>ENA-UONQ01001680-UONQ01001680.1-human-gut-metagenome-genome-assembly--contig:-CS26-NODE-1680-length-18161-cov-7.251077_pt1 | contig 18161 bp, 18 predicted proteins | sample MGYA00242460_ERZ724007 | MGnify/ENA metagenome assembly ERZ724007
CGCGACGGCGCTGCTCGCGCTCCCGGCGGGCGTGGGGCTCTCCGTCATGGCGGGGCCGATCCTGCACCTGCTCTACCCCGCGCGGCCGGAGGCGGCCGCGGCGGCGGCGTGGCATCTGTCGGTGCTGGGCGTGGCGTCGGTGTTCGTGTGCCTGATGGTCGCGAGCAGCGGTATCCTGCAGGCCTACGGCCGCGAAAAGCTCCCGGTATGGACGCTGCTCGCGGGCGGCGCGGTGAAAATCGCGGCGAGCATTGCGCTTGTCAGTCGCCCGGACATCGGCATCCACGGCGCGCCGATCAGCACACTGCTGTGCTACGGGCTGATCGCGGCGCTGAACCTTGGGGCCATCCGCCGCTCGATCCCGACGCAGGTGCGTCTCGGCGAGATCTTCGGAAAGCCGCTCGTCATGACGGCGGTGATGGCCGTGACGGCGCGGGCGGTCTATGGCCTGCTCAGCCGCGCGGCCGGAAACGGCGTCGCCGTGCTGGGCGCGATTGCGCTCGCGGCGCTGGTCTACGGCGTGCTCGCCGTCGCGCTGGGCGCGGTGCGGCGCGAGGATCTGCTCGCCCTGCCGAAGGGTGAAAAAATCGCGGATAAGCTGCATCTGCGGTGAAGAAATTGCGCGTATATGGGAAAACCCCTTGCAATAGGAGCGTAAATATGGTACATTTTGAAGAGAAAGCACACTACGATCTGCAGGACCTGCGGCAGATCGTTCATCTGCTGCGCGCGCCGGGCGGCTGCCCGTGGGACGCCGCGCAGACGCACGCGTCCCTGCGCCGCCAGATGCTGGAGGAGGCGTGGGAGGTGGTGGACGCCATCGACCGCGAGGACGCGGCGGCGCTGCGCGAGGAGTTGGGCGATGTCTTGCTGCAGGTCGTTTTTCATGCCGATCTCGAGGCCGACCGCGGCGCGTTCACGCTCGACGACGTGGCCGACGCGGTCTGCAGAAAGATGATCTCGCGCCACCCGCACGTCTTCGGCGACGGCGAAGCCCTCCCGTGGGAGGAGCTCAAGCGCCGCGAGAAGGGACAGCGCTCCACCGCGCAGGCGATGGAAGAGGTCGCCCATAGTCTGCCGGGTCTGTGGCGCGCGGAGAAGATTCAGGCGAAGGCCGCCGGTACGGGCTTTGACTGGCCGGACATCTCCGGCGCGATGGACAAGCTCGACGAAGAGGTGCAGGAGCTGCACGAGGCCGTGGAGAGCGGCGAGGGCGTCGAAGAGGAGCTGGGCGATGTGCTGTTTGCGGCCGTGAAGGCCGCGCGTTTTGCCGGGGTCGATCCGGAAGCCGCCATCGCCGCGACCTGTGAGAAATTCATCCGCCGCTTCCGCGCGGTGGAGGAGGGCGCCGCGGCGCAAGGCCGCGCCGTCTCGGATCTCTCAGGGCAGGAAATGATCGCGCTGTACGATGCATCGAAGCGTTCTTAATGCGATAGAATACAGAATATCGTTTTAGGATATAAGAAGAAAGTACGAATGAAATGAATTTAGGAGGAAACACCATGAATAAAGCTGAACTGATCGCCGCCGTCGCCGAGAAGGCCGGTCTGTCCAAGAAGGACACCGAGGCTGTCATCAACGCCACGCTGAACACCATCACCGCTGCGCTGCAGGATGAAGAGAAGGTGCAGCTCGTGGGCTTCGGCTCCTTCGAGATGAAGAAGCGCGCCGCCCGCACGGGTCTGAACCCCCGCACGAAGGAGCCCGTCGAGATTGCCGCGACGCAGGTTCCCGTCTTCAAGGCCGGTAAGGCTCTGAAGGATGCCGTGGCGAAGTAAGCTCGCAGGATTGGTTTTTTCGGGGCCGGTGTGCTGTGTGCGCACCGGCCTACATTACTCATATGGGTTTCGCTTCGCTCTGCGCCTCGGCTGGCTATGCCAGCCTGCGACGCTCGCTCCGCGCAGGGTGTTTTTGGCGGCGTACATGCCGCCAAAAACGGATTGGATTTTATTCGCGCCGCTGCGGCGGCGCGAACTCTGTGAGACTTTTTGGGGGGCGGGCCGCCCCTGTTTTGAGTCTGTTTTCAATTGGAGGGATTTCTTATGCGGCTGGATAAATATCTGAAGGTCTCGCGGCTGATCAAGCGCCGCACCGTGGCCAACGAGGCCTGCGACAACGAGCGCGTGAGCGTCAACGGCCGCGTGCAGCGCGCGTCCTACGACGTCAGGCCCGGCGACCGGATCAGCATCCGCTTCGGCCAGAAGACGCTGGCCGTGGAGGTGCTGTCCGTGCAGGACAACGTTGGCAAGGCGGACGCCGCCGCGATGTACCGCGAGATTCCGGCGGACGACCTGTCATAATCGCTGCGCTCCTTTCATACCATACAGGGAAAACTGTGTGGCAGAGAGGAGCGTTTTTTATGCCGTATGAAGTGAGCATGGGCGCGGGACTGGCGCACCGGCTGGAGCTGGAGGGGCGCGAAAGACTGACCGTGTCGGGGGTCGAGGACGTGGAGCGGTTCGACGAGAGCACGATCGTCATGGCCACCTGCGCGGGGACGATGGTGATCTCCGGTGAGGGTCTGCACATTGGGAAGCTCTCGCTCGACGGCGGGGAGATGCACGTCGACGGGCGGATCGACGCGGTGAGCTATGAGGACGCGCCCGCACCGCGCATGTCGCTGCTGAGCCGTCTGTTCGGCTGAGACGGATGGAGAACTATGTCACCGCCCAGCTGGCCGCGCTGTGCAAGGCGGTGCTGCTGGGGTGGCTGAGCGGGTGCGTGTACGACCTGCTGCGCTCGGTGCGGCTCCTGCGGCGGCGCAGCCGCGCGCTGACGCACACGCTCGACGCGCTCTACGGCGCTGCGCTCCTGCTGGCGCTGCTGGGCTTTGCGCTGCATGTGGGCGGCGGGCAGCTGCGGCTTTACATGCTGCTGGGCGCGGCGGCGGGGTGCGTGCTCTATTTCTGGGCATTCCGGGGAATTTTCCGGCCGCTCTGGGGCTTCTGGACGGGCGCGGCCGCGTCGATGGCCGCGCTGCTGGCAAGGCCTGCCCGTTTTGCGCTGAAAACGGCAAAAAAATAGGCCGCTTCCTGAAAAAACACTTCCATTTTCTGCGCAGATGCGCTACAATGAAACTGTATCGGTGGAGGTTTCACCGCATGCAACGCAGCAGCGAAGAAGGGAAGGGGAGAAATGTCCGTGCAAAAGAAAAAGAAGACCGGCAAGCGCCGTAATTTTGCCGGCTTTCTGGTCATTCTGATTCTGGTGGGCGTCATGACCGTGCAGGTCATCCGCGTGTACGGCCGCGTCTCCGACGCGCGCACGCAGGAGGCACAGATCGCCGCGCAGGTCGAGCAGCGCAAGCAGGAAAATGCCGCGCTGGAGGCCGACCTCGGCAAGAGCGACGACGAGGAGTTCGTCAAGGATCTTGCCCGCGACCAGCTGGGCCTTGCGGAGTCCGGCGAGCGGATTTTCTACGACGTGAACCACTGAGCATCCCCGCGTATACGAGGAAGGGAGAAAAAACAGACATCTATGGAACTGGCGGTTGGGAGCATCGTCACCGGTAAGGTGACCACCATCACAAAATTTGGCGCCTTCGTGGCCCTGCCGGACGGGAAGTCCGGACTGGTACACATCTCGGAGGTGGCCGCCACCTTTGTAAACGACGTCCACGATTTCCTGACGGAGGGACAGGAGGTTCAGGTTAAGATCCTCTCGGTCACGCCGGAGGGGAAGATCAACCTGTCCATCAAGCAGACGCAGCCGCGCGCGCCGCGCCCGCCCATGCACGGCGGTGGACCCCGCCCCTCCGGCGGTCAGCGTCCGCCCATGCACAGCGGCCCGCGTCCCGCTGGCGGAAGGCCGCAGAGCCGCACCGTACCCCAGCCGGCGCAGCCCGCGGCGGAACCGAGCTTTGAGGACAAGCTCAAGCAGTTCATGTCCGTCTCCGACAGCAAGCAGTCGGAGCTGAACCGCTACATGTCCGGCAAGCGCGGCGGCGGACGGAGAAGGAAATAAAGAGCATGCCCATCAGGATCCCCGGTCAGGCCGGGGATCCTGATTTTTTGTTCCTATGCGCCCCGGCCTTGTATTTCCCCCGCCGGGTATGGTACAATAACAATTCAAGAAAATATGAAAGGGGGCGGCGGGATGTTCAGCCGTATCTATCTGGAAATTACGAACTGCTGCAATCTCTCGTGTGCCTTCTGCCCCGGGACGCGGCGGGCGCGGCGGATGCTCCCGGCAGAGGAGTTTCGGCTCCTCGCGGGGAAGCTGCAACCGTGGACGGACTATCTGTATCTGCACGTTTTGGGCGAGCCGCTGCTGCACCCGCAGCTCGCGGAGATCCTCGCCAGCGCGGGGGAGCTGGGCTTTCGCGTCTGTCTGGTGACGAACGGGACGCTGCTCGCGCAGCGACTCGATACGCTGCTGGCCGCCCCGGCGCTCCACAAGCTCAGCGTCTCGCTCCACAGCTTCGAGGCCAACGACGCGCCCATGCCGCTGGAGACGTATCTCGCCGCGGTTTGGGACGGCTGTGCGCGGCTCGCGGAGCGCGGCGTGCTCTGCGCGCTGCGGCTCTGGAACGAGGGCGGGCTGGAGGAGAAGAACGCGGAGATCCTCCGCTATCTGGAGCGGCGCTGCGGACGGCGCATCGCGGACATCCCCGCCGACCGGCGCAGGAACCGCACCTTGCGGCCAAACCTGTTTTTAGAGCACGCGGAAAAATTCGACTGGCCCGCACCGGGCGCTCCGCTGCGGCGCGTGGAGTTCTGCCACGGGCTGCGGCGGCAGCTGGCCGTCCTCTGCGACGGGACGGTCGTCCCCTGCTGTCTCGACGGCGAGGGTGAGCTGGCGCTGGGGAATCTCTTCCGGCAGGAGCTGGAGGAGATTCTGCGCGGCGAACGCGCGGCGGCAATCCACGCAGGGTTTGACGCGCGCCGCCCGGCGGAGGAGCTCTGCCGCCGCTGCGGCTATGCGGAACGCTTCACGAGAGGATGACGGAGGGATTCATGGCGCAGGAAACAGAAATCTTAACCCGGCTCAGCGCGCCGCTGCTGCGCTGGTACGACGAAAACCGCCGTGTGCTCCCGTGGCGCGAGGAGGTCTCGGCCTATCGGACGTGGGTGTCCGAGATCATGCTGCAGCAGACGCGCGTGGCGGCGGTGCTGCCGTACTTCGAGCGGTTCATGGCGGCGTTTCCGGACGTCGCGGCGCTCGCGGCGGCGGAGCCCGACCGGCTGATGAAGCTCTGGGAGGGGCTGGGGTACTACAGCCGCGCGCGGAATCTTCAGAAGGCGGCGAAAATCGTCACGGAGCAGTACGGCGGGCAGTTTCCGCGGACGTACGACGGACTCTGTGCCCTGCCGGGCATCGGCGACTATACGGCGGGGGCGATTCTCTCCATCGCGTTCGGGCAGGCCGTTCCCGCGGTCGATGGCAACGTCCTGCGCGTCGCCGCGCGCATCACGGGGAGCGGGCTCGACATTCTGGACGCGAAGAACCGCCGCACGTTCCGCGCGTGGATGGCCGCGGCGATGAGCCGCGAGCGGCCAGGCGAATACAATCAGGCGCTGATGGATCTCGGCGCGACGGTCTGCACGCCGGGCGGTGAGCCGCTGTGCGACGCCTGCCCCGCGCGGGACTTCTGCCGCGCGCATCAGACCGGGCGGGAGCGGGAGCTCCCCGTCCGCGCGCCGAAGAAGGCGCGACGGCGCGAGGAAAAGACGGTGTTCCTGCTGGTGCGGGAATGCTGCGCTGCGCTGCGGCGCAGGCCGGAGGAGGGCCTGCTCGCGGGGCTGTGGGAGTATCCGCATGTTGAGGGAAAGCTCGATGAGCATCAGGCGGCGGCGCAGCTCGCCGCGTGGGGGCTCACGCCGCACCACTGGGTGCGGACGATCAGCGCCAGGCACATTTTCACACACATCGAATGGCACATGACGGGCTATCTGGTGGAGGTCACGGGTGAGGGCGCGGCGGACTGGGTCTGGCTCCCGCCCGCGCAGCAGCGCGAGCGCGCCGTCCCCTCGGCCTTTGAGAAGTTTACACGGGCGCTCGACGCCCTCGGAGAAGGAGAATAAAACGATGGCACAGCTGTATTTCAAATACGGGGCGATGGGCTCGAGCAAGACGGCCAACGCCCTGATGGCGCGCTTTAACTACGAGGAGCGCGGGCAGAGGACGCTGCTCGTCAAGCCCCAGCTCGACACGCGCGACGGCGACCACATGGTCTACTCGCGCATCGGACTCAAGCACCCGTGCATCTACTTCCACGAGATGCGCGCCATGGTGGACGAGGAGCTGGAGCAGTACGCCTGCATCATCATCGACGAGGCGCAGTTCCTGACGAAGGACGAGGTCTACTACCTCGTCCACCTCGTGGACGACTGCAACATCCCCGTGCTCTGCTACGGGCTGCGCGCGGACTTCAGGGGCGAGCTGTTCGAGGGAAGCTATCACCTGCTGGTGCTGGCCGACAAGCTCGAGGAGGTCAAGACCATCTGCTGGTGCGGCAAGAAGGCGGCCTTCAACGCCCGCTTTGACGAGCAGGGCCGCGTCGTCAAGGAGGGCGCGCAGGTTGTGCTCGGTGCGAACGACAAGTATATCGGTCTGTGCCGCCGCCACTGGATGCGCGGCGACCTCGGCCCGGACTTCGACATTCACAAAGTATGATCTGTCATCTGTGTCCCCGCCGCTGCGGGGCGGAGCGGACGGAGACGGCGGGCGGCGGCGTGTGCGGCATGCCGGCGGCCCCCGTCGTGGCGCGCGCGGGGCTGCACCACTGGGAGGAGCCGGTCATCTCCGGCACGCGCGGCAGCGGTGCGGTGTTCTTCTCGGGCTGCAATCTCCGATGCGTATTCTGCCAGAACCACTCCATCTCCGCCGAGGGCGTTGGCAAGCGCATCACGACCGCTCGGCTGCGGGAGATTTTCGAGGAGTTGATCGCGCAGGGCGCGCACAACATCAACCTCGTCACGCCGACGCACTTCGTCCCGTGGATCCTCCCGGCGCTCGAGCCGCCGCTGCCGGTGCCGGTCGTCTACAACTGCGGCGGGTACGAATCGCTCGGGACGCTGCGCACGCTCGAGGGGAGGGTGCAGATCTACCTGCCCGACCTCAAGTACGCGATGGAGGAGCCCGCGCGGGCGCTCTCCGCCGCGCCGGACTACTTTCCCGTCGCCGCCGCGGCCATCCGCGAGATGGTGTGCCAGACGGGATCGTATGTGATCGAAAATGGTCTCCTGCGCCGCGGCGTGGTCATCCGCCACCTCGTCCTGCCAGGGCAGCCGGAAAATACGCGCCGCTGCATCGACTGGGTCAGCCGGACGTTCCGTCCCGGCGAGGTGCTCTTTTCGCTCATGAGCCAGTACACGCCCCAGCCCGGCGCGCAGGGGGCGCTGCGCCGCCACGTGACGCGGGCAGAGTACCGCGCGGCGGCTGAGTACATGGAAAACTGCGGCATCACGGACGGCTTTACGCAGGAGCGCACGTCCGCGCGCGAGGAATACACCCCGGATTTTGACCTCACGGGGGTCTGAAAACGCGGCGCGGACGGGTTCACCCGTGCGTCCGGGTTGTTTGGGTTGTATGGTACAAATCGATAGAAAAACAGCCTGATTTACTAAAAATTAGGCTGTTTTTCTTATTTTTTAAACGTATTTAGCACAACTTTCTCTTGCAATCGGCCCGCAGGTGTGCTACGCTGTAGATGGAACAAAAAAACGCCCTTGGGGCGGAAAAGATTGATGGATCAATAGGAGGTCAACTATGGCGTATCCCAAGACTGGTCAAGAGGTTTATGTGAGCCTGAATCTGTCCAACACCATGCTCACCGGCATCGGCAAGGGCACGATTACCCGCGAGGATGTCTCCGCGGACTATCTCAAGCGCCTGTTCGCCGAGCATGGCGTGATCGTCTCCGCCAAGCCCGAGCAGCGCCGTCTGCTGCAGATCGTGAACGAGACGTATGATCTGGGGCTGGATATCCCCGATACGCTGAAGCTCTTCCAGCTGTCCGAGCAGCACCGCCGTCTGGTCGTCATCAACGTGCAGGGTCTGCGCCGCAAGGAGGGCTCTCTCCTGCCGGAGTACACCGACGAGGAGTTCGCCGAGGCGACGTTCTCGTTCGTGAAGTACTATGTGCAGAGCGTCCACTACGACACGCTGGTCGAGGAGAACAAGAAGCTCCGCTATGAGCTGGATCAGGAGATGGAGTGGAAGACCCGCACCGACGGCTGATCGAAAAACGCTATTTCTCTCCGAGAGGAAAAAGAAGGAAAAGCAGAACCGGGCGCCAACAGGCGCCCGGTTCTTGCGTCCAGCCCAAAGGGCACAGCCCTCTGGCGGGGAAAAAACTCTTCGCGCCGCTGCGGCGGTGCGAACTCTGCAAGGCTTTTTAAAGACGAGCAAAAAGGATCGCCCGGCACCTGCCGGGTGATCCTTTTTCAGGTCTCACCGAGTTCGCGGCCCGCAGGCCGCTTTGTTTGCTACGCACACAAAAATACGCGGTTCGAAGCGAATACAGGTAAATACCCTTGCTTGGCGAGGGCATAAAAAGTGAAAAGAGAAATGAATAGGAGCTGACTACCATGAACTCGCTGTTCGCCCTGACGATCATTTTTGTGATCTACGCTATCGGAGACATCGTCTCCACCAAGACCCACGCGATCGTCTCCATGCTGCTGATTATCTCCGTCATCTTCGCACTGGCCTTCTGGAATAACTGGCTGCCCGGAACCATCTTTACCGACTCCAACCTCAAGGCCTTTGGTGACGTAACCGTCGGCCTGCTTCTGGTGCATATGGGCACCACCATCCGTACCCGCGACTTCATTGAGCAGTACAAGACCGTCATCATTGTGCTTTGCTCGACGCTCGCCATCCGCATCGGCGTCTACTTCATCAGCAAGATCTACCACGAGAGCTGGTACCTCTGCTGCGCGATGAGCATCACGGCGCTGTTTGGCTTCCCTGGTACGGTTATCGTCCCGACGGAGGTCACGAAGGCCGTCGCTGAGACGGAGAACGAGAAGAAGCTCATTCAGGGCAGCATCATGCCCAAGATGATCATCTCCGGCACGGTTTCCGTGTCCGTCGTTTCCGTTGTCGTCGCGGGCATCATGTCCGCGTGGGCATAACCTTTTCTTCGCTAATTTCGTTTCTTTCCAATTCTTCTATATCCCAACGCGCAGGAAAGCGGCTTCCATCCCGGAAGCCGCTTTCTGCATAATGACATAATAAAAGCTAAAACGGGCACCCCACCGGGGTGCCCGTTTCGTCTCGCAGAGTTCGCGCCGCGCACGGCGCGAAAAAGATTCAATCCGTTTTTTGCGGCGGCGTGTACGTCGCAAAAAACACTTTGCGCGGAGAGAGTGTATTTTTGCGCGCCTTGCGCGCAAAATGCGCGGTTCGCAGCGAAACCCGCTCCTGAAAAAAAGCTGCGCTTTTTTCAGGAATCAGTATGCCACGCCCCAGTAGATATCCGTCGTGCACTCCTCGCCGCAGACGGGACACTTGCCGACCGTGCCGGACTGCTTGAGCGGCATGCAGCGGCTGGAGACGCCCGCCTTCTCCTTCATGGCAAGCTCGCACTCGAGCTTGCCGCACCACTTCGTGCGGGCAAAGCCGCCGCGGCCCTGTGCCATGTCGCGCACCTCCTTCCAGGAGGTCATGTCGAAGGTGTTGTCCTCGAGGTTCTTCGCTGCAAGATCATACAGGTTATCGCGCACGGCCTGCAGCGTCGCCTGCACGGCGCTCTCGAGGTCGGCCAGCGGCACGAACGTCTTCTCGCCGGTGTCGCGGCGTGCGATGCAGCACTGCTCCTTCTCCATGTCGCGCGGGCCGATCTCCACGCGCACGGGGACGCCCTTCATCTCATACTGCGCGAACTTCCAGCCGGGGGACTGGTCGCTGTCGTCCATCTTCACGCGCAGACCCGCGGCGGTCAGGCGGTCGCGGATGGCGGCGGCGGCATCGAGCACGCCGGGCTTATGCTGCGCGACGGGGATGACGGCGACCTGAATCGGGGCGATGGCCGGGGGCAGAACGAGGCCGTGGTTATCGCCGTGGGTCATGATAATCGCGCCGACCAGACGGGTCGTGACGCCCCAGGAGGTCTGGAACGGATACTGCAGCGTGTTGTCGCGGCCGGTGAACGTCACGTCATACGCGCGGGAGAACTTGTCGCCGAAGTAGTGGCTCGTACCGGCCTGCAGGGCCTTGCGGTCCTTCATCATGCTCTCGATGGTGTAGGTCGCCTCGGCGCCGGCAAACTTCTCCTTGTCGGTCTTGCGGCCGCGGACGACGGGCATGGCCAGCTTGTCGCGGCAAAGGTCGGCATAGATGTTGAGGATCATCTCCGTCTCGGCGATGGCCTCCTCCGCCGTCTCGTGGATGGTGTGCCCCTCCTGCCACCAGAACTCGCGCGTGCGCAGGAAGGGACGGGTCGTCTTCTCCCAGCGGACGACAGAGCACCACTGGTTATACAGCATCGGCAGCTCACGGTAGCTGTGCAGCACGTGCGACCAGTGGTCGCAGAACATCGTCTCGGACGTCGGGCGCAGCGCCATGCGCTCCTCGAGCTTCTCGCTGCCGCCCATGGTGACCCACGCGGCCTCGGGCGCGAAGCCCTCGACCAGCTCGCCCTCCTTCTTCAGGAGGCTCTCGGGGATCAGGACGGGCATCGCGACGTTGACGTGGTTCGTGCGCTTGAGCTCAGCGTCCACGAGCTTCTGGATGTTCTCCCAGATGGCATAGCCATAGGGGCGCAGAATCGTGAACCCCTTGACGGACGAGTAGTCCACCAGCTCCGCCTTCAGGCAGATATCGGTATACCACTTGGCAAAATCCTCCTCCATGGGAGTGATCGCTTCTACATTTCTCTGGTCTTTGGCCATATTTTCCACCAATCCTTTATCTGATCGTGATTCACGGAATTTCTCCCTGAACACTTATTTTATCTGCCCGCGCGCCAATTGTCAAGCGCCGGGACGCGTTACAGGTCAATGAGCTCGAGCTCCTTCTCATCCACGCGGCGCGGCTCCTTTTTGCTGACGATGTCGTACATGCACGGCACGACGAACAGCGTCATGAGCGTCGCGTAGAGCAGGCCACCGATGCAGACGAGGGCGACGGGCTGCATGAGCGCGGTGCCCGCGTTTTTCGCGAGGGCGGTGATCGTCAGGCCGAGGATCGTCGTCAGGCTCGTCATCAGAATCGGGCGCAGACGCGTGACGCCCGCCTCGATGATGGCCTCGCGGCGCTCCATGCCGCCGAGCCGCTCCTGATTGATGCAGTCGACGAGGACGATGCCGTTGTTGACGATGATGCCGACGAGCATCACGAAGCCGATCAGGCTGATGACCGAGACATTGATCCCCGCGATCAGCAGCGCGAGGAAGCCCCCCGTGAAGGCCAGTGGGATCGTAAACATGACGATGAACGGGGACTTCAGGCTCTGGAACTGGGCGACCATGATGAAGTACACCAGCAGCACGCCGAGCAGGAGCATCAGCATCACCTGCTTCATCGCGGTCATGATCTGCTCGTTCTCGCCGCTGAACTCATAGCTCACGCCGTCCGGCATCGTCTCGCCCGCGAAGGCCTTCTGCACGGCGGAGGTGACTTTCGTGACGTTGTAGCCGTCGGACACGGCAGCGGTCAGCGTCAGGCAGCGGCGCTGCTGGTCACGCTGGATGGTACTGAGGGAGACGGTCTTTTCCGCCGTCGCCACGTCGCCGAGCCGGAAGGATGTGCTCTCACTGCTGCTGTCGGAGCCGGTCAGCGCGCTGAGGGACGAGCCGGACGAGTTGCCGCCCATCGCGGCGGACGAGCTGCTCTCCATAGAGAAGGTCGCGGAGGACGAAGGCGTCAGCTCGAGGTCAAGAAGCGTTTCGACCGTGACGCGGCTGTCCTCGGGGCTTTCGATGACGAGGTCCATCTTCTCGCTGTCGAGCGTCATGTCGGAGAGGGTGCTGGAATTCGTGAGCGCGGCGGCGATCTGCATGTAGACCTGCGCGACGGTCATGCCCTTTTCCATGGCCGCGCTGCGGTCGACGGTGATGTGCAGCGCTTCGGCGGCGCTGTCGAGCCCGTCGTCGACCTCGCCGACGCCCTCCACGCCGCCCATCGCGGCGGAGAGCTGCTTCGCGGCAGACTGCATGGCCTCCATGTCGTCGCTGTAGAGCTTGACGGAGATGCCGGAGCCTGTCATGTAGCTCATGGAGCTACTCATGACGCCGCTGGCCTCGACCTTGCACGGCAGATCCGCGCAGAGCGCCTCAATCTGCCTGCCCGCCTCGCTGCCGAAGGTTCCCTCGGGCATCGTGATATAGGCGTTGACGTCGTAGCTCTCGCCGCCGGAGAGACTGCCGGACATCATGGTGCTCCCCATCGTCACGCCCACGGTCTCGACGTTCTCGACCGTCATGGCGCGGCGCACGACCTCGTCGGCGAGGGCGACGGCCTCCTCGCGCGTGGCATCCTCGGGCATGGTGATGGTGAGGTTGAGGTTGTTCATGTCGATATCCGGCATGAATACGAAGCCGCGGCTGAGCGCGGCGGCGGCGCTGCCGACGAGCAGGACGAGCGCGAGCAAGAGCACGGCCGCCTTGTGCCGCAGCGACCAGCCGACGGCTCTGCGGTAGGCGGGATAGACCCGGTCGAGCAGGCCCGGCTTCGGCGTGATGTCGCGGCGCAGAAGCCCTGCCGACATTGCGGGAACGACCGTCAGCGCAACGAGCAGGCTCGCAAGCAGGGAATAGGTCATCGTGAGGGCGAGGTCGGTGAACAGCTGCTTCGTCAGTCCCTCCACGAACACGATCGGCAGGAATACGCAGACGGTCGTGAGCGTCGAGGACGTGATCGCGCCGAGCACCTGTCCCGCGCCGCTCACGGCGGCCTGCACAATCGTCGCGCCCCTCGCGCGCAGGCGGTAGATGTTCTCGACGACCACGACGGAGTTATCCACCAGCATACCGACCGCGACGGCAAGGCCAGAGAGCGAAATCATATTGATCGTCACGCCTGAGAAGTACATGAGCACGATGGCAAAGACAAGGCTGAGCGGGATAGAGACGAGCGTGATGATCGTCGGCCGCCAGTCGCGCAGGAACAAAAACAGCACCAGCACGGAAAACAGCGCGCCCCACAGCAGCGACGAGAGGATCGTGCGCACGATGAGACTGATGTAGTCGCCCTGATCCATCAGGGGCGTGAAGTGCAGCCCCTCATACTGCGCGGAGAGCTGGTCAAAGCGGGCGCTGATGTTCTTGGAGACCTCCGCCGTGGCGTAGGTCGACTGCTTCGTGAACGAGGCGAGGATGCCGTTCTCGCCGTTGAGCTTGGTATAGATCTCGTCGGAGTCGTCCGTGGAGAACACCGTCGCGACGTCCGAGAGCCGGATCGGCTCGACGCCGTCGATGCCGAGGTCGAAGAGCACGAGGTCGGACAGCTCCTCCGCGCTGGAGAACTCCTCGCCGACGGAGACCATATAGCGCACGCCGTCATCGTCATTGATGTACCCGGCGGGCATGGAGAAGTTCTGCGCCGTCAGAATGCCGGAGACGGTCGAGACGGAGAGCATCCCGCCGAGGTCGGTCTGCCCCGCGGCCTGCTCGCGCGCGGCGGCGAGAGAGGCCAGGCTCTCGGCGATCTGGCTCTTGGCCGAGGCGAGCTGGCTGTCGGTGAGGTTTATCTGCCGCAGCTGGTTCACCACGGTGAGCAGCGTCTGGCCCAGCGCCTCGCCCTGCCCGGTGACATAGGCCGGATCCTGCAGCTTTTTCAGCAGCTCCTGTAGGTCGGCTGCGATCTGCTCCAGCTGCTTGAGCGCTTCGGCCGCCTTGTCGGCGCTGTCGCCGCCGGCGGCCTTGAGCGCATCGCGCTCGGCTTTGAGCGCCGGCTCCTGCGCGGAGAGGGAGGCGAGCTCCTCGCGCTCGCTGTCCGTGATGATGCCCGCCTGCTCCTTCTGGCGCAGCAGCTCGAGCCGGGCAAGGCTTGCGTCGATCTCGAGCAGGCGCCGCTGATTTCGGATGGCGGTCTGCGCGTCGTCGCGCGCCTGCGTGATTGAGCCGATGGCCTGGTTCACGGCGGCGGCTGCCTCGTCCGCCGCGCCGGTGAGGGCGGCAGAGAGGGCATTGTCAATCGCCTGCTGGGCGCTTGTGATCTGCGCCTGTGCGCTCGTCAACTGCCCCTCGGCGGCGTCCATCTGGGCGCTCACCGCGTCCGCGAGCCGCGCGCTCACGGCGTTTAGCTTCTCCTGATCGAGCACAATGTGCATCTGCCGTGTGACGGCACCGCTGACCGTGATGCCCGCGACACCGCTGATGCCCTCGAGCTTGCCCGTCAGCTCATCCGTGACGAAGTCGCTCAGCTCCTGCACGTCCGCTCCGTCGCGCGAGATGGCGGCAACCAACGTCGGGATCATGGAGGGGTTCATCTTGAGCACATACGGCGAGGAGACTGTGTCGTCCCAGCTCGCCTGCAGGGCGGAGATCTTCTGCTGGATGTCGATGCTGACGGTGTCCATGTTCACGCCGTCCTCAAACTCGAGCACCACCATCGAGACGCTGTCCTGACTCGATGAGGTGACGGATTTGATCTGGTCGAGCGTGGCCATGGACTGCTCCAACGGCCGCGTAACCGACTGCTCGATGGCCTCGGGGCTGGCCCCGGGATCGGAGGTAATGAGGATGACATACGGGAAGTCCATGTTGGGCATGAGATCCGGTGTCATCTTCAGGTAGGCCACCACGCCCAGAACGACCACAGCCAGCGTGGCCACGAGGATCGTCAAGGGCTTTTTTACACTGAATTTCGGCATAGATTTCTCCTTTTTTGCGGCAGTCGGTTCAGGCGCTCTGCATCGCGATCATAAATATGAAAATTTTATCACTCTGAGAGACTAAAATCAAGGTACGCAGCCAATTGTTCACGAAAGCATTACAGAACGACGGTATGGAATCTCTTGACGGATGGTGGAAAATCAGGTAGTATCATGTAGAAAAGACGCAAAATATTGGAGGGAAGCGGCAATGGAGATCTATCAGGCGGTGGGGCAGAACATCCACCGGATCCGCAAGGCGCAGCAGCTGAGCATCGACCGGGCTGCGGCGCTCTCCGGCGTCAGCAAGAGCATGCTGGGCCAGATTGAGCGCGGGCTGGTCAACCCCACCGTAAGCGTCCTCGCGCGCATCGCGGGCGGGCTGCATGTCCCGATCGAGCAGCTGGTCGAGTGCCGCGAGGAGACCCCGGCGCAGCTGCACCGGGCGGTCGACGTCGTCGGCGCGCGGCTCTGCGGCGGGAAGGTCATCCGCTATCCGCTCTTCCCCTTTGACACCGACAGCCGATGCCAGAGCTGCCAGCTCGACCTCTTCATCAGCGGCGGCTATGACGCGCCCGACCGCGTCCCCGGCAGCCGCGTCTACCTCACCGTCCTCTCCGGGACGCTGCAGGTAACGGCCGGGGGCGAGACGTACCAGCTCGAGAGCCGGGACAGCCTGTCCATCCCCGGCGGCGAGGGGTATCACTATGAAAACATCGGCAACAACACCGTCCGCATGATCGAGCGGATCTACTATCGAAAAGTCTGAACAACAGGAAGGAGCACTGTTTTATGAGCCGCGCTGACGAAATTTTCAAGCAGAACTGCCGCGATATTCTGGACCACGGCGTCTGGGATACCGAGCTGGAGGTGCGTCCGCACTGGGACGACGGGACGCCCGCCCACACGGTCAAGAAATTCGGCATTATCAACCGCTATGACCTGCGCGAGGAGTTCCCGATCCTCACACTGCGCCGCACCTATTTCAAAACCTGCATCGACGAGCTGCTGTGGATCTGGCAGCAGAAGTCGAACAACATCCACGACCTGCACGGCCATATCTGGGACAGCTGGGCCGACGAAAACGGCTCCATCGGCAAGGCCTACGGCTATCAGCTGGCCGTGAAGCACCACTACCCCGAGGGGGAGATGGATCAGGTCGACCGCGTACTCTATGACCTGAAGCACAACCCCGCGAGCCGCCGCATCCTGACGAATATCTACAACTTCGAGGACCTGCACGAGATGGCGCTCTACCCCTGTGCCTACTCGATGACGTTCAATGTCTCGGGCCACACGCTCAATGCGATTCTCAACCAGCGCTCGCAGGATATGCTCGCCGCGAACAACTGGAACGTGGTGCAGTACGCCGTGCTCGTGCACATGATGGCGCAGGTCTCCGGGCTGGAGGCAGGCGAGCTGGTGCACGTCATCGCCGACGCGCACATCTACGACCGCCACGTCCCCATCATCGAAAAGATGCTCGAAAAGGAGCCGCGCCCCGCGCCGAAGTTCGTGATCGACCGCTCCGTGACCGATTTCTATCGCTTCACGCGCGACAGCTTCTCGCTCGAGGGCTACGACCCGCAGCCGTTCGAGGACAAGATCCCCGTCGCCATCTGAGAAAGGAGCCGCCATGAACGCCATCGTCGCCGTGAGCGAAAACTGGGGCATCGGCAAAGACAACGCTCTGCTCTTTCACATCCGCGCGGATCTGCAGCGCTTCAAGGCGCTGACCACGGGGCACACCGTCGTTATGGGGCGGCGGACGCTCGAGTCGCTGCCGGGCGGGCGGGGTCTGCCGGGGCGGCGGAACCTCGTGCTTTCGACGCGGCCGGACTTTGCCGCCGAGCGCGCCGAGGTCGTCCGTTCGCTGGACGAGGCCGTCGCCGCCGCAGAGGAGGACGCCTTCGTCATCGGGGGCGAGACGGTCTATCGCGCGCTGCTCGCGCGGTGTGAGCGCGTGTATGTGACGAAGGTCTTCGCCGCCGCGGACGCGGACGCGTTTTTCCCCGATCTCGACGCTGCGCCGGGCTGGGCGGTGGAGGAGAGCGGCCCCGTGCAGGAGGAAAATGGCCTGCGGTTTCAGTATGTGACCTACCGACGGGTGGGGGAGTAAAATACGCGATACGCAGGAAAAGACGGAGCCGGTCAGCTCCGTCTTTTTCGTTCGGGCCGTCGGAGACGCCGGCCCCTACAGAGATATGCGGGAATTTCCGGTGCAGTCTTCTTACGTTTTGGCGGGGCACACAGGCCCCGCCCTACAGGATCCTATCGGTAAACCGTTGTAGGGTGGGGCCCATGTGCCCCGCCGCCTTCAACCGAAGTACTCCTTCCAACCGCCGTAGGGGGTGACGCCCACATCGCCCCGCGTTCGACCGGCAGACCTCTTCCGCACAGTGTAGAGGGCGGCGTCCCCGACGCCCCGCAAAAGACGAAAACGCCCCGGCAGACCCAAACAGGTCTGCCGGGGCATAGTTACAAATTTCAGATGCGCTTCCACTTGGCGCCGCCGGGGACGTCGGTGACCTCAATCCCCGCCGCCTTCAGCTCGTCGCGGATACGGTCGGCCTCGGCGAAGTTCTTCGCCTTCTTCGCCTCGGCGCGGGCGCGGATCTTCGCTTCAACGTCGGCGTCCTCCTCGCCGGACTCGCTGACGACGGTGAAGCCGCCCGCGGCGGGTGCGGCCGCCTGCTTCGCGCGCAGCGTCTCCGCCTTCTCCAGCAGCTTCAGACCGAGGACGCTGTCGAGCGCGTCGAGCGCGGCCAGCTTCGTCGCGTCGGTCGTCTTGGCCTTGAGAACGTCATAGAGCACCGTCACGCCCATGGAGGTGTTGAGGTCGCTGTCCATCGCCTTGCGGAACTTCGCCTTGAGCTCCTCGAGCGCGGCGGGCTCCACCTCGTCCTGACCGGGCTTGAGCGCGGCGACCTTGGCGAGCAGCTTGTTATAGGCAAGGGCGGCGTTGTCGAGGTTCTCCCAGCTGAAGAGCAGTCCCTTGCGGTAGTGGCTCTGCAGGCAGAAGAAGCGGTAGGCCAGCGGATCATAGCCCTTCTGCTCAAGCAGGGAGACGGTCAGGAACTCGCCCTTCGACTTCGACATCTTGCCGTGGTCGGTGTTGAGGTGGGCGACGTGGAACCACTGGGGGCACCACGGGTGGCCGAGGTAGCTCTCGGACTGGGCGATCTCGTTCGTGTGGTGCGGGAAGGCGTTATCCACGCCGCCGCAGTGCAGGTCGAGGTACTCGCCGTTATACTTCATGGAGATGCCGGAGCACTCAATGTGCCAGCCGGGGTAGCCCACGCCCCACGGGGAGTCCCATTTCAGGGCCTGATCCTCGAACTTGGACTTGGTGAACCAGAGGACGAAGTCGTTCTTGTTGCGCTTGTTGGGATCCTCCTCC
>ENA-UONQ01001684-UONQ01001684.1-human-gut-metagenome-genome-assembly--contig:-CS26-NODE-1684-length-18135-cov-5.010730_pt1 | contig 18135 bp, 10 predicted proteins | sample MGYA00242460_ERZ724007 | MGnify/ENA metagenome assembly ERZ724007
AGCCAAATCTTAGTATTTAATATTATTCTACTCATTGATTATCGGGTTAAAGTTGCAAAGATAATAAATAATCTCCGACAAAGAAAAATCATGATACTGAAATAAATCTGAAAAAGATTAGCGACTTCTTTCCTTTTTTATTTCCCGGATTTTACGTACGTTTGTGACATTCTAACAATCCCTTTGTGAATTGAAACCTAAAATGCTATATGTGCGCAACAAATATTCCCGGTAATGAACGTTCGCTTGTCATCCGCCTGATAGCCGGAGATGAAGATGCATTCTGTGAACTTTATGCGGCTTATAAAAATCGCCTGATATATTTTGCGATGCGTTTTCTCAAATCACGCGAATACGCAGAGGATATCTTTCAGGACGCCTTCACTACGATTTGGGAAAGTCGTCGTTTTATTAATCCCGACACATCTTTTTCTTCTTATTTATATACAATCATGCGCAATCGGATTCTAAACCATTTGCGCGAACAGGCAAGCGAAGACCGGCTGAAAGAGCAAATCCTTTCACAAGCTATAGACTATAGTAATGAAACGAACAATAAAATCATTGCCAATGATTTACAGAGGCTTATATCTCATGCACTGAAACAACTGACTTCCCGCCAGCGAGAAATATTCGAAATGAGCCGTGAGAAACAAATGTCTTATAAAGAAATAGCAGAAGCGTTGGGGATTTCTGTCAATACGGTACAAGAACATATCTCATCTTCTTTGCGTTCGCTTCGTATGTACTTGGAAAAACACTCTGTTACCGACACTGACCTAATTTTATTTCTTATCTGCCTCAATCTTTAGCGGGAGATAGTTTCTAACGGCATATACAGTTAAAGGAAGTTAACTATACCCTAGACATTCTTTTTCTTTGTGTACTAATTATACAAAGGGGAAATTAAGATATACCCGGATTCTAAATAACAGAATATGAAGAATACAGAAAATAATAAAAAACTATATCGCCGTTATCTGGACGATCTCTATACAACAGAGGATGCCCGGCAACTACTGAACAGTCTGCACGCCCCGGATAATCATAAAACACTCAATGAGTTATCTTCCGATGTCTGGGAAGAAGTAGCCACACAGCAACCTCATACAGATCTTGAACGTGAACACTATAAACGAGAGGCACGTCAATTATTGAAACGCATAGAACATAAAAAACGTACTTGGTTCCTTCGTATCGCAGTTGTTACCGCCAGCACTGCAGCAATCGTTTGTCTGGTACTGGGCGGAATTCATTATCTGGAACATCTGAATGAACAACAAATTATCTATCTGGAAGCCTCAACCTCTTATGGCGAGCGCAAACAGATTCTTCTGCCCGACGGCACCCAACTAACACTAAATTCCTGCTCGCATGTCCGGTATCCGAATAATTTCACAGGAGAAGAGCGTAAAATAGTACTGGAAGGTGAAGGATATTTTCAGGTACACAAAAATGAAAAACAACCTTTCATTGTCAGCACCAGCCGTTTCGATGTACGTGTACTAGGAACCTGCTTTGATATAAAATCCTATTCTTCTGATGAAATCGTATCTGTAGAAGTGGAAAGCGGAAAGGTGCAGGTAGATTTGCCGGAAGCGATGATGCGGTTAAAAGGCAAAGAGCAGGTACTTATCAATACCATTTCAGGCGAATACAGCAAACGACGGGAAGAGCGACCGGTAGCCATATGGAAAAAAGGCGGTCTGTGTTTCAACAGTACTCCGATACGTGACGTGGCAAAGGAACTGGAACGAATGTACAATTGCCGTATTACATTTGCCGACGGTAAATTCAACAATCTGATTTCTGGAGAACACGATAACAAGAGCCTGGAAGCAGTTCTTCAATCTATCGAATATACAAGTGATATCCGGTATAAGAAGGAAGGCAACCGCATATTGTTACATAAATAGTGAAAAGATGTTAACCATACCCTAGTATATAGTTTACGGTGTGTATTACCTTGTAGAACCTTGAACATTTAACTTATAATTTTAAAAAGACATATTATGAAAGCACCCGGTTAGTTCCATCTCAGAAAAATAGGAGCCGTCTCTCAGAGAAGCCCCTATTCCGTAATCCGGACGGATATTCATTCGTTTCGACCCGTGTGAATAACGTATCTCGTATTACAAGTCTTTGTTTTAAATAATCTATTCAATTACTAAAACGTACAAATTTATGAATAATCTTCCTAATATAAAAAGGAAAGGCAGAAATGTACATTCATTTTTAGCTTTTTTACTATTCGTATGCTTGTCATCATTGCCCTATTATATACAGGCACAAGAAAAGAAAAACATTACGCTGGATGTCAAGAATGAAACTGTAGAAAATGTATTCAATCAATTAAGCAAACAGACCGGCTACAAATTCTTTTATGATCAGGAAATTGTAAATGCCGCCCCACGTATTTCAATCAAAGCACGCAATAGCTCGTTAGAAAATATTTTGAGCAAGATAACGGTACAGACCAATTTATATTTCAATAGGAAAAATAATACCATCTCTGTCGGCAAACAAAAAAGCCGGGAAACAATAAAATCAACAAGAACCAAAACCGTCAACGGAACAGTCACAGACCAGAACGGTGACCCCATTATCGGTGCCAATGTATTAGTAGAAGGTACGACACACGGTATCATTACCGATATTAACGGAAACTATTCTTTGGCAAACGTAACCGAAGATGCTACTATTCAGTTCTCATACATCGGGTATCAAACAACCGAGGTCAAAGCGAACAGTAAAGAGTTGGCGCGTATCATACTAAAAGAAGACAGCGAACTGCTGGACGAAGTAATAGTAGTAGGTTACGGTGTACAGAAACGCAGTGACGTCACAGGCGCTATATCTTCCGTAACTTCCGAGAAACTGAATTCTACCCCCTCTTCCAGCCTAGGTGAAATGCTGAGAGGACAAGCTGCCGGTGTGCAGGTTACCATGTCCAATGCCGCTCCCGGTGGCAGTTCGAATATTCTGATCCGGGGACGTCGTTCGCTTTCCGGCGGAAATGACCCTCTTTACATCGTGGACGGTGTCCCGATGACTAGTATAGATGATATAAACTCCAACGACATAGCATCGCTTGAAGTTCTAAAAGATGCTTCTTCACAATCAATCTACGGTGCCCGTGCAGCCAATGGTGTCATACTGATCACTACCAAACGGGGACAGACCGGAAAGATGAAAATCAGTTATAATACCTACGCCGCTTCACAAAGTATCCATAAGAACTTTGAGTTTTACAATGGGGAGGAATGGGCTGCTTTACGCAAGGAAGCATACTATAATGCCAATCTTAGCTATGATGAAGCCGACTGTTTCAGAGGGTTGATGCTCGACGTTCTTAAATCAGGAGAGTATGTTGACTGGGAAAAGCTAATGATAAGCTCCGCCTGGCAACAAAAGCACGACATCTTGATACAATCCGGCGGGGACAAAACAAAATATGCTTTGGGACTAGGATATTTTGACCAGAACGGTATGGTTCCAAATTCGGGATTCCAACGTTTAAGCGGACGATTGAACATCGACCACAAACTACTGAAAAATCTGACAATAGGCACGAACTTCTTATACACCAAATCATGGAAGAAAACAGCAGACGGCTCCTTCAATTCATTTATCACTATGCCGCCTCTGGCAAAAGTATATAATGACGACGGTTCCTTGCGTGAAGATGTAACCGAAGCCGGAGAATCCCACTACAACCCATTATGGAATATCGACTACTCAAACAATAAAAGCCAGACCGACCGGTTATTGATCAACTTTTTCGTGGACTGGAAAATCACAAAGGGCCTGTCATACCGTGCAAACGGAAGTTTGAATACCAGGACTGTCCATAGCAACACTTATCAGGGGACAAAGCATACGACAGGACGTAATAACAATGGAAAAGCGACTGCCAGCACAAGTTTCTCTAACGACTACCTGTTCGAGAATATAGTCAACTACGTGAAGGATTTCAATAAGAACCATCATTTCGACGCAACCTTTATGCAAAGTGTCAATGTCATCGAATGGAAAAATCTGGGAATAAACGGTACCGGATTCGCAAACGATGATTTGACTTATAATGCGATAGGCTCTGCCAATGAATATGGTACGCCTACCTGGGAATTATCTGATAGAAAACTATTATCTTTCTTGGGACGTGTCAGATATAATCTGTTCGAGAAATACCTGTTCACATTCGCTTTGCGTGTAGACGGTTCTTCCGTTTTCGGAAAGAATAACAAATATGGTTATTTCCCTTCGGGAGCCTTTGCCTGGCGGATAAATGAAGAATCCTTTTTAAAAGAAACCAAATGGCTGTCCAACCTGAAACTCCGTTTAAGTTACGGTGCGGTCGGTAACCAAGGCGTTACCCCTTATAAATCACTTGGTTTGACAGATAGATACCTGACCGAATTCGGTGACAAGACTGTCATCGGTTATCTACCCGGAACGGAATTGACCAACCCTAACTTGAAATGGGAAACGTCCACTTCCGGAAATATCGGACTTGATTTCGGATTCTTCAACGGAAGAATCAATGGTACGATAGAATACTATAATACCAAGACTACCGACCTGCTTGTCACCAAGTCTATCCCAAGCTCGCTCGGATATTCCACCCAAACTGTAAACCTAGCGGAAATGAAGAATAATGGCATCGAAATAACGCTTAATACCACTCCCGTCAAAATCAAGGATTTCAGATGGGATGTCAACTTCACTTTCACTAAAAACAAGAATGAAATTAAAAAGATAGACGGACAAGTTGACGAGAATGGAAAGCCGCTTGATGATGTGAACAACAAATGGTTTGTCGGACATCCGATGAATGTATATTACGACTATGTATTTGACGGCATCTGGCAGAAAGATGACGATATTGGCAATTCCCATATGCCGACAGCCACTCCGGGCAGCATCAAACTGCGCGATGTCAACAACGACAACCAGATAACAGCCGATGACAGAGTAGTGATGCAGCGTGACCCCAAATGGATAGGTACAGTCAGCACATCTTTCAACTATAAAGGATTCGACTTATCCGCCGACCTATATATCTCTCATGGAGGAACTATATACAACCCTTATCTGACTACATTTGAAAATGGTGGTGACTTGACTGCCAAACGGAACGGTATCCGACGCAATTACTGGACACAGAATAATCCGTCTAATGAAGCCCCTGCGCCAAACATGACGCAAGCTCCTGCATATATCAGTTCATTGGGTTATCAGGATGCATCATATGTCCGTCTGCGAAACGTTACTTTTGGATACAATTTTCCCCGTACACTTATCAGCAAAGCATACATGCAAAGCCTGAGACTCTATATGACACTGTCTAACTTCTGGACGAAAACCGATGTACAAGCTTACGGTCCGGAACAGACTCCGGGAGATTATCCCGAACCCAGGACTGTATTATTTGGATTGAATGTGACATTTTAATAAGATAAAATCATGAAAAAGAGTATATTATTTATAATTACAGCCTGCTTCCTGTTCACCAGTTCCTGCTCCGACTTCCTGGATGAAGAGCACAAGACGAAGTATAGCTCCGAATATGTATTCGGAACACCGGAAGGCCTAAAACTCGCAGTCAATGCACTATACGCATTGCAACGTTACTACGCAAATGATACTGAAAATGCCACCATCTTCGCTTTAGAAAGAGGTACGGATTTAGCTGTAACCAACGGCGGAACCGGTAACTTTTACGGTATCTATGACCCTAATTATTTAAAGCCATCCGCCAGCCAAGTAGGCTTCATGTGGCGTACAATGTATCAAATCATAGGCAAGGCCAATGAAATAATCGCCGCAGCCGAGGACTTAGAAGATACCCCTTCCTTACGGGCTACCGTCTCAGAAGCAAAATGTTTCAGAGCACAGTCTTATTTCCTGCTATACCGCACATTCGACAGAATATGGCTGAATATGTTGCCGACTACAGCCGAAAACGTCAACGACCCGAGAGATTTTCATGCCGCTTCTGAGAAAGAAGTGTTCGAACTTATTTACGAGGATTTGGAGTATGCCATTACAAACCTCGACTGGGTATCCGACGAAGCGGGAAGATTCACCCAGGCTGCCGCCCGTCATATGAAAGCCAAAGCCGCATTATGGCTTAAAGACTGGGATACAACTTTAGAGCAAGTGGAAGAAATAGAGAAATCGGGACATTTTGACTTGATTGCATTGAATGAAGTATTCAACGCCGGAGACTTGAATCATAAAGAAGCGTTGATGGTACAACAGTGGAGTAAAAATCCGGGCGGTAATTTATCCAACGCCACTCCAAAAGGAAATTACTATGCTGCCTATTTCATCGCCCAATACCGTACCGAAATCGGTGGAACCGCAGAATATGCCTGTTCTTATGACAACTGGGGATATACTTACGGAAGATGTCTCCCCAGCCCCTATTTATTCTCACTGTATGACAAGGCTAAGGACAAACGTTATCAGGAGTACTATATACACCAGTACAAAAATACTACTGATAAAAACATCACATACGGTTCGGCTACCGTAAAACCCGGAGATTATTTCCCTCTATATAAGAATGGAAGTATTAATAAGAATGTATATCCAGGATGCATCAAATATGGGGATAAATGGACGCGCACCGCTTCGGAAACACGCAGTTATAAAGATGTAATAGTGTACCGTCTAGCCGAATCCTATATAATGGCAGCCGAGGCAGCCTTGATGAAGAACGACCAGACATTAGCCAAATACTACTTTAACAAAACATGGGAAAGAGCCGGAAACAACAAATTCACTGGCATGCTTACCATGAAAGACATTATGGACGAACAAGCTCGCGAACTGTCTTTCGAAGGTGACAGATGGTATTTCCTGAAACGGTTGGGAATACTTATTGAGCAAGTCAAGGCATACGCTGGAGATCCGGAAATTCCCGCATCCATTCTCGGACGCAACAATCTGCCCGCCAACCCGCACTTTGTGCGATGGCCGATACCCGAAGCGGAAGTTATCAATATGGGAGCCGAAAATTTCCCGCAAAATGTAGGATACAAATAATAACTAAAAAAAATATACATATAATAAGATGAAAAAAAAGATTACCATAATAACACTACTGTTCTGCTCTTTCGTTACGGGCTTGTTTGCCAATACTCCATCATATGATATTTGTATATACGGAGAGTCAGCTTCCGGAGTAATTGCAGCGATACAAGGCGCGCGTATGGGTAAGAAAGTAGTGCTTATATCAAAAAACAACCATGTCGGCGGTCTTGTCACGTCAGGACTGACAGCCACCGACATGAACCGTAATGACCTGATAGGTGGTATAACAAAAGAATTCTACAACAAAATATACGATTACTACCTACAACCTGAAGTCTGGCGCAATCAGGACAGAGAATCATTCATGGTTTCGACATTAAAGCGTACATATAAAGGGAAAAATGATGAAAGACAGATACAATGGGTTTATGAATCTTCAGTAGCCGAACGAATTATGCGGGATATGTTAAAAACGGCAGGAGTAGAAATTCTTTTCAACCACCGGCTTGATCTGGATAAGAACGTCCGGAAAGAAGAGAATATAATCCGGAGTATCCAATTGGAGAATGGAAAGGTAATTGAAGCCAAAATGTTTATAGACGCTTCCTACGAAGGCGATCTTCTGGCACGTGCAGGAGTATCCTACACAGTAGGACGCGAATCAAACCTACAATACGGGGAAACCTATAATGGCATCCGTCTCAATTACGACCAAGGAAAAGACCTGACAAAAATAAGCCCTTACATTAAGGAAGGGAATGTAAAATCAGGTACCTTGCCCTACGTTACAGATCGGGAATGGGGCAAACAAGGGGATGCGGACAAACGCGTGCAAGCCTATTGCTACAGAATGACTCTGACAAACGACCCCGATAACCGTATATCTATTCAAAAGCCGAAGAACTATAATCCGTTATGGTATGAGATATATGCACGTATGCTAAAACTAGAACCGGAAACAAAACTCCAGCAAATTATAACATTGACTCCTATGCCTAACAAGAAAACGGATACCAACCATCTGGACTTCTTCGGAGCAAGTTATAACTATGCAGAAGCCGACTATAAAACCAGGCAGGAAATAGAGCAGTTACATAAAGATTATGCGCTGGGCATGTTGTGGTTTCTGGGACATGACAAACGTGTACCAGAACATATCCGCAAAGAAATGCTGGATTGGGGATTGCCTAAAGACGAATTCACTGACACCCAAAATTTCCCTTATCAAATATACGTACGGGAAGCCCGCAGGATGATCGGAGCATTTGTAATGACAGAAAAGAATGTACGCAAAACAGATCGTACGCCGGCCGAACATTCGGTGGGACTGGGTTCTTATGCCCTGGACTGCCATTATGTATCCCGCGTCATCGACCAAGAGGGCAAATTAAGAAATGAGGGTACTATATTCGCCCCTACCATTCCCTATTCCATCAGTTATTATTCACTGACTCCTAAAGAGGAAGAATGTGCCAACCTATTGGCAACCGTATGTTTATCATCTTCTCATGTTGCCTATAGTACAATCAGGATGGAACCAGTATATATGATATTAGGACAATCGGCAGCCACAGCCGCCGCTCTGGCAATAGATTCGAATTTACCTGTCCAGAAAATATCTTATGATGTATTGAAGTATAAATTACTGCAGGACGGACAATTATTATCAGTACCCACTAAAAAATAAAGTTATGAAACTAAAATACATAATAACCTCAGTTTTTGTGCTTGCCACCGTACTGAATGTTGCATGTTCAGACAGCGACAACTATACAATACCTAAAGGCTCTTTTGAAGAAAAGCCAATTGTTCCCCCCGTTAAAGTTGAGACATCAAAAGTCGACGGGAAATGGAGATTACTGGTAGACGGTCAAGAACTATATGTCAAAGGAGCCGCATGCAACAACTTCTATGCTGAAGCAGCCGATTTCGGTGCTAATGTCGTCAGGACATACGGAGTATCCGACAAAAGTAAAGCCATTCTGGATGCCGCTCATGAAAAAGGGCTTTATGTCAACTTCGGACTTTATGTAAAAAGAGAAACCGACGGTTTCGATTACAACAACGCAGCGGCAGTAAAAGCTCAATTTGATGAAATGAAAGCGACAGTCGAACGTTTCAAGGATCATCCGGCACTTTTGGTATGGTCGATAGGAAATGAAGCGGAAGCAAGCTACACCAATCTCAAACTATGGGATGCCATCAATGACATAGCCAAGATGATTCATGAAACCGATCCTAATCATCCCACTACAACAACATTGGCTTCCTCTAATGTGAACCATATAAAAAATATTATAGAAAAAGCTCCGCATATAGATATTCTTTCAGTCAATACGTATGCACCTAACCTGCCGGGAGTATTAGGCAATCTTCAGTCCGCAGGCTGGACCAAGCCGTATATGATTACGGAGTTCGGGCCTCGCGGCACTTGGCAAATGAATCCCGAACCCGAAAGAGTGCTGCCGTGGGGAGGTTTAGTAGAACAGACCAGTAGTGAAAAAGAAGCTGACTATCTGAAAGCCTACCAAGAGAATATAGCCGTCAATAAGGACAACGGTTGCTTAGGTTCGTTCGTATTCTTATGGGGATACCAGACTCACGGAGAAGTACTGACCTGGTACGGGCTGTTCGACAAAAAAGGATATACCTTTCCAGCAGTCGATGCCATGCAATATGCATGGACAGGAAGTTATCCGAAGAACCGGGCTCCGGTAATAGCAACCCGTAATGATATGCTGATGAATGGCAAAAAAGCGGAAGACGCTGTTATTGTCAGCCCGAACTCATCCAACGAAGCTAAAGTCACAGCCACCGACCCGGATGGGGATGCACTGACCTACGACTGGATGATTATGAAGGAAAAGACAGCTTCTTCAGACGGCAGCCTGCCGGATGGCATCACCGGATTAATAGATGATAACACTAAAAAGGAAATTACATTCAAGGCTCCCTCAACGGTCGGTAACTATCGTCTGATAGTCTTTGTGCGCGATGTGAAAAACAAGAAAGTAGCAAGTGCGGTTATTCCATTTTCAGTTCAATAAAAAAATTATCGACTATGAAACTATTAAAATATAATTTAGGCATCTTGTTGTGCCTCACAGCTATCTTCTTCATTGCATGTGACAGTGACGATGAAACTATACAACAGAACCCGAAACCGACTATTAAGTTCACGAAACTCGGAGACGAACCAGTCATTGCTTATCCGGGCACAGAACTCAGTTTTTCTGTTGAGATGACAGGCACAGCCGGTATTAAGAAAGTCGTTACCATGCTCGACTCACAAGAAATACCCGGAAGTGCCAAAGAATATCCGGAAAATACGGATAAAGACTCATACAGCGTATCATACACCATAAAATCGGAGGAAGTAGGTAAAACACTGAACTTTGTAATACTAGCAACTGACAATGAGGAAAAGAAATCCACTGCCGAATATGTAGTTTACATCCAGGCTGCCAAACCGGAAATTGAAATAAAGATTCCTGATACCGCACCGGAAACGGTTACTGCGGGAGAAGTGGTAACGTTCAACATTGAGATTACTTCCGCAACAACATTAAGAAGCATAAAAACATATCTCGAAGGTCTGGAAATTACAGATTTAACCAAAGAGACATTTGAGAATCCCAACAGTGATACCTATGTATTCTCATACACAACTACAGATTTGAATGCCGGACAAACCCTGTCATTCACATTTGAAGTGATGGATGTTAACGGTGGTATCGTAAGAAGTGAATATAGCATAGAGGTAACGAGAGCAGTAGAATTAGACATAAATGAATTCTACACACTTAAAATCGGAGCACAAGCCAGTACAGACGCAGGACCTTTCTTAAATACTACTAACGGAGAAATTTATGTACGAGACGGAGCTGCTGCGAAATCAGCCAATATCGACATTACCCTATTCTATAGTAACGGTTCATACGGCTATTATTTCGTATCCCCGTCTGATGCAAGCATCGAAGCTATTTTCAAAGCACCGGATGCAATAACAACTTGGGAACATCGTAACAGAACGAAACTGAAAGTTATCCAAATGACACCGGACGAATTCTTAGCAATCAATTCTGCTGAAATGATTCAGAATCTCTACACGAACTCATCCGAAGCAGAAGTAGAGAAACTGACAGACAAACTGGGAGTAGGCTCTATCATCGGATTCAAAACTGTTGCCGACAAATATGGTATTATAATTGTCAGGTCATTTGCCAGCGGCAGTTCAAAAGGAAATGTCACCATCGACATGAAAGTGGAAAAATAACCCATTTCTCAAAATAAATTAATTCTTAACCGCCCTTATTTATGACAAAAATAGGGGCGGATTAGAAATTATTATCTATAAAACAATGAAAATAAAATTACTATCCATCCTGCTAATTACTTTTCAGCCCTTAGTATTCGGGGCTAATGACATACCTGAGCGACCGCTTTATCTTGATCCTTCCCAGCCAATCCGGACAAGAGTGGAAAATCTGATGTCCTTAATGACGCTGAAAGAAAAGATTGCCCAAATGTGCCAGTATGTAGGTCTGGAACATATGCGCGACGCGGAAAAGAATATCACGGAAGAAGAGCTACTGAACGGTCATGCCAGAGGATTTTACAAAGGATTGCACTCCACAGGAGTGGAACGGATGGTCACACAGGGAGAAATCGGTTCATTTCTTCATGTCTTGACTCCTGCGGAAGCCAATCATCTGCAAAAGTTGGCGGAAAAAAGCCGTTTGAAAATTCCCTTGCTGATAGGGATTGATGCCATACATGGCAACGGGCTCGTCAGCGGCTCTACCATTTACCCGTCTCCAATAGGAATGGCTTCCACATTTGCGCCCGATTTAATAGAACAGGCAAGCAGGCAGACAGCCCTCGAAATGCGTGCGACAGGTTCTCACTGGGCATTCACTCCAAACATAGAAATAGCCTGTGATGCCCGTTGGGGAAGAGTAGGAGAAACATTCGGAGAAGACCCGTATCTGGTATCCCGCATGGGAGTAGCATCCATAAAAGGTCTGCAAACAGACAATCTTACAGGACTAAATACCGTATTAGCCTGCGCCAAACATTTGGTTGCAGGGGGAATAGCCAATAACGGAACCAATGCCGGCCCGGTAGAATTGAGTGAAGGCAAACTAAGAAACTTCTTTTTACCCCCATTCAAAGCAGCCATACAAGAAGCCAAACCTTTTACCCTTATGCCAGCACATAACGAATTGAATGGGATCCCATGTCATGCAAACAAATGGTTGATGACCGACATTATGCGGAATGAATACGGATTCGATGGGTTCATTGTAAGCGACTGGATGGATATGGAAGCAATCAGCACACGCCACCGGATATCCGAGAATACAACCGATGCATTCTTCCTGTCCGTAGATGGCGGAGTAGACATGCATATGCATGGCCCTATTTTTTTCGATGCCATCCTGAAACTTATAAAAGGAGGAAAACTGACGGAAGAAAGAATTAATAAAGCATGCGCTAAGATACTGGAAGCCAAGTTCCGGCTAGGATTATTCGAGAACCGGTATGTTACGGAAGCCGGAATAAAAAAAACGGTTTTCACCAAAAAACATCAGCAAACAGCACTGGAAATCGCCCGGCGCTCCATCGTCCTATTGAAAAACGAGAGTCTGCTTCCCGTTGACACCCAAAAGTTCAAAAAGATACTCGTGACAGGACCTAATGCCAATAACCAGTCAATTATGGGCGACTGGGTATTTGAGCAACCGGAGAAGAATGTATCAACCATACTGAAAGGCATAAAAGAGGAAGCATCCGGTACACAGATAAATTATGTAGATGTCGGCTGGAATATGAGAGCATTGGATAGTGCCAAAATAGAAAAGGCCATACAAACAGCAAAGTCTTCGGATTTGGCAATCGTCATAGTTGGCGAAGACTCTTTCCGGCAGCATTGGAAAGAGAAAACATGCGGAGAAAACAGGGACCGTATGGACATCACTCTTTGGGGTAAACAGGATTATCTTGTGGAGTCTATCTACAAAACAGGAGTTCCTACTATCGTCATCCTGGTAAACGGACGTCCCCTTGCCACCGGATGGGTTGCTGAAAATATCCCGGCTGTTATTGAAGCCTGGGAACCGGGGTCAATGGGTGGAAAAGCAATTGCGGAAATCCTCTTCGGCAAAGTAAATCCCAGCGGAAAGTTACCCATCACTATTCCACGGCACGTAGGTCAGATTTCAACGGTATATAATCACAAACCGTCCCAATTTCTCCATCCTTATATTGACGGGGACAAAACACCACTTTATCCTTTCGGATATGGTCTAAGCTATACTTCTTTCAAGTACGACCAGCTTAAAGTAAACAAGGTAGATTATCACGCCAACGAAGAAATAGAAGTTACAGTGAATGTCAGCAACACAGGAGAAAGGCAAGGGGAAGAAGTCGTCCAACTTTATATTCGGGATGATTACAGTAACACCACCCGCCCGGTGAAAGAACTAAAGCGTTTTCAACGTATTCTTTTGAAAAAGGGAGAAAGCAAAGTGGTGTCATTCCGCTTAAACAAAGAAGACCTTTCCTACTATAACCATAAAGCCGAATATGTACTAGAGCCGGGTACGTTCACCGTCATGGTGGGCGGCAGTTCTTTGGACAAAGACCTACAAAAAGTTAAGTTTAACGTAAAATGAAATCGGATATGAAGAAACTGATTCTATTATTGACCGTTCTTACTTTTCTGTTCAGTTGTAAAAGCAACCCGAAAGAAGAGTACGACATATGTATCTACGGCGGCACTTCCGCCGGAGTAATAGCAGCATACTCTGCCAAAATGTTGGATAAGAAGGTGTTGCTTATCGAACCGCAAAGCCGCCTCGGCGGACTGACTTCTGGTGGGCTTGGTCTCACCGATATAGGAAACAAACAAGTAGTGACCGGATTATCAAAAGATTTTTACCGCCGTTTGGGAGCTTATTACGGCAAACTGGAACAATGGATATTCGAACCCAAAGTAGCGGACAGCCTCTTTAATGACTACATTAAGCGAGCGGACGTCAAGGTTTTATACAAATACAGAATCACAGACGCCCAACTTGCCAACGGATATATAAAAAATATCACCCTTGAAAGTTCCGACGGAACAAAACTCGGCAAATCCATAGCCGCCAAAGTATTCATCGACTGTACTTATGAGGGTGACCTGATGGCTAAAGCAGGAGTTTCCTACATGATAGGCCGGGAAGACAACAAACAGTATGGTGAAACTTATAATGGCGTCCAACTGATGAAAGGACACCAGTTTCCGGATGGAGTAGACCCATACAAGATAAAAGGTGATTCCACAAGCGGATTATTATGGGGAATCAGTCCTGCCGCACTCTCATCGGACGGTACGGGCGATGAGTTAATACAAGCCTATAATTACCGCATTTGCCTCACCGACAATCCAGCCAACAAAATAGAAATCACCCGCCCGGAAAATTATGATTCCACCAAATACGAGTTACTGCTACGCTTGTTTGACGCCCAACCCAATAAAAGGAAACTAAACCATTATTTTATCTGGAGCCGGATGCCAAACAATAAGACGGATATAAATAACCGGGGAGGATTTTCTACTGATATGATTGGAATGAATCATAACTATCCGGAAGCATCTTACGAAGAAAGGGCAGAAATCATAAAAGCACATAAAGACTATACCCAAGGATTACTTTATTTCTACAAGACCGACCCCAGAGTTCCGCAAGAATTAAGAGACGAAATACAGGCATGGGGTTATCCCAAAGACGAATATACCGAGGACAACCATTGGTCGCCTCAACTATATATCAGAGAAAGCCGCAGAATGACAGGGGATTATGTAATGACGCAAGCACATTGCGAAGGACGAGAAACAGTTACCGATGGTATCGGTATGGCTGCATATACCATGGACTCACACAACTGCCAACGGTTACTCGTAAAAAAAGATGGTAAGTACATGGTAAAAAATGAAGGGAATGTAGAAATCGGCGGTGGGCTCCCCTACCCCATATCCTATCGTTCCATCATCCCAAAGGAAGAAGAATGTAAGAACTTGCTCGTTCCCGTTTGTCTCTCTGCCAGTCATATTGCCTATGGTTCCATCCGTATGGAACCGGTATTTATGGTATTGGCACAGTCTGCCGCTATCGCCGCAGCAGAAGCCATAAACACAGGAAGCGTACAGACCGTCGATATAAAAAAAGTACAGGCATTGCTACACGAAAATCCTCTATTGGACGGTAGTTTTTCCGAGATACTGATTGACGACAGCGAACTAGACTTATCCATCAATAATGATTGGGAAGTTATAAAAAAACAAGGAGGATATGGTCCCACTTTCCTGAAATCCAAAGTTCGCAACGGTTCGCCTGTCCGTTTCAGCCCACATATGGAACATGAAGGAAAATACAAAGTCTATACTTATTATCACATGAGAAAAGATATATCACCGGCTATCACATATTCCATTTCGGACGGAATCGATAGTTGGACAAGAGTCATACATAAAGACAGCGTGAGAATAGAAGGACAAACTACGGGAGAATGGATAGAACTGGGAACATACAACTTTCAAAAAAGCCCCATGCCATATATAGAAATATCCACCGGAGATACAAGCGGGGCGGTCATTGCTGACGCTGTACTATTCATACCCGTAAAATAAGATTTATATGTATATGAAAAAGATTTTGTGTTTGCTATATCTGTTATCAATATTTTGTTTTTCCCATGCCCAGAATGAGAATACATATTTAGAGCAAAAGATTGATTCAACCCTATCAGGTATGACTATCCGTGAAAAAGCAGGGCAGTTGAACCAACTTGACGGACGCGGTACAATTGAAAATCTGAAGATATTGATACGAAAAGGAGAAATCGGTTCGGTTATGAATATTACCGAACCCGAAATCGTCAATGAGTTACAAGAAATCGCCTACAAACAATCAAGAAGCGGTATCCCCCTGGTTTTCACACGCGACGTCGTGCATGGTTTCAAAACAATGTTACCCATTCCATTAGGACAAGCTGCCACCTTCCATCCGGAACTGATACAGAAAGGGGCACGAATCGCAGCTATAGAAGCCACGGAGCATGGTGTCAGATGGTCATTTGCACCCATGATAGACATATCCAGAGATGCCCGGTGGGGACGCATAGCCGAAAGTTTTGGCGAAGATACCTATCTCACGGAACAAATGGCTGTTGCCGTAGTAAACGGATTTCAAGGTGATAATTTATCAAATCCACAATCAATGGCTGCCTGCGCCAAGCATTTTATCGGATACGGGGCTGTAGAAGGAGGACGTGATTATAATTCAACTCATATTCCCGAAAGACAGTTGAGAGATGTCTATCTTCCGCCTTTCGAAAAAGCTATAAAAGCCAATTGTTCCAGTATTATGACTTCGTTCAATGATAATGATGGGATTCCGGCTACAGGAAACAAAAAACTATTAAAGGGTATTCTTCGCAAAGAATGGAAGTTTGACGGGGTTGTAGTTTCCGACTGGGGCTCTGTAACGGAAATGATAAAACATGGCTTCGCTGAAGACCGGAAAGATGCAGCCCGAAAAGCGATAGAAGCCGGACTGGACATGGATATGTCTTCCAAAGCCTTTATTCAGAATATAGAGGAATTAATCGCCAAGGGGATAATTACCGAAGAGACATTGGACAATGCGGTGCGAAATGTACTAAGATTAAAGTTCAGGCTCGGACTATTTGACAATCCTTACACTGATATTAATAAGAAAAAAGAAACCTATTCGGACAAGCATCTGGCTATTGCAAAAAAGATTGCGGAAGAATCTGTCGTCCTATTGAAAAATGAGAACCGCACATTACCGCTATCTCCGAAAATAAAAAGTATCCTGATAGTAGGGCCATTATCCGATGCTCCTCACGATCAACTCGGAACCTGGACAATGGACGGAGAAACAGAGAGAACACAAACTCCTGTAAAAGCACTGCGTAAAATGTATGGCGACAAAGTGGAAATTCATTTTGTGAAAGGTCTGGAGTACAGCAGAGATAAAAATAAGATGAATTTCAATAAGGTATTGGCAAAAGCAAGCCAAGTAGATGTCATTATAGCTTTTATCGGTGAAGAAGCCATCCTGTCAGGCGAAGCGCATTGTTTGGCTGATATAAAGCTACAAGGAGCACAATCCGAACTTATCAAAATATTAAGCGGAACAAATAAGCCGCTCATTACAGTTATCATGGCCGGACGCCCATTGATTATCAATGAGGAGCTAAACCTATCCGATGCTGTATTATATGCTTGGCATCCGGGAACGATGGGCGGTAACGCACTGGCAGATATTTTATTTGGTAAGACCACACCTAGCGGCAAACTACCCGTTACTTTTCCAAAAGCAACAGGACAAATTCCCATTTACTATAATCACACCAATACCGGGCGTCCGGCTACAGGAAAAGAAAAGTCTTTAGACGAAATACCTTTAAATGCCCAACAGTCAGTATTAGGCCACTCTTCTTATTATCTCGATTTAGGAGCACAACCTTTATTCCCATTCGGATATGGTCTGTCATACACATCTTTCGAATATTCCGATTTAAAAACAGACCACACCGTACTCACTCCGAACGATACGCTTTCAATTAGCGTCAAAGTGAAAAATACAGGGCAATATAAAGGAACAGAAGTAGTTCAACTCTATGTATCGGATCTTTTCGGTTCCGTCACTCGTCCAGTAAAGGAACTAAAAGGGTTTAAAAGGATAGAGTTAAATCCAAATGAAGAAAAAATAGTAGTATTCGAACTCTCCTCATACGAACTGAGCTTTTGGAATATTAATATGAAAAAAGAGGTGGAACCAGGTAAGTTCAAAATAAGGATCGGCACTGATAGTCAAAGCGGACTGGAAACCTCTTTCGAAATAAAGTAATAACAGCAATGGAGTAAAGAACTTCTATGATTAATCATCGTCGAGAACTTTATTCTCCTTTCCTTTGTTATTACTGATAGTAAAGTGCAAATAAGACGCACACCAAAGTTCTATTAAAAAAGAAAGGAAGATTATGAAAAAAGTAATCGACAGAGCTTCATCAAGAGGC
>ENA-UONQ01001689-UONQ01001689.1-human-gut-metagenome-genome-assembly--contig:-CS26-NODE-1689-length-18100-cov-7.913383_pt1 | contig 18100 bp, 18 predicted proteins | sample MGYA00242460_ERZ724007 | MGnify/ENA metagenome assembly ERZ724007
GAAGCTCGAGCCCGGGACGGCGGCCACGCCGACCTCGCCGATCATCCCCTCGCAGAACTGCTGGTCGCTCCAGCCCTTGAACTTCTCCTTGGCGAGGAAGTCGGAGATATCGACCATGATGAAGTACGAGCCCTGCGGCGTCGTGTGCTTCAGGCCAATCTCGTCAAGCCCCTTGCAGAAGATCTCGCGCTTGCGGCTGTACATCTCGGTCAGGCCGTCGTAGTAGTCCTTCCCGAGCGTAAAGCCCGCGCAGACCGCCTCCTGCAGCGGCGCGGGCGCGCCGACCGTCAGGAAGTCATGCACCTTCTTCACGCCCTCGGCCAGATCCGGCACGTCCGGCGGCGCAATCAGGAAGCCGAGACGCCAGCCCGTGATCGAAAACGTCTTGGAGAGCGAGTTGCAGGTAATCACCCGGCTCCGTCCGCCGGGGAGCGATGCCGCCGCAACGTGCTCATACGGCGGGAACACAATGTGCTCATACACCTCGTCCGTGATCACGAACGCGTCGTACTTCTCCGCGTAGCCCAGAATCTCCGTCAGCTCTTCGCGGGTAAACACCTTGCCGCAGGGATTCGAGGGGTTGCAGACGATGATCGCCTTCGGGTGCTGGCGAAACGCGTCCTCGAGCACCTTCGAGTCGTAGTTGAACGTCGGCGGCACGAGCGGCACATAGATCGGCTCCGCCCCGCTGAGGATCGCGTCCGCGCCGTAGTTCTCATAGAACGGGCTGAACACGATCACCTTGTCGCCGGGGTTGCAGACCGTCATCATCGCGGCCATCATCGCCTCGGTGCCGCCGCAGGTGACGACCACCTGCGTCTCCGGGTCGATCTCATAGCCGTGGATGGGCGAATACTTCTCCGCGATGCAGCGGCGCAGGTTCTCCGAGCCGTAGGTCACGGAGTACTGGTGCTGCTCACCACCGCCGGCCATCTCGCGCAGCGCATCGAGCAGCACCTGCGGCGGGTCGAAGTCCGGGAAGCCCTGCGAGAGGTTGATGCTGCCGGGCGTCGCGTCGCTGATGCGCGTCATGCGGCGGATGACCGAGTCGGTAAACTCACCGACGCGCTTGCTCAGTTTCGGCATGCCTTAACCCTCCTGACCGGCCAGCGCCTGTGCGTCGGAGACGTACTTGTCCAGCAAATTCTGGCTCTGCATCTCGGCGATGACCTGATTCAGATAGGTGACAAACTCGTCGTTGCCCTTCTGCACACCGATGCGGATACCGCTGTCGGATCCGATATCAAAGCGCAGCGGGCTGATGGCAAGGCTCGGATCGGCGTTGACATACGCCTGCGCAACCAGCTCATCCATCACGGCGCCCTCGGTCTTGCCGTTCTGAACCTCCAGAATCAGATCGGGTACCTTTGCAAGGCCGACCATGTTCTCCGTTCCGGCGAACGGCACCGCGCGCTCATAGGGCTTCGAGCCGGTCTGTGCCGCGATCTTGTGACCCGCCAGATCCTCGGGCTTCTGGTAGTTATCGGCAACCTCCTTCTTCGTGACGAGCACGGTGTCGGTGTTATACACGATGTCCGTGAAGTCGATGCTCTCGCGGCGCTTGTCATCCGCGCTCATGCAGGCGCTCACGATGTCGAAGTCGCCGTTCTTCAGACCCATCACTAGGTTGTCGAAGTTCATGTCGACGACCTTCAGCTGTACGCCCAGCTGATCGGCGATGTACTGGCAGATCGAGATGTCGATGCCGACAATCGTATCCTGCCCGTCAACCTGCGTGTGGAACTCAAACGGAGAGTAGTCCGCCGACGTGCCGACCACCAGCACGCCCGCCTCCTTGATCTGATCGAGCTTGGATTTGCTCTCATCCTTCTTCTGGCCGCAGGCGGTCATGCCGAGAATCATCAGCGCCGCCAGCACCAGTGCTGCCAATCTTTTCATAGTTCTTCTCCTTATGTTGATTTTCTTGTTTTATCTTATTCCCACAGGGGCTTGTCCCAGAGGTTGACCTTCGTGCCGATCCCCTTCTCGCAGGCGTTCAGGTACATCTGATAGGCGATCATGATATCCAGCGCGCCGAGACCCATCGAGGCCGCCGCGACGAACTGGTCGTCAGAGGTACGCAGCTTCTTCTCTCCGAGCACCAGCTCGCTCAGGTCGATGATGTTCGCCTCGTCGAGCTTGCCCTCCTGCGTCAGCTTGGCCAGCGGGTTGACGTGCTTTTTCAGCTGCGTCCAGTAGTCGGCGGCCACGCCGTCGGCGCTCAGGAACACCTCCTCGCAGACCTCGCCGGAGTGCATCGTCACAAGGCCGCAGCCCGGCGTCAGCCAGGACTTGTCGATGATCGGGGTGCGCGCAGTCGTCTCCCCGACGATCAGCTGGGACTTCAGCGCCGAGCCCTTCGAGTCGCTCGTCGGGATAATCTCCACGCCCAGCTTCTCGCTGTACTCCTGCGCGATCTCCTCGGCCTTCGCCACGTCGAGATCGCACAGATACATCGTCTTGATCTGGGGCAGCGCCTCGTGGATGGCGGAGACCATCGTGCGGCCGATCACGCCCGCGCCGACCAGTGTCGCCGTCGTCGCGTTCGAGGGAGCCGCGTACTTCGCCAGCACGCCGCCCACGGCGGAGGTACGCATCGCGGTAATGAGCGTGCCGTCCAGAATGCAGAACGGCAAAACCGTCTCGGGGTCGCTCAGGATGGAGATGTCGATGCCGTAGGGGATGCCGGGGATCGTTGCGTTCTTCTTCGACTCCGCCGCCCACTTCACGCCGGCGATATGCACGTCACCGCCGATGTAGCAGGGCATGGAGTTGAAGAACGACTGCCAGTTCTCCTTGTCGGGGATGCTGGTATTCGTCTTGGGCGGGTTCTTGATCTGGCCCTTGCCGAGCATGGAATAGGTCTTCTCGGTCACTTCGATGATCTGCTTCATGTCCAGCAGACCGGCCTTGACAACATCCTCCTGCTTCAGGAAGAGAATTTCGGGATTCGTCGTGTGCAGCATGGTAATATCCTCCTAAGATCAATCTTATATGTTATTGTTTGTTTAAATGACGTTGATGACTTTGGACAAGAATTCCTTTGTCCGGGGGTTCTGGGGGTGCTCGAAGATCTCCTCCGGCGTCCCCTGCTCGGCGATCTGGCCGCCGTCCATAAAGAGCACGCGGTTGGCCACCTTTCGCGCGAAGCCCATCTCGTGCGTAACGACCACCATCGTGATCCCCTCCGCCGCGAGGTCGGAGATGACCTGCAGCACCTCGCCGACCATCTCCGGGTCGAGCGCCGAGGTCGGCTCGTCGAACAGCAGCACGTCCGGCTCGAGCGCCAGTGCCCGCACGATGGCGATTCGCTGCTTCTGTCCGCCAGAGAGCTGGGACGGGAAGCTCCCCGCCTTGCTGTCCAGCCCCACGCGCTTCAGAAGCGCCATGGCCTTCGCCTCCGCCTCCGCGTGGGAGACGTGCTTGACTTTCTCCATTGAGATGGTCACATTGTCGAGAATCGACAGATTGTTGAACAGGTTGAACTGTTGAAAGACCATCCCGACCTTCTGTCGGTGCTTGTTCACGTCAAAGCCCTTCGCCGTGATATCCGTCCCCTCGAAGAAGATCGAACCGGACGTCGGCTGCTCCAGCAGGTTCAGGCATCGGATAAACGTCGACTTACCGGAGCCGGACGGCCCGATGACTGCGGCAACGTCTCCCTTATAAAACGTCTCGTTCAGCCCCTTGAGCACCTGCAGCTCGCCGAAGCTCTTACAGAGGTCCTTCACCTCAAACATCACATTACCGTTCATTGCGCTTGAGCCTCACTTCAAAGATATTGATTCCCTTTCCCAGAATGATGTTGAGCAGCAGATAGAGAATCGCGGAGATATAGTAGCAGGGCAGCGGGTTGTACGTTGCTGTGATGACGATGCCGTTGTTGTACATCAGGTCGCTGATGCCCAGATACTGGATGATCGACGTCTCCTTGACCATCGTGATAAATTCGTTGCCGATGGCCGGCAGGATGTTCTTGATCGCCTGCGGCAGGATGATAAAGCGCATCGCCTGCGCGGACGTCATGCCGCATGAGCGCGCCGCTTCCATCTGCCCGACGTCCACGGCCTGAATGCCCGCGCGGAACACCTCCGCGATATAGGCCGCCGAGTTCAGCGACAGCGCGATGACGCACGGGATCGCCCGCTCCATATCCACACCCCAGATCGTCCCGGAGGGGTACTGGATGAAGCTCAGCTGATAGTATACGATGTACAGCTGCACCAGCATGGGCGTGCCGCGGATGACGGTGATGTAGAGCTTACTGAACGCCTGCAGCGGCTTGCAGTTTGAAATCCGCATCAGCGCCACTAGGCATCCCAGAATCGCACCGCAGAAAACCGTAATCAAACTGATGAGGATCGTCGTTCGCGTTCCTCGCAGAAAGTATTGATAATATTCCGTGAATATTTGGATAATATTCATTTGCTCACCCCGAATCACTTGTAATTCATGTGCTTATTGTATATTTATTCACGCTGCATGTCAAGTCCCATCTCCCCATTTCTCCGGATTCGACAGTCTCGTTTTTTCGCCCTCCAACCGCTTTGTGCAATTTGCACGCCGCGTGGCGTCATTTTGCTGAATCCGTTCAATCATCCGCCCCATATCCGCCCTTGCCGCCCATGCAAAAACGTGCTACAATCACCCGTATATGCATCAATCACCGGGACAGGAGGATCCAATGAACCAGAAAGAACTCAACGAAATCCGCCGCCGCTTCAAGCCCGACCGCACCGCCATCAGCAAGGTCTACGGCTGCTATGTCAGCAGCGCCCGCCAGATCATCTCCTACATCGACGCGCCCATGGGGCTCATGTCGCAGGAGGAGCAGGAGATGTTCCTGAACCTGCTGAAAAAGTCGCTCTCCGGCGCCCTCGGCCGCAACCTCATCGACATCGTCTTTTCCACCGCACAGGTCGCCGGCAGCGATGAACACCGCCTGCTCCAGACGCTGCGCCAGACCGCCCTGCAGGATCCGAACGCCCGCGAGATGCTCTACCGCCGCATCATCGACTCCATCGACATGGGGGACAGCAGCTACCTCATCCTCCTCGCCGCTGATGCCTACGACGTTCCCCGCCGCGGCAGCGACGATCAGGTGCTCGCTGACGGCTCGGACACCGTATTCAAATACTTTGTCTGTAGCATCTGCCCCGTCAAGGATCCCACGCTTGCCCTGCGCTACAGCGACGAGCTCAGCGAGTTCCACAGCTGCTCCACCGGCCACATCGCCTCCCCGCCGGAGCTGGGCTTCCTCTTCCCCGCCTTCGACGACCGCGCCGCGAACATCTATAACGCCCTCTTTTACAGCAAGAACCCCGCGGAGCTGCATCAGGAGGTCATCGACGCGGTCTTTCACATCGAGGAAGCGCCCATGTCCGCCGAGGAGCAGAAGAACATCTTCGGTACGACTCTCGGCGACGTGCTCCAGCGCGAGTGCAGCTACGATGTCGTCCAGTCCGTCCATGAGCAGCTGCGCGGCCGGATTCAGGAGCACAAGGAGAGCCACGACCCCGAACCGCTGGAGCTCTCCGTCCGCGAGGTCGGCGAGGTGCTGTCAAACAGCGGTGTCCCGTCGGAGAAGGCCGAGGCCTTCGAGGCCGAGTGCCGCAGGCAGTACGGCGAAAATGCCGCCCTGAACCCGAAAAACCTCATCGAGGCCGGGAAGTTCCAGATCACCACCCCCGAGGTGAAGATCACCGTCTCCCCCGAGTACAGCTACATGGTCGAAGCCCGCGTCATCGACGGGCGCAAGTATATCCTCATCCCCGCGGATGAAAACGTCGAGGTCAACGGGATTACGGTCAATATTCCCAATCCGCAGACGGCGGAGGAAATCTAAAAAACAGGACAGGCATGATGAAGTGACCCCCCAAAAAAAGTTAGACAATATTTTGAAGTAAAAATTGTTCAAGCAGCCGAAAGGGCTTGCTGTCTGTGAATTACAGACGGCAAGCCCTTCAGTTTTGCCTTGATCCTGCGGTTGTTGTAGTAATCCATGTATTCAATCAGTTCCTGCTTGATCCGTGACCCATTTCTGATTTGGCTTTTCGGCATGGAAATCCCGATTTAGCAGATTTGGTGCGATTTTGCCCACTTCTCCCTTATAAGAGCGATACTTCTTCATTCGGACACAGCAAACCAAACCCAGCTCCTTCATAAACCTCCGTAGGGGGCGGCGTCCTCGACGCCCCGCGATCGTCGCACAGTATACTTTTTGCCGCTGCGGCAAAAAGTATGTCGCCGAAGGCAAACAGCCCCCCTTACTTCCCCGCAAACTCCGGATGCACATACTGCCCATGCCCCGCGGTCTTTTTTCCGCGCCGGATGGCAAACTTCGGACACCGGTGCAGGCACGCAAGGCACATCACGCACCGCTCCTTCACCCAGACCGGCCTGCCGTCCCGGATCTCAATCGCCGAGACGGGACAGTTCCGCGCGCACAGGCCGCATCCGACGCACACGTCCGTCACGGCGAAATACCCCGTGCGGCGGGCGCGCTCATAGTGCGGATAGTAGACCCGGACGGCGGGCAGCGGCACCTTCGCGCGCATAAAGTCCCCGCGGTCGCGGCGGCGGATGTGCGCGATCAGTGCGTCGATCTGCGGCTCGGCGGCGAGGTTCGTACGCTGCACCTTCGCCTTATCGCTCAGGTCGAACATTGGCGTCCAGCTGTCGGGCATGCGCACGCTGAAGCGCGCGTCGAGCCGCAGCCCCTTCGCGCGCAGGTGCTCGGAGACAAAGCGCCCGGCCTGTCCGGTCGTCGTCCCATACGTCGCGGCAAACCAGAGATACTCCGGCCGTCCGAGTATCAATCGCTCCAGAAACGCGTTCACGATGCTCGGCAGGCCCCAGAAGTAGACGGGCGAAACGATGCCCACCATCTCCCTGTCCCGTGGCGGAAAAATAAAAAATCATCGTACTCTCCCCTCTCCGTCGTCCGCTTCCCGCTGCGGCGCGAAATAGTGCGCCCGCGCATAGGCGAACTGTCTGTTGAATGTCTCCGCCGCCTCGACGCTGCGCGCGTCCTGCGGCCGCATCATGTCGAAGGCGTGCATGTCGCAGTGATACACGTCCAGCTGCGCCGGGACACCCGCGGCGCGCAGCCGCTCAAAATAGTGAACCGTCTCGGCATAGAACGGCTCACCGTCCCCGACGAAGGAATACGCAGGCGGCAGGCCGGAAAAGTCCTCCAGCCGCGCCGGCGCGGCATAGGGAGTGAGCACCAGCGCCGGCATGCCGCCATGCTCCGTCGGGACGCGGATCCTCCGGACGCGGACGTCCCGGTCGGGTCTCATTGAGCGCATGCCGCGCCACCGTTTCTGCGCTGATAGTCCGTCCCCCAGACGACCATGGAGTCGAGAATGGGCTTCAGGCTGCGCAGCCTGATGAACGTCCGTGCGCCCATGGCGGCGGATGAGACGTTTCTGGCGGTGCAGGACGACTATCTGCGCCGGGAGCTCGACGCGCGCGGCGTCGTCCGTTTGAGTGACCTGCGCCCGCTTTGCGGCGACCTCTATCTCTGGCAGGGCGACATCACCCGCCTGCAGTGCGGGGCCATCGTCAACGCCGCGAACGCCGGCATGACGGGCTGCTACATCCCCTGTCACGCCTGCATTGACAACTGCATCCACACCTACGCGGGTGTGCAGCTGCGGCGCGACTGCGCGGAGATCATGGCGGCGCAGGGCAGCGCCGAGCCGACCGGGCGGGCGAAGATCACGCGGGCGTATAACCTCCCCTGTGACTATGTTCTCCACACCGTCGGCCCGATCGTGAAGGACAAGGATTACTTTGTCCTTCACAACGAATGTGGATCACTGCTTTCAGAAAGCCGGATTTGACAAGCACCGCCTGTTCCACACGCAGGGAGACTACGGGCTGTTCCAGTGCAGCGAGCCGTGTTGCGCGGAGACGTTCGATAACGGGGAGATTATCCAAAACATGGTCACTGCGCAGGGCTATACAATTGCGCCGGATGGCACACTTACTGCGCCTGAAGCGCCCAAAATGGCCGTGCCGACAGAGCTTGTTCCGCACTGCCCGCATTGCGGACGGCCGCTGACGACGAACCTCCGCTGCGACGACCGCTTCGTGCAGGATGAGGGCTGGTACGCGGCGGCGGAGCGGTACGAAAACTTTCTCCGCACCCGCGCCGGACAGCGGATCCTCTTTCTGGAGCTGGGTGTGGGGTACAACACCCCCGGCATCATCAAGTACCCCTTCCGGCGCATGACGGACGGGAACCCGCGCGCCGTATACGCCTATCTGAATGCGGGGGACGCGTGTGCGCCGGACGCTATCAAGGACCGCTCCGCCTGCATCGACGGCGACCTCGCGGACATTCTGGCGCAGATCTCAAAAAACACGGAGGACATCCTCCGTGTTTTTTATTGTACATATTACAGCGCCTCGAAGTGATAGCGGGGCTTGCCGAGACTCTTTTTTCCGTATTCAATCGCCGATGTGGGACAGTAGCAGATACAGGCCATGCAGTGGGTGCAGGCCTTGCCCCAGACGGGTCTGCCGCCCCGCAGGGTGATGTTGTTCATCGGGCAGCGCGCCGCGCAGCAGCCGCAGCCGGTGCAGGCGTCCCCGGCGGCGAAGGCGTTCGCCTTCACGCAGAAGGTATAGAACAGCGGGTTCACCGGCCCGCTCATGAAGCGGTCATAGAGGTTATTCCGCGTCGGCGCGAAGGGCTGGCCGGCCTTGCGCGCGGCAATGGCGCGGTCGATGTCCGGCTCGGCGCGGGCGACGATCTCCCGTGCCTCGTCCGCCTGCGGAGCGTCGAACATCGCGATATAGTTCTCTGGCATGACGATCTGCGCCGTCCCCATGCAGGCGATGCCCTTCTTCCGGCAAAGCGCGCGGTTGTACCGCTCGGCATGGCCGATCTCGCTGCCGCATGTCATGACGAACCACGCCCGCTTCGCTCCGCGCAGCTCCGTGCGCAGCAGCCAGTCCCGCACAACGCGCGGAATGCGCCACGCGTAGGTCGGCGTGACGAGCACAAGGCTCTCCCCGGTGTCGACGGGTGACGTGTCGCCCGACTTGATGCGGTCATTCAGGCTGAGCAGCGGCTCGCCCAGCGCGTCCGCGATGCGCCGGGCGGCGTATTTGCTGTTTCCGGTGCCGGAAAAGTACAAAATCATATCAAAACTCCCTCGCAGTGGTCGATCTCGTGCTGGATGATCTCCGCCGTCCAGCCGGTGAAGGTTCTGATGCGCGTCTGGAGCTTCTCGTTCTGCCACTGCACCTTGATGCTCCGGTAGCGCTTCGTCTTCCGCGTCCCGGCGAGGGACAGACAGCCCTCCTCCGCCTCATACGCGCCGGACTGCTTCAAAATCACGGGGTTGAGCATGAGCAGATACGCGCCGTCACAGTCAACGGCGATGATGCGCTTGTTCACGCCGATCATGTTCGCCGCCATGCCGACGCAGCCGTCCCTGTGCGCGGCCAGCGTATCGAGCAGATCCTGTGCCGCGCCGAGGTCGTCCGCCGCGGCGGGCGCAGCCTTCTGCGCAAGGAAAAACGTGTCTCTGCAAATTTCACGGACCATAACATGTCCCCCTTCTCTCGTTTGCAGTCTCTATGCTATCGCATACTGTCCGGCACTGTCAAGTACAAGGTGCGGAGCGAAGTGAGAACTCTCTTGTAAAACATACTCCCGGCTGCGTAGCAGTCGGGAGTATGTTTTACAAATTACTTCTTGAAGCTGTCCTTCAGCGAGACGCTGCGGTTGAAGACCAGATGGTCTGCGCGGCAGTCGCGGTTGTCCATGCAGAAGTAGCCCGTGCGCATGAACTGGAACGTCGGCGCGTTGACGCCGGTGCGGTTCTCCTCGCGGTCGAACGCGGCGGCGACGGCGGCCATCTCGGGCTCGACCTTACAGCCGGTCAGCACCGTCAGCGACTGCGGGTTCAGGCAGTCGAGGAAGTTCTTGTCCGGGCCGTCGGGCTGGGCGTCGGAGAAGAGGTTGTCATACAGGCGCACCTCGGCGTCGAGGCAGTTCGCCGCGTCGACCCAGTGGATTGTCGCGCCCTTGACCTTGCGCCCGTCGGTGGGATCGCCGCCGCGGCTGTCGGGATCGTAGGTGCAGAGCACCTCCGTCACATTGCCGTTTTCGTCCTTGACGCAGCCGGTGCAGCGGATAAGGTACGCGCCCTTCAGGCGGCACTCGGGGCCGTCCGGATACAGGCGCTTATACTTCGGCGCGGGCACCTCCATGAAGTCCTCGGCCTCCATCCACAGGTGGCGGCTGAAGGTGATCTCGTGCGTGCCCTGCGCGGGATCGGTGGGGTTATTCTCGACGGTGAACGTCTCGCTCTGCCCCTCGGGATAGTTCGTGACGGTCAGCTTCACGGGGTGCAGCACCGCCATCGTGCGCTCGGCCGACGCGTTCAGATCCTCGCGCAGGCAGTGCTCCAGAAAGCCGTACTCGATCGTGCTCGGTGCCTTGGCCACGCCGATGCGCTCGCAGAAATTGCGGATGGCGGCAGCGGTGTAGCCGCGGCGGCGCAGGCCGCAGAGCGTCGGCATGCGGGGATCGTCCCAGCCGGAGACGCGATGCTCCTCGACGAGCTGGCGCAGCTTGCGCTTGGACATGACGGTGTGGTCGATGTTCAGGCGGGCAAACTCGATCTGCCGGGGCTTGTGGTACGGGATGGAGACGTTGTTGACCACCCAGTCATAGAGGGGGCGGTGCTCCTCATATTCCAGCGAGCACAGCGAGTGCGTGATGCCCTCGAGCGCGTCCTGAATGGGGTGGGCGAAGTCGTACATCGGGAAGATGCACCACTTGTCGCCCTGACGGTGGTGGTGGATGAAGCGGATGCGGTAGATGACAGGGTCACGCATGTTGAAGTTGCCGCTCGCGAGGTCGATCTTCGCGCGCAGGGTCATCTTGCCCTCGGGCACCTCGCCGTTTTTCATCTTCTCGAACAGGCGCAGGTTCTCCTCGATCGGGCGGTCGCGGTAGGGCGAGGTGGCGGGGATGCCGATGTCGCCGCGGTTGGCCCTGAACTCCTCGGGCGTCAGCTCGCAGACATAGGCAAGGCCCTTCCTGATGAGCTCGACGGCATATTCATAGTCCTTCTCAAAGTAATCCGAGCCGTAATAGAACCGGTCGCCCCAGTCGAAGCCCAGCCAGTGGATGTCCTGCTGAATCGCCTCGACATATTCGACGTCCTCCTTGGCGGGGTTCGTGTCGTCCATGCGGAGATTGCACAGGCCGTGATACTTCTCGGCGGTGCCGAAGTCAATGCACAGCGCCTTGCAGTGGCCGATGTGCAGATAGCCGTTCGGCTCGGGCGGGAAACGGGTGTGAACGGTCATTCCCTGGAACTGACCACCCTCTGCGATGTCCTCGTCGATAAAGTTCAGAATAAAGTTCTTGCTCTCCGCGGACTCCTCGGTCGCGGGGGTACTGGTCTTTCTTTCCTCGGTCATTGTCTCACACTCCTCATAAAAATAAAATTTGGTTGATTGGCACGATAATGCAAGTATTTATTATACTTATCAGGCCGTCTGATTGCAAGCCCTTTCGGCACTTCCCTGTCAATTTTCGGAAGTTTCCGCCAGCAGCTCGCGCTCGTCGGGGATCCTCTGAGCAAGGACGGCGTTTTTCAGCCGCCTGTCCGCCGTCACCTCGCGCAGGACGCGGATCTGCGGCGGGATGGAGACGGGCGCGCCCTCGTCCGGCAGCTCGATCTCCAGCACGGCCGTGTGCTCCCAGAACGGGTAGACGTCGATCTCCAGCACGCGCCCGGCGTAGAGCATGCACCAGCGCGTCTTGCGCAGCGTCACACCTTCCTCGCGGCGGCGCACCAGCAGGCGGTGGTACTCCTCCTCCGTGACGGCGCGCTCGCGCTCCACGCAGGTGCGGTCGGTGCGAAACTCCTTCTCCGTGTAGAAGTACTCGACCCTCTCCCCCTCCTGCCGCCGGCGCACGCGGGCCGTGACGCCCGGCGCAGCGGCGAGATACGTCTGCTCCATCTCATAGACATGGCTGCACGCGGCGCGCAGCGCCCGCGTATCCGGCATAGCGATGAGATATTTCCTCTCAATTTCCAGATGCTCGCTCATAGCCTTTCAAACTCCTCCCGGCTCATCAGCAGGTTCAGCGTCTGCACCAGCTCGGCGGTGCTCAGGTGCTCCGGCAGGCGCAGCGTCTTCAGCAGCGCCGCGCGCTTTTCCGCCGAGCCCGGGCCGATCAGGCCGCGGTCTAACAGATCCGCGCGGGTGATCTCCTCCCCCGTGCGCGCCGCCTGCGGCGCATCGCCCTCAAATGTCGCGCCCGCGCGGCGCAGCGCCTCGAGCAGCACTTCCGGGCGCATACCCTCGACGCCGAGCTTGCCCTCTTTTCCGGGGCGCTGCTTGCGGCGCTCTTTGCCGCGGATGTCCGGAACGTAGGCCTGCTTGATCTGTTCGGGCGGGATGCTGCCCTTGAGATAGTTGCGGATGACAAAGCCCGCGCCGTCCGGGTCGGTCATGAGGATCAGCCCGCGCTCACGCGCGAGACGGCGCAGATAGTCGATCTTTTCTTTGTTATGAAACACGGAGAAGCCGCCCGTCTCGACGATGACGGCGTCCACCACCTGCGAGAGGGTGTTCTTGTCGTAGCGGCCCTCCACGACGATGACCTCGCGGATTTTCTTCTTCATCGCCGCGCCGCCAATCCCATCAGAAACAGCTTGAGTTCGTCCTCGCTGTCGATGTTTTTCTCACTCTTCATCCGCCGGTCGAGCACCTGACAGGCCTGCACCGCGTCCTGACACCACCGGTGGTCGACGCGCCTGGCCGCCTGCAGGAGGAGCTTTGCCGGGTAGTCCGAGTTCATGCCCCAGACCTGCTTGAGCCAGAAGCGGTCCTTCCCCGCGTCGAGCGCCATGCGCGCCGTGTAGAGCTGGCGCAGCTCCTTGCCGACGGCGGCGAGGATCATGATCGGCTCCGTCCGCTGGCGCAGAAGCTCGCCGAGGATGTGCGCCGCCTCGTTATAGCTCCCGGCCGTGATGGCGCGGGTCATGTCAAACACGCGCGCCTCCAGCCGCGGCTCGACGACGGCGTTGATATCCGCGATGGTGACGCTCTGCCCCTTCGCAAAGGCCGAAACCTTCCCGATCTCCGGCAGGAGGTCGGTCATCAGCGAGCCGCAGGTGAAGAGCAGGTGGTCGGCCGTGGCCGCGTCGATGTCGTGGCCGTCGGCGGCGAAGCGGCGCTTGATCCAGCGCAGCAGCAGCTCGCGGTCCTGCTGGCAGAACTCCACCTCGCGCACATGCTCATCGAGCGCCGCGATGAGCTTTTTCATCTTGCCGTCGCGCTTATAGGCCACGAGGTCATAGATGAAAATCACCGTGCAGTACTCCGGAATATCCGAGATGATCTCGATGAACGCGCCGCGCGCGGACATATCGAGCTTGAAGATGTCCAGATCCGTCACCGTGACGAGCGTGTGCTGCGCCATCATGGGCATGGCCTCCACGGCCTCCTGCAGCGTCTGCATCGAAAGCCCCTTGCCGCCGAGACGGTGGTAGTTGAACTCCTCGAACCCCGCCGGGACAAGCGCCTCGCGCACCTGGTCGAGATAGCTCTGCCGCAGGTACGTCTCCTCTCCGTAAAATATATAGGCGTTTTTGAGCGTTTCCGCTTTCAGATCCGCCTTCAGTTCGTCCAATCCGGCGCTTTTGCTGACCGCGCCCTTCTTTGCTGCCATCCGGCACTCCTCTCTATCGTTCTCCGGCACGTCAGCCGGCTTTTTCCGCTTTCATCAGGATCGTTCCCTGCTCATCCGTCCGGTATACCTCCGCGCCCGCGTCCTCGAGCCGCCCGATGGCCTCGGCCGTCGGGTGGCCGTAGCTGTTGCTGCCGACGCTGATGATGGCGTATTCCGGCTGCACGGCGCGCAGAAACTCCTCGCAGGAGCTGTATTTCGACCCGTGGTGCCCCACAAGCAGCACCTCGACACGCGGCAGGTCATAATCCGCGATGAGCTTCTTCTCGGTATTTGCGGGCATGTCGCCCGTCACGAGCACATCGAAGCTCCCCGCCGAGCACAGGGCCGTCAGCCCCGCCTCGTTCTGGTTCTTCTTCCCCACGGGCGGATAGACCCGCAGCGTCGCGCCGCCGAGCGTCAGGCTCTCCACATCCTCGACAAAGACCGTCTCGATTCCCTTCTGCGCGGCGATGGCGCAGATTTTGTCCTTCACGCCGTACTCGTCCTCGAGCGACGGCAGGTACAGCCGCTCCACCTCCACGCGCTCGAGCAGCAGCTCGAGCCCGCTCGTGTGGTCGGCGTGGTAGTGCGTCAGCACGACGGCCTTCAGCCGGTGCGCGCCCATGGTGCCGAGCTGCGCGATGGCTCGGCTGCCGGCGTTGATGTAATTGTTGCTGCTGCCGCAGTCGACGAGGGCGGTGTCGCCCTGTGACGTCAAAAGCACGCACTCGCCCTGTCCCACGTCCACCGCGACGGCGGCGAGCGTGTCCGTGCGGTAGGCGAGCGTCCCCAGCCACACGGAGAGCACCAGCGTACACACCGCGAGCACCGACGGCAGCAGATACCGCCGCTTCACCGGCCCACGCAGAAGCGCCGCCGCGGTGAAGAGCACATACACAAACACCAGCCACGCGATGAGATATTTGTTGTTCAGATACAGCGCGTGCCCCGGAAGGCGCGCGAGCAGACGCGCGGCCAGCAGCATGTACTTCGTCAGCCCCAGCGCGGCAAGGCCCAGCAGCTTCGCCGCCGGGAGCCACACGAAGCCGACCAGCACCGTCACGAACGCGGCCATAAAGTTCCACCCCGCGACCGGCACCACAAGGAGGTTGCTCAGCGGCGACACCACGGACAGCACGCCGAAATATGCCGCCGAGAGCGGGATCGTGAACACGAGCGCGCCGAGCGAGACCGTCACGTTCGCCGCGACGAAGCAGAGCGCGCCGCACAGGCCGATGTTCTTCTCAAATTTCCGGTGAATCGCGTCCGCCGCCCGCCGGTACATCCGCCCCGAGAGGAGCAGAATCCCGAGCGTCGCGGCAAAGCTCAGCTGCAGGCTGATGCTCTGCGCGGCCATGGGACTGCACAGCAGAATCGCCAGCAGCGCTGCGCTCAGCGACGTCAGACTGTCGCCGTCGCGGCGGAAAAGCGGCGCGAGCTGCAGGAAAATCTGCATGATGCATGCGCGGACAACGGACGGTGTCATGCCGACCATCAGCATGTAAAACAGCAGCACAAGGATCGTCATCGCCGCGCCCGTCCGCCGCCGGTGCGCCGGAATCAGCATCGCCAGCAGGCTCACGAGAAACGCGCAGTGCAGCCCCGAGACGGCGAACAGGTGGCTCAGCCCGACCTCGGAGACGATCTGGCTGTCCGTCTCGCTGATGCCGCTGCGCTCGCCCGTCAGCTCCGCCAGGAGAAAGCCCGTGGCGTCCGATTCGCCCCAGATATCGCGGATTTTCTCCTGAAAGGCGTGGGACGCGCGCTGCGGCAGAAAGCGCAGGCTCCCCTTCGCCCCGTCCGTGATCTCCAGCGCGTCCTGATCGTACAGCAGCGCGAACACGCCCTTCGACGTGAACGTCGTGATCTCGCTCTCGCGGATGTGCCCGGCGTCCTGCCAGCGCGCGGTGCCGGAGAGCTTCTGCCCCGGCTCGAGCGAGAGCAGCTCCGACGAGCCGTAGTAGTACGCCTTCGCGCCGGGATAGCCGTCGAGCGACAGCTCCACCCGCGCGCCGTAGTTGCTCTCCTGCGCATAGTCGAGAACCGTCCCCGAAAAGGCGGACTCCGTCCCGAACCGCTCTGTCACGGGGCGGACGATCAGCTGCCGCCACCCCGCGAAATAGACGAGCGCCGCGCAGAGCGAAAAGAGCACGAGAAGGACGCGCCTGCGCAGCTTCGGCCGCGCGGCGAGACATTTCTTCCACGCCGCAAGCCCCAGTCCCGCGAGCGCCAGCGCGCCCGCCGCCCAGAGCCGCCACATTCCCTCCGGCAGATAGCAGCACAGCAGGATCCCCGCCGCGAAGGACAGGGCGATATTCGCGAGTGTGCGCATGCTGCATCCTCCTTGCCGATTTTTTCTCAGATCTCCTTGCGCGGGCCGGGGCGGAAGCTCTCACCGAGCACGGCGGGGACGATCCCGCCTGCGGAGAGCTCCGTCAATCGCGCGCAGAGCGGCTCTACCCGCTCCTGCGGGAGCGACGCCGTGATCGTGACGTCCGCGCCGTATTCCGTGTCGTCCGTCAGCCCCTCCGCCGCCGCGAGCTCGAGCTTCACCCGCTCTAAAAGCGGGTAGGTACACGGGATCCGCAGCTGCGTCCAAAGACCCATCGACGACACGCCCGCCGCGGCCAGCGCGTCGCGCGCGCCCTTGGAGTAGGCGCGCGTCAGGCCGCCCGCGCCGAGCAGAATCCCTCCGAAATAGCGCGTCACCACGCAGCAGACGTTCGTGACGTTCTCGCGCTGAAAGACGTTCAGCATCGGTTGGCCCGCCGTCCCCTGCGGCTCGCCGTCGTCGCTGTAGCGGACGACGCTCTCGCCGACGAGGTAGCACCAGCAGTTGTGCCGCGCGTCGTAATACCGCTTCTTCATCGCACGGATGTACGCCTGCGCCTGCTCCTCCGTCTCCACCGGCCAGATGTGGCCGATGAAGCGCGAGCGCTTCTCCGTGAACTCACTCTCCGCCGCCGCGAACGGCACGCGGAAGCTCCTCAGCTCTCCCATGGCTCCTTCTCCTCCTGCCAGCCCTCGATATACGCCTTCATCCGGCCGAGCACCTTCGGCGTGCAGACGGCGGCGACATCGATCGTCTCCGCATAGGCCACGCTCTCGACCTTCGCCTCGCGGTAGAGCTCATCGAGCAGCCCCGCCCTGTCATACGGCAGATGGATCATAACGCGCTTTGTCCCTTTGTCGAGCAGGCGGTCGATCTCCGCGAGCAGCGCGGGGATGCCCTCGCCGGTCTTGGCGGAGATGGATACGGCGCGCTCCTCCTTCGGCCGCTGGCTGGAGAAGGCGAGGTCGGACTTGTTGTACACGCGGATGCAGGGAATCTGATCCGCCTTCAGCTCGCGGATCAGGCTCTCCACGATCTGCGCCTGCTGCGGCCACTCGGGGTTCGACGCGTCGATGACATGCAGCAGCAGATCCGCGTATTCCAGCTCCTCGAGCGTCGCCTTGAATGCCTCGACGAGCTGGTGCGGGAGCTTGCGGATAAAGCCGACGGTGTCGGAGATGACGACGTCGAGCGTGTCGCTCACGGTCAGAAGGCGCGTGGTCGTGTCGAGCGTGTCGAACAGGCGGTTATTCGCCGGGATGTCCGCGCCGGTGATGGCGTTGAGGAGCGTCGACTTGCCCGCGTTCGTATAGCCGACGATGGCCACGACGGGGATCTCGTTTTTCATGCGGCGCTGGCGCTGGGTGCCGCGCACGCGGCGCACCTCCTCAAGCTCGGCTTTGAGCTTGTCGATCTTGCGGTGGATGTGGCGGCGGTCGGTCTCAAGCTGCGTCTCGCCGGGACCCTTCGATCCGATGGGGCCCTTGCCGCTCGTGCCGGCCTGGCGCTCAAGGTGCGTCCACATGCCGATCAGGCGCGGCAGCAGATACTGGTACTGCGCCAGCTCCACCTGCAGGCAGCCCTCCTTCGTCCGCGCCCGCTGGGCGAAGATGTCGAGGATCAGGCCGCTGCGATCGAGCACCTGCACGCCCGTCAGCTCCGTCAGCACGCGCATCTGCGAGGGCGAGAGGTCGTTGTCGAAGATGACCATCGTGGCGTGCTCCTGCTGCACCATATTCTGCACCTCGGCGACCTTGCCCTCGCCGATGAAGCTGTGCGGGTCGGGCTTTTCGCGGCTCTGGAGGATCGTCCCCACCACGCGGCCGCCCGCGGTATCGACCAGCGCGGCCAGCTCGGCAAGGCTCTCCTCGTCGGCGCTGTCCTCGTGCAGCACGGGCGAGCGCAGGCCCACCAGCACCGCGTCGTCGCGCTTTTTTTCCAATTCCTGTGTCTGCTGCAGTGTTTTCCGTTCCATTGGGTACCTCGTGTTTTCTTCATATTCCCCGTTATTATATACATTTTCCCGCGCGTTGTAAATGTAAATTATAAAAGGC
>ENA-UONQ01001714-UONQ01001714.1-human-gut-metagenome-genome-assembly--contig:-CS26-NODE-1714-length-17865-cov-6.778776_pt1 | contig 17865 bp, 16 predicted proteins | sample MGYA00242460_ERZ724007 | MGnify/ENA metagenome assembly ERZ724007
GCATATAGTCCTTGGAGAGGGACTATAAATACTACTACTTTATAATACGAGGAGAGTATGAATAATGGGAAAAACGGAAACTGTAAAAATTATAGCAGACAGTACGTGCGATTTGTCGGAAGAGCTGTTAACGAAATACGATATAGCTGTGATTCCGCTTCATATTTTGCTTGGAGAGCAGGAGTGTGAAGATGGAGTCGACGTGACACCGGAAGAGATATACAATTGGTCTGATGAAAATCAAACAACACCAAAGACTTCTGCACCTTCGATGGAACGGGCTGTGGAAATTATGAGACCATATTTGGATCAGGGGCAGAAGCTGATTTGTTTTTCGATTTCCAGTGAAATGTCTACATCAGGAAATGTAATGCGGCTGGCGGCAGAAGAATTGGACGCGGAAGATCGGGTTACCATTATTGATTCCGCAAATTTATCCACAGGGATAGGGCTTCTTGTTATTGAAGCAGCAGTTATGGCTAAGGAAGGAAAATCTGCTGAAGAAATCAATGAAAAGATTTTAGAACTTCGTCCATTCGTGAGAGCAAGCTTTGTAGTAGATACGTTGACATATTTGCATCGCGGGGGCCGCTGCAGCGGATTGGCAGCCATGGCCGGAGGTGCGCTGAAATTACATCCGAGAATTGTTGTAGAGGATGGAAAAATGCAGCCGGGTAAGAAATACCGTGGAAAGATGCCGAAGGTTCTGATGAGTTATGTTCAGGAAATGGAAGAGCATTTAAAACATGCAAAAAAAGAAAGGGTATTTATTACCCATTCAGGATGTCCGGAGGAAACGATTGAAGGAATAAAAGAGTATTTGGAGCAGCTGGGGGTATTTGAAGAGATTCTTATTACGAGAGCAGGCGGAGTGATTTCCAGCCATTGTGGACCTGGTACGTTGGGAGTGTTATTTATTGAAAATGAATCTGAATCAAAAACAAGAGCTTGAAGATATTTTTAGTTATTATGCGGCACAGAAAGATAAGGCAAGTCAAGAGATGGTTGTTTCACTGTTAAGAGAAGTGCAGGAAGTGCAGGGATGTCTGACAGCGGAAATAAAACGCAGGGTAGCTGAGACGGCCGGTGTTACAGAAAATTTTGTGCAGTGTCTGATCCGTATGTATCCGAGTTTGAAGGAAGTGAAGTGCAGTCATGAGATTATTGCATGCACAGGAGAACGGTGTGGGAAAAAGAATGGAATCGCAGTTTTAGAACAATTACGTCGTGAATTGAAGCCGGATAAAAATGGGATTTCAGCAGATGGCAGATATGAATTACGGACACAAAATTGTTTAAAACAATGCCGGACTTCTCCAAATCTTTTGATTGATGGAAAGTTGTATAGTGGAGAACAGCTGAAAAATATCAAGAAACTATTAAATGATCTGGAGTAAAGAAAATTTTCTTGCAATTCAAAAAAAATCCGTTATAATGAAACTGTAGCTTGAATAATTATATTTTATTTCGAATGGAAGGAGTTATAGAGATGAAAGTACAGAATATCAAAGATATAGAAGCGTTTTTTAAAACAGTAGATGCCTGCAAAGGAAAAGTAGAATTGGTAACAGGAGAGGGAGATAGATTAAATCTGAAATCAAAACTTTCTCAGTATGTTTCCATGGCAAATATTTTCTCAAACGGAGAAATTCCGGAGCTTGAGATTATTGCATATGAGCCGGAAGATACAGATAAGCTGATTCACTTTATGCTGACAGGTGAATAATTTATATTTCCAATAATATAGAAATTAAAAACTGCTGCTTTATGATTTAAATCGTAGGGTGGCAGTTTTTTTGAGAAGAATGGGAGCATGAAATGATACGAATTGCAATTGTAGAAGATGAGGATTACTATGTAAAACAGTTGACAGGATATCTGGAAGAATATCGGAAAAGTGAAGGAGAAGAGTTTTCTGTTACGATTTATCGGGATGGAGATGCAATTACTGCAGAGTATAAGGCGCAGTTTGACATTATTTTGATGGATATTCAGATGAAGTTTGTAGATGGGATGACTGCTGCTGAGGAAATCCGCAGAATGGATTCGGAGGTCATTATTATTTTTATTACGAATATGACGCAATATGCAATTCGTGGTTATGAAGTAGATGCCTTGGACTATGTATTAAAACCGGTGTCTTATTTTGCATTCAGCGAAAAGTTAAAGAGAGCAGTTTCGAAATTGAAGAAACGATCCAGTAAGTATATTATGCTGACGGTGAAAGGCGGCATTATGCGTGTCGATGTGGCGGATATTTATTATGTGGAGAGTTCGGGGCATAATCTTATCTATCATACAGTCGGCGGGGATTATCTGACTTCCGGAACAATGAAGTCAGCGGAAGAACAGCTCAATGAATTCGGGTTTTCCAGAGGAAATAAGTGTTATCTGATCAATTTGAATCATGTGGATGGGATTCAGGAGAAGTGTGCGGTTGTAAAGGGAGAATATCTACAGATCAGCCGTCCGAGAATGAATGCATTTATGCAGGATCTGACAAAGTACTGGGGGGAATTGAAATGACGGAAACAGTGGTAAATACGGTACTTCCTGATATCCCCAGGATTTATACAGCGCTTGCAGAGTGGCTGGCGTGTCTGATTTGTATTTTGGGGATTAAGCCTAAGGTAAATAGAAAGAAATTGGCAGGGATTTCGGTGGTAGTTCTTGTGTGGCAGGCAGTGTTTTTGCAACTGACCATGGGGGCAGATGGAATCTGGTGGATGGTCTGTATGGGCGCAGCAGTGGGATTTATGTATGTTTATATTGCGTATTGCTGTGATATTACATGGAAAGACGCAGGATATTATTGTGTGCGTGCATTTGTGACAGCAGAATTTGCCGCATCTTTGGAATGGCAGTTGGACTGCTTTGCATATTATGCGCTGGGTTGGAAAACCATGTGGATTCGAGGCGGGATGTTGATTCTAATCTATACGCTGGTATTTTTCTGCGTGTGGATGTGTTATCGGAAGTACGAGAATGCAGAAGAGCCGATTTTGGTAACGAATAAAGAATTGGTTTCTTGTGTGATTATTGGTCTGGCAGTCTTTTTGATTAGTAATCTTGGATTTGTTTCCCTTACTACTCCATTTAGCGGTAGCAGAGCGGCGGAGATTTTTAATGTGCGTACATTGGTAGACCTTGGAGGTGTGGCAATCCTCTATGCGTTTCATGTTCAGCGGGTGGATTTGCGTGTGCGTCATGAGTTGGAGAGCATGCAGAATATTCTTCATAATCAATATGTACAGTATCAGCAGTCGCAGGAGGCGATGGATTTGATTCATTACAAATACCATGACCTCAAACATCATATTATCGCACTCCGGGCACAGGAAAATGCGCAGCAAAGAGATGCCTATCTAGATAAAATGGAAGAGGAAATCCAGAATTTTGAGGCGCAGAACCGTACCGGAAATGAAGTGTTGGATACGCTGCTAAATGCAAAAATGCTGCAGTGTATGAAGAAGGATATTTCTATGACCTGCGTGGTAGACGGTACATTGTTTTCCTTTATGGATACAATGGATATTTGTTCCTTGTTTGGTAATTCGCTGGATAATGCAATTGAATACGAAGAAAAGATTGCAGAGAAGGAGAAACGTCTGATCCATGTGACTGCATGTGCACAGAAGAATTTTTTGATTGTGCGGTTTGAAAATTATTGCGAGGAAGAGATGGAATTGGGGAAGGTATTCCCGGCTACGACAAAGGGAGATACGCAATTTCATGGATATGGATTGAAGAGTCTGCGCTATACCGTTCGGAAGTATGGCGGAGAGGTGAATGTAAATATTGAAGATAATTGGTTTGTTTTAAAAGTGCTGATACCGATGAAAATAAATTAAGATAGATGTTGTGAAGGGCTGGAGAGATTCAGCTCTTTTGCTTTGTGAAAAATACCCAAAAAGGGAGCCCTATTTTTGGATATTTTACACAGTGTGTGGTATGGGGGTTGACAAGTTATGCAGAAAAAGAGCAGTTTGTGCAGTTTTGAGCGTAGAGAAAAAAAGTCTGTTAAAATGCAGATACAGAAAACAAAAGGAGGAAAGAGAGATGTTAGCAATTAACATTGATGACGTAATCAACGTCTTAAACACCTGCAAGCCTTATTTAATTGCACTTGGTGTTATTTTAGCGCTTGTTATTGTAATTACAATTGCAGTAATGAAACTGCAGAAACCAAAAAAGAAATTTGTTCGTGCACAGAGCTGGATTGCTTTTTTGACCGCGCTTGTAGTGATTGTAAATATGATCTGCTGGGGGCCGATGTCCAGTATGATTTCTCTGGCAACAGGAAATGGAACAATTGCTGAAGAAACTTCAGAGGCGGCAACGGAGCTTTGTGAACAGATTGCAGACGAAGGAATTGTTCTTTTAAAGAATGAGAAAGGGAATCTGCCATTGGAAGAAGGTACAAAGCTGAATGTATTTGGCTGGGCATCTACAAATCCGGTATATGGTGGTACAGGTTCTGGTGGACTTTCAGATGCATATCCAACAGTATCTTTGCTGGAGGGACTTGAAAATGCAGGGTTTGAAGTGAATCAGGAATTGGTTGACTTTTATACAAATTTTCGTGAAACACGACCGACAATAGGAATGTGGGGACAAGACTGGACAATTCCTGAACCGTCCATGGAAGAGTATGAAGAAGCTGGAATTTTTGAATCTGCAAAAGAATATTCAGATACGGCTGTTGTTGTGATTTCAAGATCTGGTGGAGAAGGAGCAGATCTTCCGACAAGTTTAGATCCAGAAGTTGAGGACACTTTTAAAGAGGGCGGAACATTTGGTGCATCAGGACTTCGCTATAGTGATCAGAAAGACGATTTGGATGCATCTAAGCATTTTCTTGAACTTACCAATAGAGAGCAGGTAATGCTAGAACGTGTAGCAGCAGATTATGAGGATATCATTGTCGTAGTGAATGCAGCGAATGCGATGGAACTTGGATTTGTTGAGGAATATGAACAGATTAGCAGTGTATTGTGGTGTCCTGGAACAGGACAGTCAGGATTTAATTCTCTTGGTGCAATATTAAAAGGAGAAATTAACCCATCTGCAAAGACAAGCGATACCTTTGTGAGAGATTTGACAAAGACTCCGACTTATAACAATTTTGGCAGCTTTTCTTATGATAATATGGAAGAATTTGCAGTAGATGATATTGTGCCGACTTTTGTAAATTATACAGATGGAATTTATGTTGGATATCGTTTCTATGAAACCGCAGCAGAAGAAGGCTTGATTAACTATGACAAAATGGTACAGTATCCATTTGGCTATGGACTTTCTTATACCACATTTGAGCAGAAAATGGGTGAATTAAAAGAAAGTGATGGGATGATTTCTGTTGATGTGACTGTCGCTAATACAGGTGATACTGCAGGAAAAGAAGTAGTAGAGGTTTACTTTAATCCTCCATATACAAACGGAGGAATTGAAAAAGCATCTGTAAATTTGATTGGATTCGAAAAAACAGAAATGTTGGAGCCGGGAGAAAGTGAAACAGTTACAGTTGCATTTACAGTCGAGGATATGGCATCTTATGACGATGTAAATGCAAAAGCATATGTGTTGGAAAAGGGAGATTATGAAATCTCACTTCGAACAGATTCTCATACAGTAGTAGATACAGATGTTTATACGGTAGATGAAACAATTACATATAATGAAAATAATGCACGTTCTACAGATGAGACAATGGCCACAAATCAGTTGGATTTTGCAAACGGTGAGTTGATTTATTTATCACGTGCAGATGGATTTGCGAATTATGAGGAAGCAACAGCGGCTCCGACAAACTTTACAATGTCAGAAGAAGATAAAGCTACTTTCATGAATAATAGTAATTATGATCCAAAAGCATATAATGATGATTCTGATAAAATGCCGACTACAGGGGCAAAAAATGGAATGGAGCTTGTAGATCTTAGAGGCGTTGACTATGATGACCCACAGTGGGATAAACTTTTGGATCAGCTGACTATTGATGATATGGATACGATGATTGCTCTTGGCGGATATCAGACGGCAGCGGCATCCAGTGTCGGAAAAACACAGACAATTGATTGTGATGGACCGGCATCGATTAATAATAACTTTACCGGAACAGGTTCTATAGGATTTCCGGCAGGCGTCATGATTGCAAATACATGGAATATTGAGATTGCTGACGCTTTTGGTCAGAGTATTGGTAAAATGGCAGATGAGATGGGCGTATCCGGATGGTATGCTCCGGCAATGAATATTCATAGAAGTGCTTTTGCAGGACGGAATTTTGAATATTATTCAGAAGATCCGATTCTGTCAGGAAAAATTGCATCTGCAGCTGTTATAGGAGCAGAAAAGGAAGGTGTTTATGCATACATTAAACATTTTGCTTTGAACGACCAAGAAACAAATCGTACAAATCAGTTATGTACATGGTTCAATGAGCAGTCTGCACGTGAAATTTATTTGAAGCCATTTGAAATGTGTGTCAAAGACGGAGGGGCTAAGGCTGTAATGACAGCATTTAACTTCTATGGAACAGAACCGGCACAGGCAAGCAGTGCGGTATTAAATACAATTCTGCGTGATGAATGGGGATTCCGAGGATTTGTTTTGACTGATTATTATGGTGTTTATGGATATCAGGATGCAGATCGTATGGTTAGAAATGGAAATGACTGTATGTTGGTTGCATATGATACTGAAACAAACCGTATGACAGATAAGGATAGTGCAACCAGTGTTCAGGCTATGCGTCAGGCATGTAAGAACATTATGTACACTGTTGTAAATAGCAGGGCATATGATGCAGAAAACATTCAGACCGGTTTGATGGCATGGCAGATAGTAGCAATTGTAATTGATGTGATTCTGGCGGCAGGACTGATTGCACTGGAAATCGTAGCAATTAAGAAATTTAAGAAAAGAAGTGCAGAATTTGCAAAAGCAGCAGCGTCAGCAGCGGAATCCGTAGAAACAATAGAAGAATAAACAGACTATGTATAGTATGGAAGGAATGGAATCGGAAATTGTTTTCGATTCTCCTTCCATATATGGAAAAATTTACAGGAGGGTGAACGTGAAACATCAAAGGATCATTGAACAAATGACATTAGAAGAAAAGGCTGCATTTTTGAGTGGAAAAAATGTATGGCAGACAAGAGATTTTCCGAGGCTTAATATTCCCTCTATCTTTTGTTCGGATGGACCTCATGGAATCCGAAAACAGGCGGGGGCAGGAGACCATCTGGGATTAAATGCATCTCTTCCGGCAACTTGTTTTCCAACGGCGGCAACGATTGCAAATAGCTGGGATGAGGCATTGGGAGAAGAAATCGGCGTTGCACTGGGAGAAGAAGCGTCTGCACAGGAAGTCAATGTTGTTCTCGGACCGGGACTGAATATGAAACGGAGTCCGCTTTGCGGAAGGAACTTTGAATATTTTTCAGAGGATCCATATCTGGCAGGGAAAATGGCTGCATCTTATGTAAAGGGGATTCAAAGTCAGGGCGTGTATGCCTGTCCAAAGCATTTTGCGGTGAACAGTCAGGAGCTGCGCCGGATGGCAATGAACTCTGTTTTGGATGAGAGAACGCTGCGTGAAATTTATCTGACGGGATTTGAAATTGCCGTAAAAGAGGGCAAGGCAAAATCCATTATGACAAGTTACAATGAAATCAATGGTACATATGCCAATGAACATAAACATTTATTGCAGGATATTTTGAGAAAAGAATGGGGATTCGACGGAATCGTCATTACTGACTGGGGAGCATCCAATGATCATGCGGCAGGTGTGGCAGCAGGGTCAAATTTGGAAATGCCGGCTCCGGGATTAGACTCTGCAAGGGAAATTATAAAAGCAATTGAAACAAAAACATTAACTATGGAAGAATTAGATGTCTGTGTAGATGATTTGCTGGATGCAGTTCTGACGTTGAGTAAAAATGCGGAAGGAAGGAAACATACATTTTCGGAGACAGCTCATCATGAACTGGCAAGGCGGGCAGCCGAGGAAAGTGCGGTTCTTTTGAAAAATGCAGATGGAATCCTTCCGTTAGCGCCGGGATGTAAGGTTGCAGTTATCGGTGATTTTGCAGTAGAGCCGAGATATCAAGGCGCAGGTTCTTCTATGGTAAATCCGACTTATCTGGAAACAATTGAGAAGGTTATCGGTAATTATGATTTACAGGTTGTAGGCGTGAATCGTGGATATAAGCGGACAGGAGAAACAGATGATGCTATGAAAAAAGCAGCTCTGGATCTGGCGGCGGCAGCAGATGTTGTAATCTACTGCTTTGGATTGGATGAGCTCAGTGAATCTGAAGGTCTGGATCGCTTGCATATGCGGATTCCGCAAAATCAGATTGAATTGTTACAGGCGATTGTACAGGTTAATGAAAATGTGGTTGGTCTTTTGAGTGCGGGAGCTACGATTGAGATGCCATGGCATTATTGCTGTAAGGCGATTTTGCATGGATATCTGAGCGGACAAGCCGGGGCAAGTGCGATGATGAATCTTATCACAGGTAAGGTCAATCCGTCCGGACGTTTAAGTGAAACGTATCCGCTGCGATATGAAGATACTCCGGCATTTCGGAATTTTCCAAGTACAGAGAGAAATGCGGAGTATCGGGAAAGTATTTACATCGGATATCGCTATTACGATACAAGCAAAGTAAGGGTGCAGTATCCGTTCGGGTACGGATTGTCTTATACGACATTTGCATATTCAGATTTAAAGGTAAATGCAGAAGGAGTCACATTTCAATTGACAAATACTGGAAAATGTGACGGTGCAGAAGTTGTTCAAATGTATGTAGGACTTCCGAATGCGATTGTATTTCGACCGGAAAAAGAATTGAAGGGATTTCGGAAGGTATTTTTAAAGGCGGGAGAAAGCAAAGAAGTTCGGATTCCATTTGATGATAAAACATTCCGTTATTGGAATGTAAAAACCAATCGTTGGGAAGTGGAAATGGGAACTTATCGGATTTTGATTGGCGCCAGTGTAGTCGATGTGAAATTGGAAGGGGAAATTCAAGTCGAAGGAACTACCGAGGAATATCCTTATAATCCTGCAAAATTACCATATTATTATACCGGAATCGTGCAGCAGGTTTCGGACGAAGAATTTCAGGAATTGTTGGAAAGACCGATTCCTTCCGGGAAATGGACTGGAGATTTGGGAGTCAATGACGCAATCTGTCAAATGTATTATGCAAAAAGTGGATTGGCAAGATTTATCTATAATCGTCTGACTGCGATGAAGAAAAAGAGTGAAGATAAAGGCAAACCGGATTTGAATATTTTGTTTATTTATAATATGCCGTTTCGAGCGATTGCAAAGATGACGGGTGGCATGGTCAGTATGGAAATGGTAGAAGGAATGGTTACGGTTGTGAATGGACATTTCTGGAAGGGAATCAAGCAGATTGTCGGTGGATTCTTCCGAAATCAAAAGGCAAATAGGGTTTATGAAGCGAAAATTTCCAATAAATAGAGTATAAAGATGAGGTGAAAGTAAATTGAAAGAACGCTGGATGAAAATATGGAAAGAATTTGAATACAAACATCCAAAACTTTCCAAGTGGGTATATCAGATTTTTTATTTCTTTGTATTCAGTATGGGAGTTACGGTATTCCAGTATCTGGTATTTACCTTTATGCCGGGATGGCTTGGGCTGGAACTGGCAGGAACGGAATTTATGTGGCCGCAAAAAGAACTCCACATTCTGGGGGTAGATTTTACCTGGAGTCTGCTGGGGTATAATGTACTTCGAGATGCAAGTGGGGCTGTCATAATTGGTGGTGGACTTGGATATTTCATCAGTTATGAAACAGGTTCGTTTCTTGCGCAATGTATCAACTTTCCGTTGCAAAGAAATATTACATTTAAGAGTAAGGGCAATCCGGTATATCAGGCAATGTGGTACTTTATAGCATGGGTTGTGATTTCATTGATCTGTAATGGATTCAATAATTTGTGGATGCCGATTGCATCAGCATATGTACCACCGGCAATTTATAATCTGCTGGTAACATTTATTACCGGTGGAGTTTCCATGGTAATCTTTTTCTTTGTATTTAAGATTATCTTTCCGGAAGGAGAGCCGGAGAAAAAGAAATAGTGGATTACAAATTACCAACAAATTCACAGGAGTTATTAACAAAAAACACATAGATTTTACGGGAAGTGTATGCTAAGGTAGAGATACACTTCCCATTATATTTTCTTACGAAATAAAAATTTTCAGCAGGGTGTTCTTCCTGCGACATTTCTAGTATGGGTTTCATTTCGATGCCTAAGTCAGGCACGATCCATGAATGTAAAAGTGAGAGATACAAAAAGGTTAGGTTAAAAAGGAGGATGTGCCTATGGCAACAACGTTGAAACAGTATTTCCCAATGCTAAAAGAGCGGGAAACATTGCTTGCGGAAATTAAAAGCAAGTCAGAACTGAACGAATTATTTGAAGAATGGACAGAAGAACAGCAGGGGGAATTTCTGGATTTCTGTACCGGAGTGCGTGGAATTAAATTTCTGTATGATGGATTTTTTAAAGAAGTGATGAACCCGGAGTATACACCGGAGAGATTGGAAGAGTTTTTGTCACTGGTTTTAGGAAAAACAGTGAAGATTATAGAAATCCTTCCCAATGATTCTACCCGAATTGCAGACGAAATGACTCTGCTGATTATGGATATTGTCGTACAGTTAGAAGACGGTACAATCGTGAATTTGGAAGTGCAGAAAATTGGCTATAAATTTCCAGGAGAGCGGTGTGCTTGTTACTCTGCGGATTTGCTCCTGCGCCAGTATAAGCGGGTAAAAGGACGGAAGAAAAAGAAGTTCAGTTATAAAGATATCAAAGGTGTGTATACGATTGTTTTATTCGAAAAGAGCCCGAAGGAGTTCCATGCATATCCGGACAGATACAGACATCAATCGAAACAGGTATTTGACAGCGGACTGGAGTGGAATCTGCTGCAGGAATATATCTGCATCCCACTTGACATCTATAAAGAAATCTATCACAATAAAAATGAGAATATGAAGAAAATGAAGTTTGATAATAAACTGGAGGCATGGCTGGCATTCTTGTGCATGGATGAACCGGAGGTGGTTGTCCGATTAATTGAACAGTATCCGGAATTCCGGACAATGTATGAGGACGCGTACCAGATGTGCCAGAATATGGATGAGGTGATGAGGATGTTTTCGAAGGAATTGTTAGAGTTGGATCGGAATACAGTGCAGTTGATGATAGATGAAATGCAGGATGAGATTAATACGCAGAAAAATATGTTGGAAGAAAAAGACACAAGACTGGGGGAACAAGCAAATCAACTAGAAGAGAAAGATGCAAGACTGGAGGAACAGACAAATCAACTAGAGCTACAAAGGAAACAACTAGAGCAACAAGAATGCGAGAGAAAGAATGAAAGAATGCAGATGTTGCGGCGGGTGTATGCAAAGCTACAGGATATAGAGGAAACAGCACAATTAATGGGCTGTTCGCTAGAAGAAGTGAAAGAGGCGGTGGATGGGTAAAAATTTTCAGCAGGATGTTCTTCCTACGACATTTCTAGTATGGGTTTCATTTCCATGCCTAAGTCAGGCACGATCCATAAATGTAAAAGAGAAAGATACAAAGAAGCAAGCCAGAATTGAGAGAAAGAGAGCGGCTGAGAAAAGGGCGCAGATGCTGCGAAGGGTATATCAAAGTTAAAAGACATAGAGGAGACGGTAAAGGATATCTTGTAGAAAAATAAAATGTGCAGTAGAAAGGAGTTTCACACTTTACAAAAAGTAAAGTGGAGACTCCTTTTTTGGAATTCAGATTTCGGTGTTGGTTTGTTCGGGGAAAAAGGTTTCAATATATTTGGCGGTCTGCTGAATAAATATTTCTGTATCTAGATGATCGTTTCTGATGGTCTGGTGGATAGATAGTCCATCTGATATTAGAAGTAAAAGCCATGCAAAATATTCGCCAGATACTTTGGATGTACGTTCACTGATTTTAGTTGAAATGAGTTCGGCAAAACATTTGTATCGTTTCAGAAGATGTGTACGGATTTCTTCGTTACCGATCATTGCATCATAGAAGAGCGGAAGACGGAGCTTGACTCCAGAAACATCTCTTTCCAGTATATATTTGACAAGTCTGTGTAGAGACGTGTCTTTTTTTGTATTTTCAGTCCAAGCACACAATTCCTGCCATTGTTCATCCAAGTATTTATCTGTAATTGCGAATAAAATTTCATTTTTATTTTTAAAATGATAATAAAGAGTCCCTTTAGAAATTCCGGTTTGAGTGGCTAGTTCGGAAAGTGAAATTTCAGAAAAGGGTTTTTTGGTCAAAAGGAGTTCAGCAGAATCAATGATGAGACTACGGACATCCTCTTTGCGTGGTGCTGCCATAACATTGTCACCTCTCATACGTAATAGTAGATTTATTTTACTCTGTTTTTTTGAAAATGTCTATATATAAAATAGGTGATGTTTGAACAAAATGCACTAAAAATAAATGAAAATAAATAAAACTTTATTGACAATGCACAAAGATGTGATACTATAGATACATATAGTCGTACAATTGGCTGACTTATGAAAGAAGGGATATCGTGGATTGTCAAAAACTTCAAAACAAAGTACAGAAAATATATGGAAAAGGAGTGCGTGTAAGAGAAGTTGATGGGAATGTTGTACTTTCAGGTGTCTTAAATAGTTGGGATGATATTGTTAATGCCTGTATCATGTGCGTAGATAAAAAGAGACGATATCATGTAATTAATGATTTGACATTGAAAGGTGTAGAAATGCCAAAGATGAAAGTGCCTAAAATACAAGATCAGGCACTAGAAGGCAGAAAACCGGATGTGTTAGTTATTGGCGGAGGAATTTCCGGAGCCAGCATTGCCAGAGAATTGATGAAATGGAAACTAGATGTCTTATTGGTAGAAAAAGAAGCGGATGTTGCAATGCATGCCTCTGGACGAAATGATGGGGAGGTGCATCCCGGAATTGACTTGGGGAAGGGAACTTTGAAACAGAAATATGTAATTCGAGGAAATCGCATGTATGGGAAAATCTGCAAAGAGTTAGATGTGCCGTTTCAGCGATGCGGACAATATGTGGAAATGATGCATTGGGGCGAATTGCTCCCTGTTAGTCTTTTTGCATGGCAAAGAAAGCATATTTGTGGAGTGAGTGATACTCGACTCATAGCTGGAAGTGCACTTCGTAAAAAAGAACCGCATATGAATCCAGATATGAAGTTTGCACTTTGTAATCAGAGTGCCGGAAGCGTATGTCCGTATGGCCTTACCATTGCATATGCTGAAAATGCTGTTCAAAATGGTGCGGAAATTGCATTGAATACAGCAGTTCTTTCTATGCAGGTGGAAGATGGGAAGATACAGAGTGTACTTACAAATCGAGGCAGGATTTATCCGAGAATTGTAATTAATGCAGCCGGTGTGTTTGCGGAAGATATAGCGAAGATGGCAGGTGATCGATTTTATTCTATTCATCCGAGAAAGGGAACAAATGCCATACTGGATAAAAAGGCAGGATATTTGATGAAAGGAATTGCGTCTTGGAAAACATTAAAGAAGACTGCAGGCCATACAAAAGGTGGTGGAATTGTACATACTGCACATGACAATCTTTTGGTAGGACCGGATGCGATTGAAACATATGAAAAAGAAAATTTTGCAACGGAAAGATCTAGTATCGAAAAAAATTTTGAAAAACAGAAAATAACAGTTGCTGAATTGTCGGAACGGGATATCATTACATATTTTACAGGAGTGAGAGCTCCGACATTTGAAGAAGATTTTGTAATTGAGCCGGGCAGGAAAACGAAAAATCTGATTCATTGTGCAGGAATTCAGTCTCCAGGTTTAACAACGGCTCCGGCAGTGGCTAAAGATGTGGCAAGAATGGCTGCAAAGATGGTTACAGAATATCATCCGGTAGAGCGAAATGCACAATATGATCCAGTTCGAAAAGGCGTTCCGCGTTTGAAAACAATGACAATGGAACAACGGAATGAGATGATTCGGAAAAATCCGGATTATGGAGTGATTGTCTGTCGGTGTGAAGAGATTAGTAAGGGAGAAATTATAGACGCATTGAGGTCACCGCTTCCGGTTTATACGGTAGATGGAGTTAAGAAGAGAGTGCGGCCCGGAATGGGGCGGTGTCAAGGGGGATTTTGTATGCCACTTGTTTCTCAAATTATCAGCGAGATAACCGGAAAACCAATAGAAGACGTGAAGAAGAGCGGTGGAGATAGTTATCTGTTATTGGGAAAAACAAAGGCAGGTGAGGATGATGGAATATGATGTGATCATAATTGGAGGAGGTCCGGCTGGGCTGGCAGCAGCAGTTGCAGCAAAAAAAGCGGGAGCAGATGTGTTGCTGTTAGAAAGAGAAGGCAGGCTGGGTGGAATTTTGAAACAGTGTATCCATGACGGATTTGGATTGATGCGGTTTAAGGAAAAACTATCTGGTCCGGAATATGCAGAGCGTTTTATTGAACAGGTAAACTTACTTCAAATAGAGGTTAAATTGTGGACGTTTGTGACGAAAATCGAAAAGAAAGCAGAAGGTTTTTCGGTATGGACGGTTAGCAGAGAAGGTGTTTCGAAATTACAGACTAAGACGCTTATTCTTGCAACTGGATGCAGAGAGAGAACTGCAAAGCAAGTGTCTATTCATGGAACCAGACCGGCAGGAATCTATACTGCGGGAACTGCACAGCATTTTACAAACTTACAAGGAGTGATGCCAGCAAAAAGATGCGTGATTTTGGGCAGTGGTGACATTGGTCTGATTATGGCAAGGCGTCTGACTTTGGAAGGGGCAAAAGTTCTGGGAGTATATGAAGTAAAACCGGAACCGTCAGGATTGACACGAAATATGATTCAATGTTTGGATGATTTTCAGATTCCGTTATATCTTTCAGAAACCGTGACTAGAGTATTTGGAGATGAGCGACTGGAGGGGGTAGAAGTATGCAAGGTAGATGAGAAAATGCAACCGATAGCAGGGACAGAAAAACGAATTGCATGTGATACTTTGATTTTATCAGTGGGATTGATACCGGAAAATGAAATTGCAGAGGCATTGCATGTACGTATAGATTCGAAGACAAAAGGACCGGTTTGTGATTCTTCTGCAATGACCAGTGTACCAGGCGTTTTTTCTTGTGGAAATGCATTTCATGTGAATGATTTGGTGGATTATGTTTCGGAAAGTGGAGAATTAGCAGGCAGATCGGCAGCAGAGTATGCAAGAAAACCTGGATTTGGGATGATGCAGATTCCAACAGAAGCAGAAGGGGAAACTTCGTATGTGGTACCGCAGAGTATCAGACAGGAAGATCTGCAGAAAAAGTTGATTTTTTATTTCAGATGTAAGAATACATTAGGAAAAAGTGAGTTGGTAGTAAAAACCGGAAGCAGGATTATTTTAAAAAAGCAATTTTCAGCTGTCCGCCCACCGGAGATGGAGCGGGTGAGTGTGGATTTGTCTAAAGTAGATGAAATCAGAGAGCCGATCGTATTTGAGTTAAGGGAGGCGGAAATATGAAAGAAGTGGTGTGCATTACGTGCCCGAACAGTTGTCATATGACGGTAGAATTGCAAGATGGAAAATGGATTACAAAGGGAAATCGTTGTCTTAGAGGTCAGAAATTTGCAGAAGAGGAAATGACTTGCCCAAAACGAACATTTTCTACGACAGTAAGAACAGCCTGGCCGGAAGTTCCTGTGATTCCGGTACGAGTTTCGGAAGAAGTGCCAAAGGAAAAAATATTTGAAATAATGGAACAAATCAATCATTTTACGGTAAAAGAGTGCATTGGGAGAAATGATGTGCTGATCCCGCATGTGCTTGGCTTGGATGCGGATGTGATTGTAACAAGTGATAGATTGAAAGAATATCTTACGGAGGGAAAAAATGAGTAAACCATATAAAGATTTTGAGCCAAAATGGGTGAAGACAGCAGCACCGTCAAATAGCTGGCGGTCTATTTTCAGATGGGGAGATCCGGAGTTTGTAAAATATCCGAAAGAATCTCTTTATAAAATGATGAAAGAAAAATTTCAAATGACAGATGAAGATTTTAGTCATTATGACGGAAGCATTGGAATGGAAGAAGTAAAACTGGAAAATTGCCCTATTCAGTTGGATGAGAAGCATGTAGAAGCGTTGAAACAGATTGTAGGGGCTGAATATGTACGTACGGAGGATTATGCAAGAGTTTCTGTAGCTTATGGGAAAACGGCATATGATGCGATGCGTCTGCGGGAAAAACGTCTGGATAGTCTCCCTGATGCAGTTGTATATCCTGCAAAGACAAAAGAAGTAGAGGAGATTGTTGCGTATTGTACAAAAGAAAAAATACCGCTTTATGTTTATGGTGGCGGAAGTAGCGTTACAATGGGGGTAGAACCAACCAAAGGTGGTATTTCGCTGGATATGCGGCCGAGATTTAATCACATAATATCTTTTAATGAAACAGATCAGACGATTACTGTACAGGCAGGAATGTCAGGGCCGAAACTAGAAAAAGCTTTGAATCATGCACCACAGCTTTTTGGGGCAAAACGGGCATATACATGTGGACATTTTCCGCAATCGTTTGAATATAGCAGTGTAGGTGGATGGGTAGTAACGAGAGGAGCAGGACAAAATAGTACTTATTATGGATGTATTACAGATATCGTATTGTCTCAGAAATATGCAACACCAATCGGAAACATTCAGACGAGTCATTACCCAAGAGAAGCAACCGGACCAAATCTAAATCAGATTATGATGGGAAGTGAAGGAACATTTGGTGTGCTTACAGAAGTAACACTGAAAGTATTTCGTTATATGCCGGAAAATCGAAAACGGTTTTCTTACATTTTTACAGATTGGAAAACAGCGATGGCCGCGGCAAGAGAAATGATGCAGTGTGAAGCGGGATTTTCTTCTGTTTTTCGACTTTCTGATCCGGAAGAAACAAATCTGATGCTCAGACTTTACAATGTAGATGATACGCCATTATGGAATTTGTTAGATCTTCGTGGTTTTAAAGATATGGAAAGGTGTCTATTCCTGGGCTTTACAGACGGAGGAAAAGGATACTCTAAAAATGTAGCTGCTAATATTAAGAGAATTGCGCGTAAATATCGTGGAATGAGTTTGACTTCTTACGTAACAAAAAGTTGGGAAAAAGGAAGATTTAATGATCCATATTTAAGAGATACACTGATGGATTTTGGTGTTGTGACAGATACATTGGAGTGTACAGTGAATTGGTCTAACATGGCAAAAGTACATAAAGAAGTTAGAAAGGTCTGCCATGCTTTGCCAAACACAATCGTAACGACTCATATGTCCCATTGTTATCCACAAGGGGCTAACTTGTACTTTATTTTTATTACAAAAATGAGTGGTGCAGATAATTTCCGGGCATATCATACCACTATTCTAGATGCGATCCAGAAGTCTGGTGCGGCAATCAGCCATCACCATGGAATTGGAAAGATGTTTGCGCCATGGTTAGAAGGAAGTTTAGGACATACGGAGTATGGTGTGTTTAAAGTACTAAAGGAGTATTTTGATCAAGATTATTTGATGAATCCTGGAGGAACGCTGGGATTGGATTTGGAAGAAGAAAAGAAATATCCGCTGGATGAAAGTGTGCGAAATTATAATGTAGAAAAAACGGAACTGGAAATGTGATTTTTATTTACAGAGGAGGGAAAAGATGTGGAAAATACACATATCATCCTTGCTTTTGACATAGGAACTCAAAGTACGCGTGCATTATTGATTTCATCTGAAGGACGAATTCTGGCAAAG
>ENA-UONQ01001718-UONQ01001718.1-human-gut-metagenome-genome-assembly--contig:-CS26-NODE-1718-length-17804-cov-14.427010_pt1 | contig 17804 bp, 9 predicted proteins | sample MGYA00242460_ERZ724007 | MGnify/ENA metagenome assembly ERZ724007
ACTTACAACTGGACAGATAGGGCGGAAAATATGTCGTGATAAGGGTTGAAAATCGTGGCTTTTCTGCCCTGTAAGCGGCGCTTGAAAGGTGCCCCGTATGTTTTCCTGTCCGTGCCTTCATAACCTGAAATGTAAGGATAAAAGTTGATTTTTAATCAAAAGTGAAGAGCCTCAGTCTATAACCTTCTGGTTGTCGGCTGAGGCTCTTTTTTCTTGGAAAATGTTTATGAGATATAGGATGTAAAGAAGACTCAATGGTCATTGAAACTGGAAAGGCTGTCAAAGAACCTTTTTAGTTTATCGAGGCTGTTTGTTTTATTCTTTATGGGGAGGGATTCCCATACAATGTCGTGATATTTGGCAGGAGGGTCATCTCGAAGTCGTGGGTCAATGATACATACGATTCCTGTATCGCTAAAATTACGGATCAGTCTGCCTATCCCTTGTTTGAGTTTAATTATCATTTCAGGAACACGGACATCCATCAAAGCGTCCTTAGCAATGGATGCTTTGTATTCTATAATCGGATCAGGTACAGGAAATGGAAGGCGGAAAATCACGACATTAGAGAGACTTTTGCCTTCAATGCTTATGCCTTCCCAGTAAGCGCCTGTCCCGAGCAGAACAGAGTTGGTATCTTCTCTAAATTCATTAAGAATTTTATCTTGTGATGAACCGGGTTGCTGCATTAGGACCTTGTAAGGCAAGTTTAGTTTACTGAGGATGGTATAAACTTCCTCCATATCTGTTTTCGCAGTAAACAATACAAGAGCCTTCCCACCTGAAATTTCGAGAACTTCAAGCAAGCGTTGTACGCCTTGTTCGATAAAAGCTTCATGTTCCTGAGTGGGATGGGGCAGATCGTCACAATAATAAATCATGGAATGCTCATCGTATGGATAGGGAGAAGGCTTCGGTTCGGATAAGCAACCGCGTTCATCCGTCGGAAATCCTGTATTACCGATAAAATAGGAGTATTGATCTACTAATTCTCCATTACTTGCATTGGTCATGGTTGCGGAGGTCAAGATTACTCTTTCTTTCCCGCTGAAATACAGTCGATTGGTAATTTGACTGATATTCTTTGGGCAATAAACAAGCTCTGCATTTTTCCCTTTTCGCTCAATCCAGAGAAGGTTGCTATCAATTTGTTCGATCATTTCTGCAAGGCTTTCGCTTAGGCTGTCCAATTCGTCCGATGCAGCAGTTGTTCGACTGCTGTAATCAAAGCTGGTGTAAATCTGAATGCTGAGAGCAACACTTTTAATGCTTTCTATCATCGCTTTAAGAAGGGCTATGGAGTTTTCACCACCATCAAAGAAAAACCGATCCGCGTATCTCATATCTTGCCGCGAATGGTCGATCTGTTCCTGCATCTGTGCTTTAAGGCGGTCAAAAAACACGCTAATTGACTTCTTCGCGTCCTCGACATCTCCATAGATGTTCTGCCTATCAGCCGCCTTGACTTCATTGGTTGCGCTTTTAATAAGTCCTAATAGCATTCCTTGATTGATGCGTTTTGTGGTGGCGCTTCGCACTTTATCATCTAAGTTGTGTGCTTCATCCACAACAATAAGATCGGCCTCACGGTTAATAAGGCCATCCTGCCAGCCTCGTATTTGTTGAAGATGTGCAGTCAGGAAGTCCTGGTTGCACAGGATAATTCCATCGGTATATTTTATTTTCGAGCGAATGGCATGATAAAGGCATTTCTTTTCACAGCCACTACAATTTCGCATACTGAACCGTTGTACATTGACTTTATCCCAGATATTCTGCGGTAAAGTTTGTGAAAACTGCTTTCTATCCTGAAATCCACTTTCAAGACCGATTTGCAGTTCATCAGGAATTACTGCATCCGCTGTATTTATGTGCTCATCAGCCCGCTTATGACAGAGATAATGAGTTTGTCCTTTTGCAAGGATAACTTCCGGTTGTAGATTGAGAAGCTTCATCACAATGTGAATATCATCCCAAAGCTGTTCTTGTAGCGCGATAGTTGATGTAGCCACAATAACGGGCTTTTTCATTCTCTTGTTATACAGCAAGACCGGTACCAAGTACCCAAATGATTTTCCGATTCCGACTCCGGCTTCTACCGCAAAATGCTGATCATGAATAAGGGCATCCACAATCTCAAAAGACATATCCTGTTGGCCTTCTCGCATCTCAAAACCGTTGGCCGGTGCAATATCCCAAAAGAATGAAGTGACTTTTTCGCCGATTGCTGTTAGGTCAGACTTTCTTTTTTTCTTTTGCTCTTCGGGTGTGTTAAATCCGAAATAATAGCTCATGCTCATCCTCATTTCGTGCGCTTTTTATTATCTCATCACAGTTATATGGCTCGCTGAAAAAACGGAAGAAAGTTCATCTACCGTTCAGTTACTCGACGCCTAGCGCTTTGAATACTGCGTCCTCGGCGCTCTGATAGAAGATGAGATTGAAGCATCCGATCAACTCTGAGGGGACAGTGCCAAGGTCTGAGGCTGATGTAATGGGCAGTAATACTTTCTTTGCCCCGCTGTCGAGGCAAACTTGTAGGGCGTTTGCAAGCTCATCCACCTTGATCATCGTACCGGCGATGCTGATTTCTCCCAGTACAGCCAAGCTGCTGACAGTGGGCTTGTTCAGGGCAATGGAAGCCAGTGCGATCAGCGTAGGAAGGGCAAGCTTACTGGTCATGCCGATGCCTTGCAAATCCTGATAATTGACGATATAGTCCTTTGTCGTGGTGCTGATCGTCCCGCTAATGTGTCCGGCATTTGCTTTGAGGAAGTTGAAAGCAGTATTTGTAGCCTCTCTTGCCTCGCGTTCCGAGCCAATACCCGTGCGCTCAAACTTGCCGTTACCGGGAAGCATCTGAGATTCCAGCCGGAACACGCCAATCATGCCGGATTTTCCCTGCGAAACTGTATAAACCTGACCGGGATTGCACATTCCTTCTGGGATCAGCTTACCGCCGCCTTGCTCAGGAACGGATACATAGTATTCCTCAAAACTGTCCTTGTCGATGTAGGAGAAATTCACATCATAGAACTCCATGCCTCCCAGCTTTTTCAGCTGTTCCTTGACGCGGCGGCGCATCTCAAGGGCAAGCTTCAAAATCTCTTCCAGTTGCTCTTTGGAAAACTCTCCATCCGGGTAAACAAGCTTCAAAAGCCCACCGACCATCTTCCGAACCGCTATGGTATCACGCTGGTTTAGGTTGGTGCCTAAACGGAAATATTTGTCCAGCGCATCTCCATACTGCTCTTTGCGCAGCTCCCGGATGAACTCAGCGAGATAGTCGGAGATAAAACCGTAGTCGTCTGTAAAGTGTTCTGGTCTGAACTTCGGGATCTCCCAGCCGGGGATATAGCAGTGGATTCGGTCAAGAAATGCCGTGTCCGTCCCCATCTCAGGCGGGAAGGGGTCAAAGAGGCTGGATGTTTTCAGCAGTACATCCACACTCTGATTGATATTGCCTACAAAGACCATAGAAGCACTTGCAGCCTTTTCTTCCTTGCCACGGGCGAAGGAACCGGAAGCCATGTAATCCTTCATGATCTGAATACCGTCTTTGTCCTTGAAATGGATCCCAGCAACCTCATCGAATGCTACGCAGTCCCAAAGCCCCACAAGACCTACGGTTTTCCTGCCCATATTGTAGAACAGATTCGCAACGGTTGTTTGACCACCGGAGACAAGGATGCTGTTGGGCGAAATTTCCTTGTAGATATGAGACTTGCCGGTGCTGCGCGGTCCCAGCTCGCAAAGGTTGAAGTTGTTCTCTACCAGAGGCAGAAGCCGAGTCAGCAAAAGCCACCGCTCACGTTCATTGAATTTGTCCGGTTCCATGCCGATAGAGCGTAACAGCACCTTGATCCACTCTTCTTCGGTGAAGGCTTTCCGCCCCTGCTTCAACTCGTTGATGTCCACATGGGGCATCTGAATAGGGGTCAACTTGTGAATCAGAATTGGAGAACGGTGCTTGTCCTCTTCCACATATTCGTACTCAAGCTGAACAATGCACCAGATCCCGCCACAAAGAAGCCGGTCATACTTGGTCGGATATTCCTCAGAAATGGGGATATTCTTAATGCCCAGATTAGAGAACTCCGCCTCATAGCTGTCCGTCTTGATGTTCAGGTTGACGGTGATCTTATCAATCACGGTATAGCTGCCCCTCTGACGTAGTACAGAGAGGATCTTCTGGGCTTCGTCTGGGCGTACATAATTCTCTGCCAAAATATGTTTGACATTGTTCACGCCAGCCTCAATGACCTCTGGGTCATCTGAGCTGCAATACTGCCCCAGAAGGAACTCAAGGACGTAGACCGGCACATTTGCGCCCTCTTTGATCTTCTTTGTGAGGTCTTTACGGACAATTCTGCCGTCGAATACCTGGCGCAGCTTGCGGTTGATCACCGCATTTGCGTCCTCGACGGCATTCTCTTCCATGAAATCGCTCATCCTCAAAAACCTCCTTTACAAATCAAATCCAAAGTCATCTGCGAAGGCAATGTCGATATGGAACTCTACTTCCTCCGGTACGTCCGTATCGTTTGCGATGACTAAGCGGTATATCTTTTTGCTGTCGTAAGCTCCTGCTTTCAGGTTAAAGCGCACACGGAAGACGCGCTCAGAAGCATTCAGGTTGGTTCGGTCTGCAATTACGGTCTGTCTGTCGCTGACCGGAACACCCTCATCATCTGTCATGTAGATCGTATAGGCGCAGGGCTGCACTTTGTCGCCAACCGGCTGTCTCTGGAAGAAGTCGAGAGAGAATAGAAGGTTTGAAACCTTTCGGCTCTCGCTGAGCAGCTTCAATTCCGCATTGGAAACCTCGACATACTTCTTGCTGCTTGTACGGAGGTTCTTAAATACGATGACCGGCACGCAAAGCTCCTGCAAGCTCACGCCGCCATGCACATAGTTTTCGCCTCCACCGGAAATCTTGATTCGGGTGGAATCCTGCGGTGTATATCCTTTTACCGGTATGCCGCTGATCTCACCGTCAAGCTGCACCGGAAGCAGATATTCACCCGTTGCAGATGGCTCGGTCAGAGCATAACGTCTGCCTACCTCGTACACTTTCCCCGTGAAGGTATTCTTGCTGATTTTGTCACCTTCGGTGAGAGGACGGTAAGTATAGAGAAATCCGTGGTCAGACGTGATGAAAATGTCCGTTCCCTGCATATCGTTGACGATAATGCGGAGAATATTGGAAATCTCCTGAATGGTATCCTCGCAAGCCTCGAAGACTTTGTTCTCCGTCGGAGCTTTATCGCCAATGGCATCTATGGTGTTGTGGTAAATGTAGACCACTTCTTTGCCGCTCACAAGCTCCCTGCGCTCGGCTCGCTTCATGCTCAGCACATCATTATACTGGATGGCTACACTGCTCATATTGCTGGCGCAGAGGATTTTCTCCCGCTCCTGTGTGGAGCTGGTAGGCATATCCTCGACATAGACACCCATATCCTCATCAACACTGATCTTCCTTCCCGGCAGCAGAGCCGCCATACCAAACTTGGTGATGGACGGGAAGATTGCTTGCATCGCTTCCAGCTTTGCCGTTCCCTTTGTTGTGCGGATTAGGGTATCGCACAACTCCGCTGCGACTTCATAACGCAGAGCGTCTGAGATAATCACAAAGGCGCGGATGTTTTTTCCAGCAAGGGGTCTGATATAGCGGGAGTAGAAGTCACGCTGCTTTGCAATTTCAGAGACATAGCCCAGCGAAGCAAGGTTGTCGGAGATCGCATTTGTCCAGCAGCCGGTCAGTTCCTTGAGATACCAGTTCTGATATAGCCCTTCCACATACTCCGCTGCGTGTTTCAGCTTGTCCTCCAAAAGTGGGTTGCTATCCTTGAGGGTGCAACCGAAAGCATAGTGGAAATGACGATAGAAGTTGTCCATCTCAAACGCCTTTTCCGTATAGAGCTTCCAGACAGCCTTCGGTTCCACGATATGAAAACCGGCGGCGTTGTTCTGGTAGAACTCCTGCATCTTAGCAATGAAATAGAGGCAGTCATAGTAATCGCTGAAATGCTCGATCCAGCCGGAAGTGCGGCGATTTTCCACCGTTTTCAGGATCAGATCAGGCTTGACCACCTGTTCCGCCGCTTCGGAGAAAAAGCGTTTCAGGATAACCTCGTGGATTGACGGGAAGATGTCACCCGTCAGCAGCGTTTCAATCTCTTGCTTGTCAAAGCGGGAGGGGAGCTGCAATTCCTGTTCTACGGTGCGGCACAAATCCCAGAGCGCGGTGTTGTCTTCCCGGTTGCGCCATTCATGGACAATGCTGTAACAGTATGCCCGGTTGGACTCGGAAATGAACCGTTCCAATCCTTTGAGAACACTGGGATTCATGGTCTGCGCAAGGGCGGTCAGCAGCACATGGGAGGAGAAGAAGCCGAGGGGTTTGTCGTCCTCATGAATGAAACCGGTGTATTTGCGCACAAGCTGCCAGAACGCTTCTATATTGCCGAACTTCTTGATATTATTCAGGACGGCATTGCTTTCTTCGTCCAGTCCGGCGGAAAGCACCGCAATGAAGACATCCTGTGCCGAGCCGCCGGAAAGACCGGCGAGAACAGCCATGATGTCAATATGGAGCTGCAACGGGGTCTGATATTCCCGTCCGATCTTGCGCAGCCTTGCCACTCGCTCCTTGTTATCAAAGAATGTTGAATACAGCTTAACCGTCCGGCGCATAACCGGGCTGGCATTGATGTTCAGCTCACTCATGAGGATCGAGTAGTAATCCGCCCGGAACTCTTCGCTATACAGCTCAATATCACGCAGCCAGTTGTCCTGCGGCGAAGCGTAGGAAAACGGGTTGTAGATGAGATAGTTGCCGGTAAGGTCGTCATGGAGCAGCAGCTTCTTCACGGCAAAGTTGTTGGTGCCGGTAAGCTTGATGATATTCACGCCGGGCAGCTCAAGCTCGTCGAGCGTTGACTCAAACTCCCGGTCTTCGTCCTGCCAGAAGATGATTCTGCGCCGGTAGAATTCTGGCAGCGGGGCGGCGAAACGCTCCTTGAGGTTAAATTGTATGGATTCTGTGGACAAGGCATTCCATCCCCCTTTCAGCGTATATGATAAGCCGTATGACAGTTGGAACATGAAAAATTTCGCGCCATGCTACCCCTTACAATGGGATACAACTTGTTATAATTTTGATAGCAAGCTGGGCAGAAATATATTCTCTTCCCCGCAGCTTTATCCGATTTACGAATAAGAAGCCCTGTTTCCAACGTTTCAATATCATCATCCCGTTGCTCAGCGGTATTGTTTGGGGGGCTGACTATATTCGTAACTTCCTGTATGAAGCGATCCCTTTTATGTTCCCAGATTGTTTCAGGTTTTCTTGTCAAGCCAAACTCGTCAATTAGTTTGGAATAAAGCTGATTCAGCTTATCCTTAACTTCTGTTTCATCATTATCAAGTTTAATAGCGATAGCTTGGTTATTCACTACGCCCTTCATTTCATCAAAGCCAAAACCTGGAAGCAGCAGTGAAGAATATTCCGTCTTTAGTGCCCATGCTGCGCCCATTTCGTTCAAGCTGACGGGGCTTTGGTAATAATTTTTTGAGTGGATAAAAAATACATGAAGCTCATAGGTAAGAAACTGGTTCCTCAAATAATCGAAAATATTCTTACCAATCGGAATATCGTAGCCGGGTAATGAACTGCAAAAAACTTGAGTGTTGTCAAGTCCCATACTCTCAAGTAAATCAACAAGTTTTCGCACATATTCTTTGTCTTTACTTGAATGACTTATAAAAATTTTTGGGGTTTTCCTCTCAGGGACGGCAAGATTCTCATTGATCGAGGCATAATATGTATCAATGTTATCCTTCATGGCAAGAAGTTTCCCTTTTAATTCGTTGAAATTTTGTTTATCATGCCATCCATCGTACTTTTTCTTTGCACATTCCAAAACGTCAGCAACAAATTGATCCCCCGTCCGAGTAACGATTTCTTGCAATTCAAGTTGTACTTTCGGAATCCAAAGCTGGAACTCAGGAATATCATATATTTCTGCTATTGGAGGAACTGCAAGACCGGGCGATGGTAGAGTGCAGTGAAACCGAGGTTCGATTGAGTTAATTTGTTCTATAAGTGCAAGCAGATCTTCTTTCATTCTGTACATCCTTTACTTAATCTTCGCCAGCACGTCCGCAAAGAGCGCGTAGTTGTGCTTTACGCCATCATCGAGGTCGATAGAGATATTCTGGTCGGCAAGGTGATGGATTTTTTCTTCGTACTTCTGGATCTCCAAAGACTGGTCTTGAAGCTTTTTCTGCTGCTTGGTCAGCTTTACTCGCTCGGAACCGGAGGCGTGCTCCAAAGCGTCCGCAAGATGGGCGAGTTGGGCACGATAACGTTCCTGCTGCTCGTGAACATAGTCAGTACGCATCCGGGCAAGGAGGTCGCTCTGATACCGGTGCATATAGATCAGTGCCTTGAAGCCGTTCTTCTTGCCGCTGTCAAAGAGCCAGTAGATGGGGCGTTTCTGGTAGGTCTTGCAGTGATCGGCATAGAAGTCGTTCAGGAAGTAGCTGCGGATGACCTCGCGGGGCGTTCCCTTGCCGCCGAGCGCGTCTGCAATGAACTTGAGGTTTTCTTCCAGCGTGTCACTGCCGTAAACCGTCTCCACCCACTTCACAAAGCGTCCGGTCATGTCGTCATCGAAGTAATCGTCATCGCAGATGGGAATGATATTGTCCCTATCCGGGATAATCGTGCTGTACTTGGAGGCATCCCAGTCCCCGCCAGCGTAGGCAAGTCCCTCTACATCCAGCGAATACCGCCCAAACATACAGCCCACGGCATAGGAGATCAGGGAGACAACCTCGTCCCGCTTGGTACGCACATAGTTGCTGCCCTGCATAGATTCCGGCACACTGTCCTTGGTGTCAAAGACGTGATGGACTGTTACATCCTTATCCGCCACCTCTGGAGTCAGTTCGTCCTGTAAACCGTAAATTTCAATAAAGATACGATTCAACTCTTCCTCGTTGGCTTTGAGCTGCAAGAAACGTTGTTCACACTCGACTTTCCATGCCTTGTAAGCATCCGCAATATAGAATACTGGACGGATAAAAGGGTGGCTATGGAAGTCCCATGAGGTTTCGTAGGAGTCCCAATCTTCTTTTGAAATTTTAATGCTATCTAATACATGGCTTTTTACGTGAATATCGTTGCTCTGTACGATTGGGATAGCCCCTACTGTAGTCGCAACAAAATTCAATGTAGGATTTAGCAGTCCTACTATTAGTGGAGCAATTTTTGAGTTAAGACATCCCAATGTGTATTCCCACTCTTGTGGGAATACATACACACTTGAATCAGACAAGATCATGTTTGCAGGGAAATACCTAAGTGCAAATATGGAAGTAATTTTTGTCCATGTTAATCCTTGGTGAAAATAATAATTCGGATTTCTTATAACTGCACTCGGTTCGTTCCTTATTTCTGCTCCGTTATTGCTCCAATTTATAATTGAAGCGTTATTTCCATACCATTTTCGTGCTTCTCCACCTTTTACACATGGAAACCATTTGTAATCTGGATCGGAAGAAAAAGAAATTCTACTAAAGGATACTTCTTGCCATAGACGAAAGTATTTTTCACTATTCCCGCTTTGCAAGCCTACTTTTGGCTCACTTAATTCAGATAGTGCAGGTGATGCCTCAAATATTGATAGCAATTGCTCTGAAATCCAATAGACGACTGGTGAGCCGGGAATTTTGGAAAAGTTGGATTGCTGGGCAGTGTAACGGTTTTCCCTCGCAAGAAACATATCTTCCTTGCCCTGCTGGGTGGTTGGCTCGATCAAACGGCAGTAGGTGCCCTTATAATCTGCAATATTACTGTTACGCAGCACAAAGCTGGTGGTCTGCACCACCTCGCCACCAATTTCCTCAAATGCCCGCGGGCCGAGATGCACCATATTGACGGCATCTTTCAGAAGCAGTTTCGCACGCAGCTTTTCAAAGCTGGAAAGGAACATCCAAGCGTGCTGGGTAATCATTGCCTGATAACGGTTTTTATCAGTCATCTGCCCGCAGCGCTCGATGAATACGGCAAACAAGTCGCTCTTGCTGTCCGGGTAGTGCTTTTTCACAAACTCGCTGAGCTTGCCGCCCATATTGCTGCCACCCATATACGGCGGGTTGGTCACAACCACGTCATATTTCTGCGCCAGCACCTCCGCCACACGGATTAGCGGCAGGATGGTGTTCAGGGCAGATTCCCGATACAGGCTGACATCGTTTTGCACCTCGTCCATACGGGCATACAGGGCAGCAAAGTCCACCGGGGCGACGGTTAGGATGGAGCCGTACTCCTTTGCATCGCGCAGGTCATGGATGATGCTGTCCAGCGCCGTTTTCAGCTTGGGATCGTTGTTTGTAAAATAGTCCCGCGTGTAAGTGTCGATGTCGTTGCTCTCCACAATGGCGTAGACATGGGGCTGGATGTCGCGAGAAAAGATGCGCCGATCATACTGCCGCGCCTTCATCATGACCGCGAAATAGGCAAGCTGTGCTGCCCGGTCGTCTATGTCCAGACCGTAGAGGTTGTTCTGCAAAATGCTCTGAGCTGCGTCCCGTTCACTGACACCATACTTTTTGTAAATCTGGATTAGCACGTCAAAGGCATAGACCAGGATATGCCCGCTGCCCATGCAGGGGTCGATCACCTTGATATCCTGCGGCTTGAGGGTGGCATACTCCGCATGGATTTTATCAATCTGTGCCTGTACCTCCGGCTCCTGTTCGGCTTCGTCCAGATAATATTTCCAGCCAGATTTTAGCTCGTCGTCGGGATGCCCCTCAATCCAGAGCCGTCCGAGGCTGTTCTCCACCATGTAGCGGACGATCCAGTCCGGCGTGAAGAGCTGGGTGGCAGAGGGAATGCGCTCTTTGGTGATTTTCACGTTCTTCTTGAGCAGGGCAAAGGTATCGTCCTTGAGTTCGGAGTTGTAATACTGATACAGCCAGCCGATGATCTGCACCTGATCCGTCCAGTCCTCTTCGGGAATGTCCGTGACCATGCGCCCCAGAACGCTGTCGGCTTTCAGGATATTGTTGGGGAACAGCAGCTCGGTATAGCCGCCCATTTTCTCAAACATCCGGGGCAGGGCCTCGTTCAGAGCGTTGCACTGGGTCAGCAGCAGATAGCGGTAAAGGTCTTCGGTCTGGTTGTTCTCGATATATGTGGCAACCCTGTCTTTGTCCAGCCACGGCAAATCCAAATGCAGCGCGTCGCTGAGGATTTCCGGCTTGAATGCGCCGGTGCTGTCCGAGAAGACGCGGATATGGCTGGGCAGATAGTTGTTGACCTCCATAAAGCGCAGGGCAATAAAGCGATTGAACCATGTGTAGGCAACCTCTTCCATGACCTGTGTATATCCCTTCTGGCGGATCTGCGCCACAAGCTCCCTGCGCTGCTTTGCTTCCTCGGAGGTCAAGGCGTGACCTCCTACGGTCACCGCATCTGCCTCACCGTAACCTTCCTCGGTAATTCCATATTGATAAGCCCTTTGCGATACCTGTGCAATCAGTTCCTTCCGGGCCCATATCGCAAATTTCTGTATGGCTGATTTATTCATTGCGGTTTCTCCTTCTTAGTTAATTTGGATGCCGTCGCAGCTTTCCAGTGTCTTCATCAGCTTTTCGCGGATTCCCTCCACATACTTGTCAATGTCTTCCTTGGATTGCAGGCGCTTGACGGTGCAGAGGTCGTACCGGCGGACAGAGGTAATCTTTTTCGGCTTCGATGCCGGAGAGCCAGCAGGCGCTTTCGTATCTGTGTGGGAAGATTGGTTGTCCGATACCATAATCTCCATGTGACGGCAGATATTATCTTTATATTTGAGCAGCTGCGTGATCATTGCGTCCAAATCGGTGAGGGAAGTGGCTTCCTTTGCCGCTTCGCGCTTGCCCACAAAATAATCGTCTGCCTGATGCAGCAGAGCTGTTGCGTCACGGGCTTCGGAGGCGAGCTGATGAACGTCCTGCATACACTGACGGACATTCTCCAAAACCTCATCTTTTTTCATGTCCAGCAGAGTGTTGTAGGCAGCCTTCACCTTGCTGATCAGTTCCGGCAACTCCCCGATCCGGTCATAGGGCTTCGCCATGGCAAGGATCGCTGAAATCTGCCGGAAAACTTCCTGCGCGTCGGCATCCATTGTGAAGTAATCGCGCTCTTTGCTGATTTTATCCATCTGACGCCGGGCATCATCATAGACGGGGCGTTGGGACTTGAAGAACAGTTCCACGCCTTCCATGTCTTCGATAGAGTCCAGAAGGTCGTCCTGCTTCTGCACCATGCGAGAGAGAAGAGCCACGTTGTCCTTGCGCTGGCTCAGCACGTCGGAAACAAGGTTACGGGCGGTTTCTACGACTTCGCGTTCCGGGTATCTCACCTGCTTATAGGCTTCCAAAAGCTCATTGTAGTGATTCTCTTTTTCCTCGAAGGTGTTCAGTACGAAACGGATTAGCCCATCTTCGTCGGAGGGAATGTCCATTGCGCCGAAGTAGTCCCGGAGGAAGTTAATGCTCTTCCTCATCAGGTCTTCCGAGGGGGCAATCCGGCGGGTCACAATCGCCTTATCAATCTCTGACCGTTTGCGCAGATAGTCCACCAACCTTCGCTCGTCCTTGCCCACAATCGCGCCGCCATACTTGATTGAGATTTTCTGCTGGGCAATAAGACGGGCAACCAGAGCGGCAATGTCAATTTCCCGCCAGCCGTAGGGGATTGCGCTGTATCTGCGCTGCACATCCCCCATTGATGTGGTGAGCATCTTCGCGTTTTGCAGTTCCAGCCATTGGCTGATCTCGTTCAGGGCATCCTCATTGTTTGAGCCGGTCCCGGCAAAGGCACCCTGCTCATTGTCTGTCCCATTGAGGATCGCAAGGATGTCTGCGTCGCTTTCTACAAACTTGTTGACCATACCGAGCTTGGAATATACGCTCTCAACCAGACCGTTCAAGGCGGCATCCAGCTTGTCTTTCGCATTACCGGCCTTGATGTCCATGACCTCACCGTGGACGACAACCTTTGCGCCCACAATGGCTTTCTCGATATAGCCACGCGCACGCTCTTCAAGGGTGCGAGCTTGCTGCTGCCGTTTGCGGATAATATCCTGAATGCTCTCCGGGAGCTGGGAGACGTTCCGCTGCTTGACATACTTGCGAATCTTCATCGCCTGTTCCAATTCCTCAAAGTATGGTGTTTCATTGGAGAGGACGACAATCGCCTCGTTGTTTACCTGAGAATCCATGATAAGCCGCTGATCCGGCGCACCGTAGTAGTCACTTGCCACGGTGACAATCCGCAGCCGCATCCCGCCGGAAGCAGAGCCGTTCAGTGTCTCATCAACATACTGGTCATAGGCAAAGTCATATTTGCCGTACTTAAACTTCTTTGCCGGATAGATTTCGCCAAACACCGTCTGGGCGATACTTGCTGTTACCTGTGCGCTGTCTACCACCGTGTTGCGGATATCGATGGCAATGTCCTGCTCTTCGTCGGTCAGGAAGGCATAGGTGTCCCCGTTGCGGGAGATATAGTTCTGAGACAGCAGCCGCTCAAGAGACTCTGTGACAGAGGTTCTGAGGGCAATCTTATCGGTGCGGATGTCGTCAATCATCAGGATTGCAATGTTTTCGATATTCGCCTTGATGTCGTCAATATACCGGACTAAGTACAGCAGTTTCAGGACGTTCACATCCTGCTGTTCCAAACCGTCATGGTTGTCAGTCGCATTCTGGCAGCGATCAATGACACGACGGATCGCGCTTTCAAGGAAGGTGTGGACTGTATCATAAAAGAGGTAGAAGGGAACAAGCGCATTCTCGTCCTTATCCTGTACTTTCTGCGCTGCCTCTTGGAAGCCGGAGAGCATGGAACGCTCACCGCCGGAAAGGTGCTTGCCGGAATTGCCGTGTTTTCGGATCTCTGCAAGTACCTTCTGGATAATGATGAACTGATACGGCACAAAGGGGAAGGTGGCAGAGAACTCCGCGCTGTCCGCAAAGCCCTTGATGTCCAGTACCGGATTGTTAAAGGTGTAGAGATTTTTCAAGACAGCGTGTTCCTTGTCGTACACCATGTGGAGAAGCTGGTCAGCCTCTTCGGTCTTTGCCAGCACACGCTTTTTGATGACCTCATCAACGGAAGAAGAGGACAGACTGAGGCGGGTGTTGAAGCGTCCCTGAATCTTGGAAAAGTCATCGCCGGAGATATGGACAACCGAGTCAATCGCCTCCTGGCTCGTGACCATCACCCAAACTTTGCCCATGCAGCGGGTTCCGATTTCTTCCACAAGGGATTGCAGATTGATCATCAGATCCCCGTCGTCACCGATATACTGACCGACCTCGTCCACCATAAACAGCAGACGGAAGTTCTTTCCTTTTCCGTCCACATACTCTTTGATGTCCGCGACGAGCTGGGCAATGCTCAGTTCATTTGTCTCTTCACCATTGAACCAGTTCCGGGCAGCCTGTTCGCTCATGCCGAGAACAGATTGCAATACTTCCACAATATCGTCCTCAAAGAAGGCGAAGGAGTCCCGCGTTTCCACCCACGGTGCGCCATTGACTTCTTCAAAGGCGGCGCGGAACTGCTCGGTTTTACCCTGCTTTTCAATGAAGCGTTCCAACTTGGCAATCTTCAAATCGTCCCCATAGAAGCCGCAGTGGTTATAGAACATCTTGGCAAAGACGCGCAAAACAGCGGTCTTATCTTTCGTGATCGGACCTTCAATGTCGATATTGAACAGAATGGACTCCGTAGGTACCGAGACACACTTGACCGCAGTTGCATACATCATGGGATCGTCAAATTTGTCTGCGAAATAGTCCATTGCTTTCTTGCCGCAGACTCCCTTGTTTTCAAGAAGGTAGGATAGAATCTTTAAGAAGTGAGATTTACCACTTCCAAAGAAGCCGGAAATCCATACGCCGATTTTATCGGTGGGATAGTCTATGGCTTTTGAGTAGTTATCAAAGAATGTGCGGAAATGCCTGCGCAGCTCCTTCGTGATGATATACTCACTCAGTTCCTGACGCAGACTGTTGTCGTCATTCTGGGAAACCTTAATGACACCGTTAATATCTCGGTTGATGTCCTTTTGGAACATATTTTGTATCTTCATGGTTCTTGCCTCCGTTACAGCAGATTAAAAGCTCGGTAATAGTGACCGTCCAGAAACTCGTTGAAAAGGATGAGCGTCTGCCCGTTGAAGCTACCCGGATAGAACATCACAATCGGAATATCCTCAAATAGATGCTGCATACTGTCCAGCATTTTGTGAGAGCGCATGAATGGGTGGATTTTCCCAATCCCTGTCATGAACAAAACGTCCTGTCCTTTCACATGAGGAGAGTAGTCCATTCTTGCAAGCAACGCTTCCGGGGTGGCGATTTTCTGTAATTGGCTAAGAAGGTAGTCCTTTCCGCGCTTGTCCTCCAAACCGGGAACGGAATGCAAGACGCGCTTGTCCTCCAGCAGGGAAAGGAATATCTCATAAAGGTCACATTCGATAATCCGATACGGTGTGTTTGCCTCTGCCTTTAACCTTCGGATATAATCCTGAACCACAATTTCATCTTTGGGGTCATAGCAGAAAACATGGATGCCCACCTCATTGCTCAAGCCTTTATTGGCAAGGAAATTCGGATCAGAAATCCGGTCTTTGATTCGATCCAGCTCTTCTTTTATCATGTCCGTGACCGCCTCCTATCGAAAACAATTAAATGCTGGCAGTGCTTCATAATCGTTGTTGGCTCTGATTCCTTCTTCTAGCTCTTCGCAGAGCAGAACCGGATTCAGAGTAGTAGAGCGAATTCCGTCAAGGTACTCCGTTTCAACCAACATCCGTACCAGCACGCTTTTGATTTTATTGACCGTATTTTCGCTCCATGCAGAGACAGAATCGTTCTGTGCTTGAAGCCGGGTAAAGAACGCATTCAGGTCTTTCCGTGAAAAATTGAAATCCTGATTGCTGTATTTTTCTCCGATGACCTGTATCATAAATTCCCAGACCAAACGGTTATATTTCATAATTGCGTAGAGGTTGATCTGCTTCGCTATTTCGCTGGGCGCGGATGCAAGCTCATGCACAAGCTGCTCGTTGCCCAGCGCATCCAGCCGCTTATAGCAAGCCCTCGTCAGCCGTGAAACCTGACGCTCTGTGGGGTATTGAAATAGGTTGTCCCTTTTGATTATCTCGATTGCCTCTTCAATGGTTTTGCCGTCAATGTAATATTTCGCGGCGATCCTGATCTCATAGAAGAGGAACTGCTCAGCCGTTAAGCTGCCGTTATATAAATGCGCCTGATCCATCACCATGTCTCCGTTTCTATTCCGCCTATTTTATCATATACCTTTCCCAGTCCCAAAATCAGGACTCATCAGAGTCCGGTATAAACTCAACTATGTCGCCTATATTGCAGTTTAAGACAGTGCAGATTTTACGAAGAGCCTCCATTGAAACATCTTCACCTTTTCTAAGCTTGGTCATGGTGCTTGATGATAGGCCACTTGCTTTATGAAGATCAGCTTTACTCATATCTTTATCTACAAGAAGTTTCCAGAGTTTTTTATAGCTTGCTTTCATCGTCTCACCTCCGCATAATATAAAGTTATTTTACCACAGCGACAACTAATATACAAGATTGTATCGTGGGAAACAGACTGCCTCGACGCATTTGCAGGAGTTTGTGATGTAAATTGAGAAGAAAAGAGTTGAGTGGCGCGACGTATAGTAAAGCCCCTCAAATCTGTTGTCTGAGGGGCTTTATGACTTATTCTATTTCTTTCGAGTGGACTCTATCGTTTCCAATCTGTTTGGGACTAAGGAAGTCGTCCACATTGGCCTTCATAGTGTCGATCAGGCGGACTTCTTGTTTCAGCTTGGCGCGTTCATCATAGAGCCGCTGCTGCTCATCCATGAGCCGCTGCTGCTCTGCTTGCAGGGACTTTAAGCTCGGTAGCTTTTCCTCGCCCTGCACGGCGAGAAGGGTGCTTCTCGCGGCTTCGTAGATGACAAGCTCGGCTTCGTGCTTTGCCCTAAACGCCGGTTTGTCAGCCGCCTTCACATAGGCATCATAAACCGGTTTGAGCCGTTGGTAGTTCGAGATGTTTTTGATAAGCGGCTGCACCTCACGCAGACGAGCTTCGACGCTTTTCAACTCATCGCCGGTTCGAGCATAGGAGCTGTGAATGTCCTCGGCCTTCTTCTCAAGATCGGCATATTGCAGAAGATTGTTTTCGGTGAGATAGTTGAGCGTCCGCGCAGCTTCTTTGAGAATGGTGAGCTTTGCCTTGTGCTCGTAACCTTTGCTGCCGATAAGCTGGATGCGTTCTTGAATATCGCTGATGAGGGAGATACCCCGGCGGGAAGTCTGCATCTGGCGCTTGCAGTTTCCGCGCCCCTGAATGCGCTTTTTGATCCGATCCTCGGTATAGTTGTCGCCAATCGTTTTTGCACGGGTAAAGCGTTCCTGACCCTCAGCTCTAAAGGAGATGTATTTGCCGGGTTTGATTTCATATCCGGCATCCTGCATGAGCTTCAAAAACTCGTCCCAGTCCTTCGCTGTGATGACGCAGCGGTCGATGGTCTGCTTGAGCTTTTGCTTCCAGCTTGTGCCGCGTTTGGCCTCTGTGTATTCCTTGTAGTCCATACCCTTGCTCTGCGAGGGCGGGATCACGGAAAGACCATGCTCCTTGCAGATTTCATCACTGAGCTGGCGCATTTCCCGGTAGGTGCGCCGGTTGCTTCGGTAGGCATGAT
>ENA-UONQ01001724-UONQ01001724.1-human-gut-metagenome-genome-assembly--contig:-CS26-NODE-1724-length-17753-cov-5.750650_pt1 | contig 17753 bp, 15 predicted proteins | sample MGYA00242460_ERZ724007 | MGnify/ENA metagenome assembly ERZ724007
AAGGAAGGAACCTCTTCGGTAAAATAATGCATGGCCAGGGCTTCTGTCTGTGCAAGCTCTTCTTCTGTGAGGGCCTCCCGGTAGGAAATGGTTTCTGCAGAAGATGAGGTTTCTACGGCGGACGCGATAGCAGCTGTCCGGGCTTCTGTGACAAACTCTGACGGAATCATGGACAGGGCCAGACGTTCCTGCGCAGTCAGAGAATAATAAAAATTAAGCCATTCCAGAGTATCCTCGGATACCTGGTTTTTCTTTTTGTAAATGCCTTCATATTCTACTGTATCTTCGGCCAGAAACAGCATATACTGTCCTTCTAATTCCAGAGCGGCAGCTCCGTCTGAGAGAATCAGATAAGGGGAGCCCATGCAGGAAAAATTGGCCTGCCCGTTTTGTCCGGGACGTTCAGATTCCGGAACCAGCTCTGTGATAGAACCGTCCGGTCTTCTCGTATCCGCGGAAATGGGAAGGCGGTCCTCAGTTACTGCAATCCGGTCAGTGGAAATCATGGTTTTTCCGTCTATAAAAATCATCTGCTTTTCTTGAGCTGCCGTCTCCGGGGAAGATTCCTCCCGGGAAGCCTCTGTGCGGAAGGAGGCGGCAGCTGTCCGGTTCCGGTTTTCTTCCGGGGCTGCGGATGAAGAAGCGCAGCCGGTGCAGAGAACGATTCCGGCGCTCAGCAGAATCAGCAGTTTCTTGTTCATAATATTCCTCCATTTTGAAGTATTATATCAATGAAACAGGGAGAATGCTTTAATTTTTTTTTAATTTTCATTTACTTATTGAGTAAAATTCCGGGTGCCGGACAGGCGGCCGGTTCGGGGCGATGAGATGCTTGACCGGCAGAGGGAAATAGGATATAGTACATTTAGATGCCCGGTTTTGCGGCATATAGATTACGACAGGAGAAAGGATTAAAACGGGGTGTTATGAGCAAAAAGAATGAGATCCAGAATCCAATCACAGAGGGGGTTATCTGGCAGCAGCTGTTGCTGTTTTTCTTTCCGATTCTGTTCGGTACTTTTTTTCAGCAGCTGTATAATGCGGCAGATGCCATGATTGTAGGACGGTTTGTGGGCAAGGAGGCGTTGTCTGCGGTTGGAGGTTCTACAGGAATGCTGACTCAGATGATTGTAGGATTTTTTGTAGGCCTTTCCTCAGGTGCTTCGGTTATTATTTCCCAGTATTACGGGGCGAAGCGTCCGGAGATGGTAGGGTATGCGGTTCACACGGCAGTTGCCTTCAGTGTAGTGTCCGGCCTGGTAATGACGGCAGTGGGAATTCCCCTTGCGCCCTTTATGCTTACGGCTATGGGGACACCGGAGGATGTAGTAGGGCTTTCTGTAGAGTATCTGCGGATTTATTTTGCAGGAATGGTTGCAAACCTGATTTACAATACAGGGGCGGCAATTTTGAGAGCAGTGGGAGATTCCAAGCGTCCTCTTCATATTTTGATGTTCAGCTGTCTGATTAATATTGCACTGGATATTCTTCTGGTGGTAATGTGCGGTTTGGGAGTTAAGGGTGCGGCTATTGCGACGATTCTGTCTCAGCTGCTCAGCGCTGTTTTGGTATGCATCTGTCTGATGCGTGCGCAGGATATGTATCGTCTGGAGTGGAAGCAGGTCCGACTGGATCAGAGAATGCTGAAACGGATTGTCCGGATTGGCTTTCCCGCAGGTCTGCAGTCTGTGATGTACGGATCCTCCAATGTGATTATCCAGGCGGGAATCAACTCACTGGGAACCAATACGGTGGCTGCATGGGCGGCTTACAGTAAAATAGATGCCGTATTCTGGATGATGGTCAACTCCTTTGGAATTGCGATTACCACATTTGTAGGACAAAACTACGGAGCAGGAAAGACTGAGCGGGTTCACAAGGGCGTGAGAAGCTGTATGAAGATGACGATCGTGTCTTCGGCTCTGATGTCTGTTCTGATATATAACTGGGGAATTTATGCCTATGAGCTGTTTACCACGGACAAAGAGGTTATTTCCATTGGAATTGACATGATGCGCTATCTTTCCCGGTTTTATGTGACGTATGTGGCTATTGAGATTTTGTCCGGTGCGCTCCGGGGCGTAGGAGACTGCTGGATTCCCATGATGCTGTGCTGTGTAGGCGTCTGCGCTCTGCGGGTAGGCTGGATTCTGATAGCAGTTCCTCTTGACCGGAATATATTTACCATTATGTTCAGCTATCCCCTGACCTGGGTGATTACTACGATTTTATTTGCAGTATATTACCTGAAGTACAGCCGGCTGAAGGTGAGAAGGAATAATTCCTGAGAAAAAAGAAGAAAATCTCCGGATTGACAAACCGGAATGAAACTGATATTATCATCGTATGGAACGAGGGTGTTGCATAATAGCCGTTGTAAAAATGGCCTTATGGGCACCCTCTTTTACGTTAAATGGGTGCCGCCCCTTTGGAAAAAGTCCTTTGAGAGAAGAAGGGAGAAGGAAGCAATGAAGAATTACAGTAGGGAAGATATTATCCGGATTGTGGAGGAAGAGGATGTAGAATTTATCCGTCTGCAGTTTACGGATATGTTTGGTATGCTGAAGAACGTGGCTCTTACCGCCAGTCAGCTGGAACGGGCGCTGGACAACCGGTGTATGTTTGACGGCTCTGCCATAGACGGTTTTGTACGGATTGAGGAATCGGATATGTATCTGTATCCGGATTACGATACCTTTGAGATATTCCCCTGGCGGCCGCAGCAGGGAAAGGTTGCCCGTCTGATTTGTGACGTTTACCGTCCCAATGGCGAACCCTTTGAGGGAGATCCTCGGTATGTGCTGAAGAAGGTTCTGAAAGAGGCAGAGAAAATGGGATATACCTTCCATGTGGGACCGGAATGTGAATTTTTCCTGTTTGATACAGATGAAAGCGGCAGACCCTCTACAGATACCAGGGAAATGGCCGGATATTTTGATGTGGGACCGGTAGATATGGCAGAAAATGTACGCCGTGACATTGTTCTGAATCTGGAAGAGATGGGATTTGCAGTGGAGGCATCCCATCACGAGCTGGCTCCGGCCCAGCACGAGATTGATCTGGAATACATGGACGGGCTGACGGCTGCAGATAATATTATGACCTTTAAGATGGCGGTGAAGACCATTGCAAAGCGCCATGGACTTCACGCTACTTTTATGCCAAAGCCAAAGGCGGGAGTCAATGGCTCCGGCATGCATATTAATATGTCCCTGGCAGACCAGTCCGGCCACAATGTTTTTATTGACGAAACGGATGTTCTGGGACTCAGCCGGGTGGCATATCAGTTTATGGCAGGGATTCTTGCCCATATGAAGGAAATTACCGTGCTGACCAATCCTCTTGTCAATTCCTACAAGCGTCTCGTTCCGGGATATGATGCACCGGTGTATGTGACCTGGTCAGCGGCAGCCAACAGAAGCGCCCTGATTCGGATTCCCTGTTCCAGGGGAAGCAATACCAGGATTGAGCTGCGGTGTCCTGATTCGGCAGTCAATCCCTATCTGGCTCTGGCCGCCTGCCTGGCAGCAGGGCTGGACGGAATTAAACAGGAGATGGAACCGCCCAAAAGCGTAGATGCCAATATTTTTGCCATGACAGAGGAGCAGATCGATGCTCTTGGCATTGAGCAGCTTCCGGAGACTCTGGGAGAGGCCCTGGAAGCATTTGAACACAGTCCCTTTGTCAGAAAGGTTCTGGGTGATCATGTATACACCAAATATCTGGCGGCAAAAAATGCAGAGTGGAAAAAGTTCCGGGCTGAAGTGACAGACTGGGAGATAGAAGAATACCTGCATAAGTTTTAGGCATCAGACTGCCTGGGAGGGTTCCGGATTTCCTGTTCTGGAGGTGAGAGGTTGGCTAACGTAATCGTGGCATTTTCCAAGCTGGAGGATGCAAAAAATATAAAAAGAATACTTGTGAAAAACGGATTTGACGTTGTAGCAGTCTGCACCTCCGGAGCCCAGACCCTTGCCCAGACAGAGGAGTTAAACGGCGGAATTCTGGTGTGCGGATACCGGCTGGCAGATATGATTTTTTCAGAGCTTCATGACTGTCTGAGCGCGGAATTTTCCATGCTGATGGTTTCGTCACCCAGCAAATGGAACTCTCAGATACCGGAGGATGTGGTATGTCTTCCCATGCCTTTGAAGGTGAACGATCTTCTCAGCACCCTGGAGATGATGGTTCAGACTCAGGCACGGCGGAAAAAGCGGATGAAGCGCCAGCCCCGTCAGAGAAGTGAGGAGGAACAGAATCTGCTAAAGCAGGCAAAAAGTATTTTGATGGAACGCAACGGCATGACGGAGGAGGAGGCTCACCGGTATATGCAGAAGTGCAGTATGGACAGCGGAACCAATATGGTAGAAACTGCCCAGATGGTGATCAGCCTCAACAATCTATAGAAACATAAGATGAGGGAATGGGGAGGAAGGACAGAATGGATGACATTGACAGAAAGATTTTAAGGCTGCTTCAGGATAATGCAAGAATTTCATTGAAAACCATTGCGGAAAACACCTTTTTATCATCTCCGGCTGTTTCGGCGCGGATTGAAAAGCTGGAAAAGGACGGGATTATTTCCGGGTATCATGCCCAGGTAAATCCCATGAAGCTGGGATATCACATTATCGCATTTATCAATCTGAATGTAGTACCGGATGACAAGCCGAAGTTTTATGCTTATGCGGAAAGTGTGCCGAATATTCTGGAGTGCAGCTGTGTCACCGGAGATTATTCCATGATTCTCAAGGTGGCTTTTCACAGCACCATGGAGCTGGATGTTTTTATCGGCCAGCTGCAGAAGTTCGGAAAAACAAGTACCCAGATTGTATTTTCCACCCATGTGGGACCGCGGGGCGTGGATGTGCAGGAAAACTAAGTTCCGTTTTTGCTCTTTTTTCATACAGTATATTAGAACAGTATGGAAAAGGAGCATTTTTGATCGCAATGGCAGATAAGGTCAGTATTGTAATTGATGCAGGTCACGGAGGACAGGATCCGGGGGCCGTATTTCAGGGAAGGGAAGAAAAGACGGATACCCTGCGGCTGGCATTGGCAGTGGGACAGATTTTGACGGAAAATGGAATGGACGTATCCTATACACGGGTTACGGACCGTTACCACACGCCGGGGGAAAAGGCAGAAATGGCAAATTATCAGGATGCGGATTATTTCCTTTCAATTCACAGAAATGCCATGCCGGTTCCGGGACCCGCATCGGGACTTCAGACTCTCATATATGAAAACGGAGGGGCGGCCCAGCTGATGGCCTCGGAAATCAATAAAAAACTGACGGAAACGGGCTGGAAGGATCTGGGCGTGATGGAACGGCCGGGACTGATTGTTCTGAGGAAAACAAAAATGCCGGCAGTTCTGGTGGAAGCGGGATTTTTGGATAATGAGAAGGATAATCGCTTTTTTGATCAGAATTTCCAGAAGGTGGCCCAGGCTATTGCAGACGGAATTCTGGAAGCGGCAAGGATGGAGGCAGAGGGTCCGGCGTATTACCAGATTCAGGTTGGAGCCTATAAAAACAGACAGGAGGCGGAACGCCTGGCTGAACAGCTGAAGGCGGAGGATTATCCTGCTTTTCTGGTGGCGGAGGACGGCTGGTTTAAGGTGAGGGTAGGCGCATATCTGAATCTGGATCATGCGGCATGGATGGAAAAAACGCTGAGAGCAGCCGGTTATCCGACGATTATGGTGCAGGAGAGGGAAAAGTAGAAAAGGAAGGCGGTCTGCCTTGCATTCGGGAAATACAGATGATAAAATAAAGATATTCACACAGAGTGGAAGGAAGCAGAACCTTGAAAAGCCCGGCTGTTGTTCTGTCAGAGACAAAGCACCGGCCAGGCTGTGCCGGAAAGGAGGCGCTTTTATGGAGAACAGGAAGCGGATTGTAACCATTGGCAGACAGTATGGAAGCGGCGGCGGTGAGGTGGGAAAGAAGCTGGCAGAACAGCTTGGCGTACACTGTTACGACAAGAACATTCTGCGGATGGATTCTGCGGAAAGCGGGATCAAGGAAAGCTATTTTCATCTGGCAGACGAGCGGGCAGGAAACAAGCTTCTCTACAAAATCGTCAGCTCTCTGGTTCCGGAACAGGGAGCGCCTTCCTTTGGCTCGGATCTGGTTTCTGCGGATAACCTTTTCCGATTCCAGTCTGAGGTAATCAGAAAGCTGGCGGCAGCAGAGTCCTGTGTTTTTATTGGCCGGTGCGCAGAATATGTGCTGGAAGGAGAAGAGGGACTGGTTCGGGTATTTCTCTATGCAGACATGGAGGCAAGAGAGGCCAGAATCCGTGAGAAGCATTTGTATGAGGAAAAGGATCTGGTAAAAAATATCAGACGAATCGATAAAGAACGGCGGGACTATCACAGATATTATACGGGACGAAGCTGGGAGGATGTGGGAAACTACGATCTGATGCTGAATACAGCGCGGCTGGGAATTGACGGAACAGTCAATGTGATTCTTGATTATCTGGAGGAGAGAGGCCTGAGGTAAGAGAAAGAGGAGCTATGACAAATCATAAGATAACGAATATGGAGGTTAAGCGGAGAAACCGGAATCGGATTTTTCGTTTTCTGTGCAGAAGCGGCATTGTGTCCAATCCAGATATTGCCTACGAATTGAAGCTGAGTCTTCCTACTGTTACTCAGAATACAAAAGAATTACTGGAGCTGGGACTGCTTCTGGATAATGGAGAGCTGGACTCAACAGGAGGGAGAAAGGCCAGGGCCTTGTCTGTGAATGGCAATGCGAGACTGGCAGCAGGACTGGATATTACCAGAAATCATATCGGGCTTTTGCTGACAAATCTGAAAGGCGAGATTTTAAAGTATGAGCGCATTCCATATTCGTTTCAAAAGGAGGCAGAGTATTTTCAAAAGCTGAATAAACGACTGGAACTGTTTTTGGACGAAGCCCGGGCTGATCGGGAAAACCTGCTCGGAATCGGAATATCGGTTCCGGGAATTGTTGATTATCAGAAAAAAGAGATTACCAACTCTCATGCTTTGGACATAACAGCTCTTTCCTTTCAGGAAATAGAACAGTATTTTTCATTTCCCTGCCATTTTTTAAATGATGCCAATGCAGGTGCTTATGCAGAGGGCATCTGCAGGAATACAAAAAAGCAGTTTTTTTATCTTTCTCTGAGCAATACAGTGGGAGGCGCTTTTTTTCATGACGGGAGACTGATGTATGGAGGTAAATTCCGCTGTGGAGAAGTAGGGCATATGACGATTGTGCCGGATGGAAGAGATTGCTATTGCGGAAAGTCTGGATGTCTGGATTCTTATTGTTCTGCGAAGCGGCTTTCTGATTTGACAGAGGGAAGTCTGGAAAGCTTTTTTGAAGGACTGGATCAGGGCGATGCAGTTTTACGGCTTGCCTGGGAGCAGTACGTCAGATATCTGGCAATCGCAGTTAATAATATTCACATGGTTTTGGATTGTGATATGATTTTGGGGGGATATGTGGGAAGTTATCTGACCAAATATCTGGATCAAATTCGGAAGCAGGTATCAGAGAGAAATACCTTTTCCGAGAAGGGCGATTTTATACAGTCCTGCCGATTTCAGACTGGAGCAGCAGCTTTGGGCGCAGCCCTGTATGTAGCGGAAGAATTTATAGAACAGATTTGAATGATAAAAACAGGATTCCTGAGGGAAGCCTGTTTTTTTACTTTCTTAAATGGAAAAGGGTTGACAAAGTGACAGTGGGAAATTATTATATACATAATAAAACTATTTAATTAAGTATATTAAAAAGGAGAGAAATATGGAAGGGACAATGAAAACGGCAGTTATGATGGGAATTGGTAAAATGGGATTTGAAGAGCGTGAGATTCCAAAACCCAAGGCAGATGAAGTTCTGGTAAAACTGGAATATGTAGGGATTTGCGGTTCTGATCTGCACTACTATGAAACAGGCGCCATTGGAGATTATGTGGTAAAGCCTCCTTTTGTGCTTGGGCATGAGCCAGGAGGAACGGTGATTGAGGCAGGTGAGAATGTCCATCATTTAAAGCCGGGAGACCGGGTTGCCCTGGAACCGGGAAAAACCTGCGGACATTGCGAGTTCTGCAAACAGGGGAAATATAATCTCTGCCCTGACGTGGTGTTTTTTGCAACGCCTCCTGTAGATGGAGTTTTCCAGGAATATGTAGCTCATCAGGCAGATTTGTGCTTTAAGCTTCCGGAAAATGTCAGTACGCTGGAGGGAGCGTTGATTGAGCCGTTGGCAGTGGGATTTCATGCAGCGATTCAGGGTGATGCACATCTGGGGCAGACAGCGGTGGTAATGGGCGCAGGATGTATCGGTCTGGTGACGATGATGGCTTTGAAGGCAAGGGGAGTATCTAAGGTTTATGTTGTGGATATTATGAAAAACCGTCTGGAAAAAGCAAAAGAGCTGGGAGCAGACGGTGTGATCAACGGAGCAGAAGAGGATGTTTTGAAAAGCGTGATGCAGTTGACAGATGGAAGCGGCGTTGATTTGGTGGTTGAGACTGCAGGAACAGAAATAACTACAAGACAGGCAATTCAGATTGCTAAAAAAGGCTCCAATATTGTTTTGGTAGGATACAGTAAATCAGGGGAAATGACTCTCCCTATGAGTCTGGTTCTGGACAAAGAGCTGACATTTAAGACAGTATTCCGTTACCGTCATATTTATCCTATGGCAATTGAAGCGGTTGCAGAAGGAAAAGTGAATCTGAAAGGAATTGTTACGGATATTTTCCTGTTGGATGAAATACAGAAGGCAATGGATTACAGCGTTCAAAATAAAGCAGATATTGTAAAGGCCGTGATCCAGATTAAAGAAGAATGACATGCATAGAAAAAGAAATGCCATGCGGCGGAAGGGAACCTTGTTACAGAAGTGACCCGCCGCAGGCGGAGAAGCTCGCTTGCGAGCTTCTTTTTTATTTGTGAAGCTGTTACATATCAGGTACCGGGGTGGGGCGGGCAGAATCAAAAACATCTTCTGCGTGGAACAGATCCTCCAGCTTTCTGTGGGAAGGATCCTCGGCAGTAATGTCTTTCCACATGCGGTAGCCGTCCAGATTGCGCCGTCCCTGGCGCAGGAAGTTGTCTCCAAGCTGTACCCAGTACTGGTTGGAGTCCACGTTGCAGAAATACCGGAATCCGGCCTGGTACAGATAGGTAAACCGTTCATTTTCTGAAGTATAGGGGTGCCAGTCTCCCACATCAGCGCCAAAGGGATAAAGAATAATATCCGTAGGGCCGATGAGAGAGTCTACTTCTGTCTCCCATTTATCGGTGTCTGTTTTGAAGCGATCCCATTCGACAGTACCCAGATCCAGATGTCCCCAGCTGTGGGAGGCCAGCTCCCAGCCGTGATCCTTTAAGCACTGGGCAACCTTCGCAGCTTCCTGGCGATCCTGCTCATAGGTGGGAGAATCTGCATAGGAGGCAGCAGTCCGGTATCCCAGGATTCCCTCATAACCGGTAAAGGCCAGAACAGCCCGTGCGCCCCGGTAGGAAAAATCAGGATGCTCCTGAATAAAATCCTCCAGAATAGGAACCAGATCATAGGATCCGGTAACAGTGGTGCCGTCCTCAAGAATCATTTCGCAGGTAGGCTTTCCGTCTTCTCCGATTACAATCCGGGAGGCGAATCCGTCACCGTCCATATAAGGGTAGTAGCAGAGATCATCCTGAGACATGACAAAGGGAATTTTTCCTTCCGGCAGCATAATGTCTCCGGCCTTCATAACGGTTTTTCCTGTCTCATCGGTGGTTTCGCAGGCAAGATCATGAAGACGGACCAGAACGTATCCTTTATCATACATGGTCTGGAGTATCTTTTTAAATTCGTCTACCGTAGTCATAACCTGATTGTAGCCGTCCTGATCTGACTGGCCGTCAAAGGCTTTGGCAGGATCCACAATCAGGGAATGGAAAAAGACATGGGTCACCTGGCTGATGGGAGTCCGGACCAGAGACTGACGAATGGTTTCGTACTGGGCAATGGCAGACTGGACTTCCGGAAGGGAGGCTGTCTGTGCGTCCTCCTGAAGCAGGGAAATGGCCTTGTCATAATCGTATCCCGCAGCCAGGGCAGAGGCCCGGGACAGAAGGCTCTCAGCCGGTGTTTCCGGAGAAGCGGTTTCGGAAGCGGCCTGGCTTTGGGAGGAATTGTCTGTGAGATTGATTTCTTCTGTTGAGGCCTGATTGGAGGCGGTAGCTGCTCCCGATGCGGCATTCTGGCTGTTTCCGGCAGCATGTTTGATTTTTGTTCCGATAAACATGGCGCCTGCAGCCAGAATGGCAACGATAGCCAGACATTCCGCTGCAACGGTTATGCGCCGTATGGTGCGTCTTCGTTTTCGCCAGCGGGCGCGTTCTTCTGAATTGTATGGTATCATAGTAAATCCCTCATTTCTATCTTATCTGCATCTGCAGTCAGGATGCGGTTTCTTTTACTTATAATAGCACAGAAAAGGTCAAATAGCCAGATGTTGACAGAGAGGAACATAGATTCTTTCTGCCTGCCATAGACTGATCTTATAGATGGAAGGATTCAGGAGAGATGGATATGAAAGGAATCGTACTGGCATTATGTCTGGCGCTGGCGGGAACACAGGGGGCAGGAGCAGCCTGCTGGAATAAAGAGCCGCGGCTGGAAATTCCGGTTGCGGCAGAGGCAGTTTCCGGTTCGGAGATTTCTGCTCCCAGCGCAGTTTTAATGGAGGCCTCTACCGGACAGATTATTTATGAGAAGCAGGCGGATGAACAGAGAAGTCCGGCCAGCATTACAAAAATCATGACGCTGATTCTGATTTTTGACGCTATTGATGAGGGAAAAATAAAAATGACAGATGAGGTGGTTACCAGCGCTTATGCAAAATCCATGGGCGGTTCCCAGGTCTTTCTGGAGGAGGGAGAGATTCAGACAGTGGAAACGCTGATCAAATGTATTGTGATTGCGTCGGGAAATGATGCGTCGGTTGCCATGGCGGAATACATAGCAGGCTCGGAGGAGGCATTTGTCCGGATGATGAATGAGCGGGCAGCAGGACTGGGCATGACCGGCACTCATTTTGTGGACTGCTGCGGCCTGACAGAGGATCCCACGCATCTGACTACAGCCAGAGACATTGCGCTTATGTCCAGGGAGCTGATTACCAGATATCCGCAGATTCATAATTATTCAACCATCTGGATGGATACCATTACACATGTAACGAAACAGGGAACAAAGGAGTTCGGGCTTTCCAATACAAACCGGCTTTTGAAAATGCCTGCCGGTTACCGGGTGACGGGGTTGAAAACAGGCTCGACCTCTCTGGCAAAATACTGCCTGTCTGCCACTGCGGAAAAGGACGGCATCCGTTTGATTGCCGCTGTCATGGCGGCCCCTGATTACAAGGCAAGGTTTGCAGATGCCCAGACTCTGTTGAATTACGGGTATGCCAGCTGCAGACTGTACGAGGATCAGGAAATGCCGGAGCTTCCTCTTATGGCAGTGGCAGATGGAATCGAGGATTTTGTTCCCCTGTCTTACCAGGGAGAATTTTCCTATCTCAGCTTAAACGGAGAGGATTTTTCACAGGTGGAGAAAAAGCTGATGCTTCCGGATTCCATGGAAGCGCCGGTGGAGGAGGGCGAAAAAGCGGGAGTTCTCCGGTATGAATTAAAGGGAAAGGTTCTGGGAGAGGTGGAAATTGTGACAGAGGGAGCTGTGAAAAAGGCCGGATACCGGGATTATCTGAAGAAGCTGAGGAGAGCGTGGATGATGGAGTCTCCGGGGCAGGCATTGAAAGACGAGAAGTGATGGCTGTGCTGTTTCCGTACTTGACATCAAAATACATTTTGATAGAATGAACCTAGAATAAAACAGGAGATTACAGAAATGAACGAACAGAATAAACAAAAGAAACAGTTCTGGACAGAGGCGGGCTTCTGGAAGGAAGCAGGGATTCTGACCGTGGCTGTGGGAATTATTGCAGCGGCAGTGTTTTTCTTTTTGATGCCAAGCCACGCATCGGTCAGCAGTATTTCCGGTCTGGCGATTGTGCTTTCCAACTTTGTGCCCCTTCCGGTTTCCGCCATTACCATGATTTTTAATGTGGGACTGCTGATTGTGGGATTTCTGACCTGCGGGCGGGAATTCGGGGCAAAGACCGTATATACCAGCATTATGCTGCCGCTGTTTCTTGGAATTTTTGAGAAAATTTTTCCGGATTTTCAGTCACTGACAGGAAGCGCAGAGCTGGATGTGCTTTGCTATGTGCTGACGGTAAGCATTGGACTGAGCATTCTTTTTAACAGAAATGCCTCCTCCGGCGGTCTGGATATTGTGGCAAAGATTATGAATAAATATCTGCATATTGAGCTGGGGCGGGCCATGTCGCTTTCCGGAATGTGCGTAGCCCTGTCCTCTGCCCTGGTTTATGATAAAAAAACAGTGGTTCTCAGTATTCTGGGAACGTATTTTAACGGAATTGTGCTGGATCATTTTATCTTCGGACAGAATCTGAAGCGGCGGGTATGTATTATCACGAAAAAAGAGAAGGAGCTGAGAGAATTTATTCTTCATGAGCTCCACAGCGGCGCGACTATTTATGAGGCCATCGGCGCCTACAATATGGAAAAACGCAATGAAATTATTACGATTGTGGATAAAAGCGAGTACCAGCGGCTGATGAATTTTATGATGCACACCGATCCGGATGCGTTTATGACGGTTTATACGGTGGCGGATATGAGGTACCGGCCCAAGCTTTAAAAAAGCGGGATTCCGGTATTTGACAGAGGAAAACGAGAAAAAGCAGGCAGCCTGGTTTAAAGAAGAGGAAAGCCGTCCATACTGTCAGTAAATGGAATGGAAAGAAGGACGACAGTATGAAACGGAAGAATTTTATAGCCCGGTATCTGGAGGAGATAACTCCTGTTTCCTTTGAACTGGAGACAGCAGAGGAATTTCAGGTAATCGGGGATGGGCCTGTCCGGTTTCGGGTAAAGCTCAGACGGGAGATTCCCAGAAGGGAGCTGCTTCAAAGCACTTCCCTGGCTTTGGGTGAGGCCTATGCCAGAGGGGATTTGGAGGTGGAAGGGGATCTGTATCAGGTGCTGGATCTGTTCCTCGGATCTATGGAACGGTTTCGGACAAGCAGACTGGCTCTTGCCGGCCTGCTTCACACCTCTTTAAATGAAAAGAAGCAAAAAGAGCAGGTGGCTTCCCACTATGATTTGGGAAATGATTTTTATGGTCTCTGGCTGGATGAGACTATGAGCTATTCCTGCGGATATTTTGCAGAGGAGGAAACCTCGCTTTTTGAGGCTCAGGCGGGAAAAGTGGATCACATTTTGAAGAAGCTGCAGCTGAAGCCGGGGATGACTCTGCTGGATATTGGCTGCGGGTGGGGCTTTCTCATGAAACGGGCCGTGGTGCACTACGGGGTGAAGGCAGTAGGGATTACACTAAGCCGGGAGCAGTTTGAACAGGTGTCCAGGGAGATTGAGGAAAACCGTCTGCAGGATCGGATGACAGTAAAGCTGATGGATTACCGGGAATTAAAGGACAGTGGAATGACCTTTGACCGGGCGGTCAGTGTGGGAATGCTGGAGCATGTGGGCAGGGGCAATTACGGGCTTTTTCTGGAGGCAGTGCAGCAGGTGCTGAAGCCGGGAGGTCTGTTTCTTCTTCATTTTATCAGCGCGCAGAAGGAGCATCCGGGGGATCCCTGGATCCGCCGGTATATTTTCCCAGGAGGAGTCATTCCCAGTCTGAGGGAAATCGTAAATCTGCTCCCGGAACAGAATTTTTATCTGCTGGATGGAGAAAGCCTTCGCCGCCATTACACGAAAACCCTTCTTTGCTGGCGGGAGAATTTTCTCAAACACAGGGAGCAGCTGGAATATGAGCGGGGAAAAGAGTTTGTCCGGATGTGGGAGCTGTATCTGGCATCCTGTGCGGCTGCTTTTCATAACGGGATTGTGGACCTTCATCAGCTTCTTCTTTCCAGGGGCGTTAATAATGAGCTTCCCATGATACGGACGGTGTAGGCGGGGGATTTTATCCCGGCGCGCCGGCATTTACCGTCTGCTTCCCAAACGTCCCAGGTGGAATACCAAAAGCAGTCCCCCATAAGAAAAAGAGAAAAAGAATATTTGCAGGGCAGTTTCCAGAAAAAGAGGAAGCTGCCCTGTTTCCGGGTGAAGGGCAGAAACAAAATAGTGAATGCCTACAGAGAGAAGGAGAAAGAAGGCGGGCTTTCCAATCATTTCCCAGGCATTCCAGAAAAACGGAATCTGACGAAACAGGGCATACAGATGGAGCAGGGACAAAAACAGTTCGCTGGCAAGCATGCCCCACAGATAGGCCATAATGCCGAACCGGGGGATTCCAAACAGTACAAAGCCAATGCGAAGAACCAGGGCGGCTGTATTTTGCAGGAAGGTGGTACGGGTGCGTCCAAGGCCGTTCAGGATGCTGCCTGTGGTGGTGGACAGATACAGAAACGGGCAGAGCCAGGCAAGAATCCGGATAAAACGTCCTGCCGTGGGATCGTGAAATACGCTGGTTCCCAGGGCAGAGCCGAATAAAATAAAAATGCCGGTACAGAGAATTCCCATATACAGACTGTACCGGAGAGACATGGCAATACAGGAGGCGATTCGCTCCTGTTTCCCTTCTGACTGGGCCTGGGCGACATTGGGAAGGAGAAGCACAGCCATGGAATTGGTGATGGCGGAGGGAAAGAGAATAAAGGGCAGAGCCATTCCGGTGAGAACGCCGTAAACGGAAAAGGCCTCAGCGGAGGAAAGGCCAAAACGCTGAAGTCTGTTGGGAATCCAGACCGCTTCGGCGCTGGCAAGAATATTTAAAACAAGACGGTTTCCCATCAAAGGAAGTGCGAGACTAAGGAGGGGAAGCGTGATGGAAGCAGCCGGAGTCCGGGAAGAGGCGGAAGCTCGCTGAGGCGGAATAAAAAGCAGGCACAGGAAGGTAAAAAGAGCAGATGCCATTTCCCCGATCAGATGACCGGTCACAGCGAGTTCAACGGTGATTTCTTTTCCGGCAGCGATCATGGATCCGGCAAGGAAAAAAACAAGGGTCATGCGGATTACCTGCTCTGCAATCTGGGAAAAGGCAGGAACCCTGGATTTCTGGACACCGTAATAATATCCGTTGATACAGGCGTGGAAGGCGGCAAAGGGAACGGAGAGTCCCATGATCGGAAGATACGGGGCGCACTCCGGTGCCATCAGGACACAGCCGGCAAGAAAAACGGAGTACCGGCAGATGAGGGCGGCCAGAACCAGGGACATGCCCATGGACAGAAGGATTCCCCTGTGAAAAATACGTTTTCCGTCTGCCGTGCGCGAGGCAATGAGCTGGGAGAGGGCCGTCTGCATGGATCCGGCGCAGAGGGAAAAGCAGATGCCGAAAACAGGATGAATCATATGGTAAATGCCCAGTCCTTCTGCGCCGATGGTGCGGGACAGGAAAATCCGGTAAAAAAAGCCCAGTACCCGGCAGATAAAGCCGGATGCCGTCAGCAGCAGAGTACTGAGCAGAAAAGCCTTTTTTCGAGGGGAGAGAGAAGAAAGGGTATACATGAAGATCTGGCCTCCGGGCGCAGCTGTTGTTACAGTTTACGGGGGAGCACAGAAAACTATGTGTGCAGCAAAAAAGAAATCATAAAAAAAGTATAAAGAAAAAATAAATAAAATAGGAATCCTTCTTTATGTGGTCTTAATGGAGTTATGGAAACGTTTGCGTTATGATAATATCCGGTACAGATTTTGGTACAAGAAAAATACAAAGGGGGAAGTACCATGAGAGAGTTTTTTCACTCAGTAGACAAGCTGAAACCAGCTTATGACAAGGCATATCAGTTTGTCATGTTTGTGTGTAAGATGCTTCTTGTAGCAGACATTCTGATTACCTGTATGTCTGTAGTCGGCCGTTATGTTTCCTTCATTCCGGATCCGGCATGGTCAGAAGAAGTTGTTCTTACCTGCATGTCCTATATGGCTGTTCTTTCTGCAGCTCTGGCTATCCGGCGCAATGCCCATATCCGTATGACGGCTCTGGATCGTTATCTGCCTGATATGATGGTTAAGGGGCTGGACATTCTGTCGGATCTCTGTGTTATGATTCTGGCAATTATTATGATTGTAGTCGGCTGGAAGTATGCAGTTCAGATTGGCGGAAAGGGTACTTATGTAAGTATGCCGTCCGTATCCAGATTCTGGATGTATTTTCCGGTTCCGTTAGCCGGTATTGCCATGGTGATTTTTGAACTGGAGGCACTGTACAACCATATTAAGGATGTCGTGCTTGGAACGGAGGTGCGGAAATGAGTGGAGATAGTTTTGCAATCATGGTGCTTCTGGCAAGCTTTTTTATTATGATATTTCTGCGGTTTCCTATCGCATATGCAGTAGCGCTGTCTTCTGTGCTTTGTCTGTTAAGTCAGGGACTGCCTCTGTCTGCAGTCTGCCAGCAGATGGTAAAAGGAATCAGCTCCTTCAGCCTGATGGCAGTTCCGTTTTTCATTGTTATGGGTTCTCTTATGGGAACCGGCGGTATTTCTGAAAAGCTGATTGCTCTGGCCAATGCCTGTGTAGGCTGGATGCGGGGCGGCATGGCAATGGTAAATATTGTGGCTTCTTATTTCTTTGGCGGTATTTCCGGTTCAGCAGCAGCAGATACGGCTTCTCTGGGAACCATTCTGATTCCCATGATGGTGGATCAGGGCTATGATGCGGATTTCTCTACGGCAGTAACCATTACCTCTTCCTGTGAGGGACTGCTGGTTCCGCCCAGCCACAACATGGTAATTTATGCTACAACAGCAGGCGGAATTTCCGTTGGAAGCCTGTTCCTGGCCGGATATATTCCGGGAGCTCTTCTGGCTGCATCCCTGATGGTAGGATCTTACATTATTTCTGTAAAACGCAACTACCCCAAGGGAGAAAAATTCAGTATCACCAATCTGTTAAAACAGTTAAGCGTTTCCTTCTGGGCGCTGGCAGCTGTTCTGATTGTAGTAGTAGGCGTTGTATGCGGTATGTTTACAGCTACAGAGTCTGCGGCAATTGCTGTTATTTACAGCTTAATCGTAAGCGTTTATATTTATAAGGGCCTTGACTGGAAGGGCGTATGGAGAGTCATGGGAGACAGCGTGGACACCCTGTCCATCGTGCTGATTCTGATTTCCACCTCCAGTATTTTCGGATACTGCCTGACCAGACTCCATGTGCCGGATCTGGCTGCCAATGCCATTACCGGACTGACCAGCAACCCGATTCTTCTGGCTCTGCTGCTGAACCTGATTCTTCTGGTTCTTGGCTGTATCATGGATATGGCGCCCATTATTCTGATTGCAACACCGATTCTTCTTCCGATTGCAACTTCCATCGGAATTGACCCGGTTCAGTTTGGTATTATTGTTGTTCTGAACTGTGGAATCGGACTTTTGACCCCGCCGGTAGGTGCAGTGCTGTTCATCGGCTCGGCAGTAGCAAAGCTGCCGATGGAAAAGGTAGTAAAGGCAACGCTTCCTTTCTATCTTTGCATGATTGTAACCCTGCTTCTTATCACCTTTATTCCGGCAATCAGCTTGTGGTTACCTCAGGTGCTGGCATAATCCCCTGGTAACATAAAGAAGAACGAAATCCTCTCTCCAGAAATGGAGGGGGGATTTTGTTTTTTTATGTGCGCCTGGCGGCGCACGTTTCTAACGGGTGCAAGTCCCGAATCC
>ENA-UONQ01001735-UONQ01001735.1-human-gut-metagenome-genome-assembly--contig:-CS26-NODE-1735-length-17644-cov-8.057081_pt1 | contig 17644 bp, 16 predicted proteins | sample MGYA00242460_ERZ724007 | MGnify/ENA metagenome assembly ERZ724007
TCCCTCCGCTATAGTAGTTACCAAAAGGAGCCACTAATAGTGGGGAGGGACTTGCGATGACGGATATTCCCATGATCGCGCAGCTGCGGGAGTTCGGGTTCACGGAGTCGGAGGCAAAGGTGTATGTCGCGCTGCTCGAGGGCGGCGCGGTAAGCGGGTACGAGGCGAGCAAGCTCTCGGGCGTCGCCCGGTCGAAGATCTACACGATCCTCGAAGCGCTCATCCAGCGCGGCGCGGTGCTCAGCAGCAGCGACGGGCGCGCGACGCTCTACCGCGCGGAATCACCGGCGCATCTGGCGGAGCTGCTGCGCGGCGAGATGGATCGGGGGCTGCGCAACCTCGCACTCGCCGCCGAGGGGCTCGTCTGCGGCCAGAATGACGAGCGGATCTGGCACCTCGGCAGCTGGGAGAGCGCGCGCAGCCGCTGCCTGCGGATGATCCGCGAGGCGCGCGAGCAGGTGATGCTGCAGATCTGGGCGGACGAGCTGGACGAGGAGCTGGAGGACGCCATTGTGCGGCGTCAGGCGGAGCTTGAGAAGGTCGTCGTGATCTTCTACGACGCGGCGCAGCGCTACGAGACGCGCATCCCAAACCTCTACTGCCACGGCTTTGAGCAGGACAAGCTGCGCGAGTGGAAGGGCCGGTGGCTGCTGCTGGAGACGGACGGGCAGGAGATGATCTACGCGGGCTTCAGCCGCGAGCAGATGACCGAAGCCATCTACACCCGCAACTTCCACATGACGCTGCTCGCGTGCGAGTGCATCCGCCACGACGCGTACTGCACGCGCCTGCGCATGCAGCTGCCGCCTGAAGCGCGCGAGGTGTTCGGCGACGATATGGAGGGCATCCGCGACGTTTTTGACGTCCATGGAAAATACAACGCAAACCGCCCGCAAGGGCAGAAGGAGGACGCATGAACATTCTGATTCTGCGCGAAGCGGACATCCGCCGCGCCTGCACCATGCCGGAGGCCATCGTCGCCGCGTGCGAAGCGCTGCGTCTCTACTCCGCCGGGGTGTGTGACATTCCGCTGCGCACGACAATCGCCGTCCCCGAGGGGCCGGGCAGCAGCCTGTATATGTACGGCTACGCCGCCCCGGCGGGCGCGCTGGGTGTGAAGATCGTCTCGAGCTTCCCGGAAAACGCGAAGCGCGGCCTGCCGTCGACGCCGTCGACAATGGTGCTGCTCGACGCGCAGACGGGCGCGGTGTGCGCCCTGCTCGACGGGACGTACTTCACCCGCCTGCGCACGGGCGCGCTCGCCGGTGCGGCGACACGGCTGCTCGCGCGCGAGGACAGCCGCGTCTTTACGATCTACGGCACCGGCGGACAGGCACTCGAGCAGATTGAAGCCGTCCTCGCGGTGCGGCCGATCGAGCAGGTGCAGATCGTAGGGCGCAGCCGCGATAAGGCCGCGGCGCTCGCACGGCAGGTGCAGGCGGCACACGGCGCCTTCTGCACGGCGGACGTCCCCGCGGACGAAGCCGCGGCGAATGCCGATATCATCACGACCGTCACAGGTGCGTATACCCCGCTCTTTGACGGCGCACTCGTCCGCCCCGGAACGCATATCAACGGCATCGGCTCCTGCACGCCGCAGCAGGCGGAGCTCGACGCGAAGCTCATCGCGCGGGCGGGGAAAATTTACGCCGACACGCTCGACGGCGTTCTGTACGAGGCGGGCGACCTGATGCAGGCGCTCGCGTCCGGCGCGGTGACGGAGGAGCACATCACGGGCGAACTCGGCCAGCTCATCCTCGGCCGGACGCCGGGGCGCGAAAGCGCAGACGAGATCACCTTCTTCGACTCGACCGGCACGGCGGCGCTCGACCTCGTCACGGCGAAGCGGATCTACGACCGCGCACAGGCCCTTCATCTCGGAGACAGCATCGAGCTGTAAGCTATTAAGGAGGAACAGACAGATGAGAGAACTGAAAACCATCGAAATGCACACCTGCGGCGAGCCCGCGCGGATCGTCATCGACGGTATGCCGGAGCTGCGCGGCAGCACCATGCAGGAAAAAGAGCAGGACATGCGCGAGCACTACGATAACCTCCGCACGGCGATCATTCAGGAGCCGCGCGGCCACCAGAACATGTTCGGCATCGTGCTGACGAAGCCCTGCCGCCCGGAGGCCGACTTTGGCGTGCTGTTTCTCAACGGCGTGGGCTATGAGGGCATGTGCGGCCACGGGACAATCTGCCTTGCCACCGCCGCCGTCAACGAGGGCTGGATCCCCCTGACGGAGCCGGAGACCGTCATGAAGATCGACACCGTCACGGGCCTTGTGCCGTTGCGCATCCGCGTGAAGGACGGACGCGCGCAGAGCGTCACGCTGCAGAACGTCCCCTCGTTCGTCTACAGCACCGATCAGGAGATTCACACCGATCACCACGGCACCGTCCGCGCCGACATCGTGTTCGGCGGGAACGTGTTCGCGCTCATCAACGTCGACGAGCAGGGCATCCCCATGACGCTCGAAAGCCTCCGACCACTGACGAATCTGGCGATGGACGTGCTCGCGCACGTCAACGACGACGCGTCCTTCCGGCACCCGGAGCTTCCCGCCTTCCGCAAAATTGAGTTCATGCTGCTCTACTCCGACAAGGACGCCGCCCCCGGCTACTCCGGCCGCAACTGCATCATCTTCGAGGGCGAGCAGACCGACCGCTCCCCCTGCGGCACCGGCGTGAGTGCGCGGGTAGCCGACCTCGTCCACCGCGGCAGGCTCGCCATCGGTGAGGAGACGGCGCAGGATAACCTCATGGGTCAGCGCTTCACGGGGAAGGCCGTCGCCGCCGAGCAGGTCGGGGACTTCCCCGCCGTGCGCGTCGAGATCTCCGGCACGGCCTATAAGACCGGCAGCTGCACGTTCCTCATCGACGAAAATGACCCGCTGACCTACGGGTTCCCGTTCCACGCCTAAAAACACTTCGCCCCAAAGGACGTTGTCCTTTGGGGCGGGCGTTTTCGCTGCGCTGCGCGTATTTTTGTGTGCCATGCACACAAAAATACACTTCGCTCCGCGCAGGGAATTTTTCGCGGCGTACACGCCGCAAAAAACACTTTGCGCGCGGGGCGGAGCGAGAACCTATTTGTTTAAAAAGGGCAAAGCCCTTTTTAAACAAGCTTGCTATATTCCTCGTCGCTGACGGGCTCGCACCACTCGCTGCGGCAGTCCTCGCCGGGAACCTCGACGGCGATATGTGAGAACCAGCTGTCGGCCTTGGCTCCGTGCCAATGCTTGACCGCCGCGGGGAACGCCGTGTTGATGTGCCCGCCGCCGACCACGGCCATGCGCTCGACGCCGAAGGCCGAAGCGAGGATTTCACACGCGCGGGCGAGGTCGACGCGCTCCTTGCCGCAGGCGATCCACGAGATGTGCAGCCCGCCGAGATAGGCGAGGTAGTCGCGGCTGACGCGCTCGCTCGCGTCTGGCTCGTCCCAGAGGAGCGTGCCGCGCGTATCAATGACGATCTCATAGCCGTCGGCGTCGGCATTGCGGGAAAACGACTCATGACCGAGCGCCGCGTCCTGCGGCTCGAAGGTTCCGGGGCGCGCCATCTCCGGCTGTGCCGTCACGCGCCCGCTGACGCGGCTCGGCGCGGCGAGCGAGTCGAGCGTGCTGTAATACTCCTGCACGCCGGGCAGCTGCTCGGTCATGGCGCAGTCGATGCGCCCGTCCACCGCGGTCATCATATGTCAGATTACATAGGGTTTCTTCATAGGCTTCATATCCTCCTCCCGCGGCATTTCCTTGACGGAACGCGCCGCGTGTTATATACTTGATGAGCTTATCATACAAGTTTAACTGCACTTTAAGTCAAGTGTCATTTTGACGAATTCACAGAGAGGAAACACAATGGTCTATACCGTGGGCGAGATGGCGAAGATGCTGGAGGTTCCGGCCTCCACGCTGCGCTATTATGATAAGGAGGGGCTGCTGCCGTTCGTGGAGCGCTCCCCGGGCGGTATGCGGATGTTTCAGGAGAAGGACTTCGAGTGGCTGCAGGTCATCGGATGTCTGAAGAAGGCGGGCATGCCGCTGCGGGACATCCGGGTCTACATTGAGCTGGCCATGCAGGGCGATGACACCATCGGCGAGCGTCTCGCGCTCTTCGAGCACCAGCGTGAGGTCCTGCGTGAGCAGATGGAGCAGCTGCAGCGGACGATGGACGTCCTTGACTACAAGTGCTGGTACTATGAGACGGCGCGCGAGGCGGGGTCGGTCGGCACCGTGCAGCAGCTGGACGCCGCGCAGATCCCGGAGCGCTTCCGCAGCGTGCGCGGCGAGCTGCGCAGCGCGCCCGGCACAGACAGAAGCAGCAAGGAAACCGAAGGAGAAATTGCATGAATTTCATTCGCAAAAACTGGAAGGGCACGTTGCTGTGCCTTGTGATCGCGCTGCCGTGCTGGTGGCTGGGCAAGCGCTTTCCCATCGTGGGCGGGCCGGTGTTCGCCATCGTGTGCGGCATGATCGTCACGCTCTTCATCCGCGACAGGAGCACGCTGCAGAGCGGCATCACGTTCGTCTCAAAAAAGGTGCTGCAGTACGCCGTGATTCTGCTCGGCTTCGGCATGAACCTCTCGGTCATTCTGCAGACCGGGAAGCAGTCGCTGCCGATCATTCTCGTAACGATCACGACCTCGCTCGTGATTGCGTGGGCGCTGCACAAGCTGCTGCACATTCCGGGCAAAATTTCGACGCTCATCGGCGTCGGCTCGTCGATCTGCGGAGGGTCGGCCATCGCAGCCACGGCTCCGGTCATCGACGCCGACGACGAGGAGGTGGCGCAGGCCATCTCCGTCATCTTCTTTTTCAACATGCTCGCCGCGCTCCTGTTCCCGATGCTCGGAACGGCGCTCGGCTTCTCGCAGACGAGCGGCGAGGCCTTCGGCATCTTCGCCGGGACGGCCGTGAACGACACATCCTCCGTCACGGCGGCCGCCTCGACGTGGGACTCGATGTACTCCCTCGGGAGCGAAACGCTCGACAAGGCCGTGACCGTCAAGCTCACGCGCACGCTCGCCATCATCCCCATCACGCTCGTGCTCGCGTGGATGCGCACGCGCAGCGCGCAGGCGGACGGCAAAAAGGTGGAGCTGAAGAAAATTTTTCCCTTCTTCATCCTCTATTTCATCCTCGCCTCCGTCATCACGACCGCCGCGACGGCGCTCGGCGTTCCGGCGTCGGTCTTCTCCCCGCTCAAGACACTCAGCAAGTTCCTCATCATCCTCGCGATGAGCGCCATCGGCCTGAACACGAACATCGTCAAACTCATCAGAACCGGCGGCAAGCCGCTCGGTCTGGGCTTTTGCTGCTGGGTCGGCATCGCGGGCATGAGCCTTCTGATGCAGCACATTCTGGGGCTCTGGTAAGCGATGGGACAGAAAATCGACCGGACATATCTCTTTGAGCGGATGCCCGTGGGGCAGGCCGTCCGGCGGCAGATCATCCCCTCTATCGCGAGCCAGATGGTGATCCTGCTGTATAACCTCGCGGACACCTATTTCGTCGGCCTGCTCAACGACGCGTCGCAGACGGCAGCGGTGTCGCTGGCGTACTCGGTGACGCTTCTGATGACGGCGCTCGCGAACCTCTTCGCCGTGGGCGGCGCGGGGCGCATCGCCCAGCTCCTCGGCCGCCGCGACCGTGACGGCGCGCGGGAGGTCTGTGCGGTGAGCTTCTGGTTCGCGCTGCTCGCGAGCGCGGCGTTCTGCGTGCTGTTTACGCTGCTCTCCTCGCCGATTCTGCGCCTGTGCGGCGCAACGGACGAGACATACGCCCTCGCCTGCGGCTATTCCCGCTGGGTCATCTCCGTGGGCGGCACGTTCTCCATCCTCAACACCGTCCTCGCCAACCTCATCCGCGCGGACGGGAGCGCCTTCGCCGCGTCGATGGGCGTCTCGGCGGGCGGGATCATCAACATGCTGCTCGACCCGCTGTTCGTGCTGCCGCGCTTTCTCGGCATGGGCGCGGAGGGCGCGGGGCTTGCGACAGCCATCTCAAATGCCGCCGGGATGCTCATCCTGCTGGGGATCATCGCGGCGCGCCGCCGTGTGGGTGTCGTGGCGCTGCGTCCCGGCGACCTGCGCGCGGCGCGGCGGCACATCGGCAGGATTCTGCGCATCGGCCTGCCGTCGGCGGTGCAGTTTTTGCTGACGCTCGTGGCCGTGGGCGCGCTGACGAAGTTCATGTCGCTGTATGACACGGCGGCGGTCGCGGCGCTCGGCATCGTCAAAAAGCTTGACATGCTGCCGCTCTACTTCTCCATCGGCGTTGCCAACGGCTTGCTGCCGCTGCTGGCGTATAACTACAGCGCCGAAAACCACGAGCGGCGACACCGGATTTTCCTCTGCGGCTGCGCGGTCGCGGTCGGCTTCTCGGTCGTCTGCGTCGCGGGGTACGAGGTGTTCGCCCCGGCGCTCGTGCGGATTTTCATCGGCGATGCGCAGACGATCGCCTACGGCACGAAGCTGCTGCGGATCATGGTGCTGGCCATGCCGATGATGTCGGTCTGTTACCCGATGATCACCCAGTTTCAGGCGATGGGGCGCATGCGCGAGTCGCTCATCTGCTCGATCCTGCGCAAGGGCTCGCTCGACATCCCGCTGCTGTTTGTGCTCAACGCGCTGTTTCCGCTCTATGGCTGCGCCGCCGTGCAGCCGATCGTCGACTGCATCTGCATGATCGTCGCCATCTATTTCTACAAAAAACTCCCCACCGCCTAAAAGAAGGCTCTCACCGCCCCCGGCGAGAGCCTTCTTTTCATGTCTCACAGAGTGCGCGCCGCGCACGGCGCGAAAAAGATCCAATCCGTTTTTTGCGGCGGCGTGTACGCCGCAAAAAACACCCTGCGCGGACCTCGGCCCAAAGGAACTGGCCTCGGCAGACCCGACGGTTGATGTCGGGCCAGCGTCGCAGGCCGGCATAGCCGGCCTGGGCGCAGAGCGCAGCGAAGCCACTCCTCAAATATACGGCAGGCTCTGCCTGCCGTATATTTGAGGAATCGTTGTTATCACCAAAATTAATAGCAAGGATTTGTAAAAACTATCATACGAACACCCCCGTTTCCTTGACACCCGCGCGCCGCGCGTGCTATGCTGAATAGCGACAAGAGAGCCGTTTTCCGGGGCCTGACGGTTTTGAAGTGGAGCACCACGTGGACCCGGAGAATGTATTTGCCGACCGTCTGGGCGCACTGCATCAAGGGGCATGCCATAGGCAGGCCGAGGGGTGCCGTGCGTCTTCATTTTCTGTTTCAGGAGGCGCACAATGAGAAAAGTCGGAATCATCATGGGCAGCGACAGCGACCTGCCGGTTGTCCGCAAGGCCGCGGACACGCTGCGCGCGCTGGACATCCCCTATGAGGCACACGTCTATTCCGCGCACCGTACCCCCGAGGAGGCCAGCCGCTTCGCGTCGCAGGCCCGCGAGAACGGGTTCGGTGTGCTGATCGCCGCGGCCGGGATGGCTGCACATCTGGCCGGTGCGATCGCGGCCAATACAACGCTGCCGGTCATCGGAATCCCGATCCGGTCGGCACAGCTGGGCGGCATGGACGCCCTTCTTTCCACAGTTCAAATGCCGACGGGCATCCCCGTGGCGACTGTTGCGATTGATGGGGCAGCCAATGCCGCTCTTTTGGCCGCGCAGATCCTCGCCGTGGAGGACGCGGCGCTGGCCGAAAAGCTCGCGCAGCGCCGCAAGGCCGACGCCGACAAGGCGCGCGCCCGCGACGCCGCCGTCGAAGCGCGCCTGCTGGCGGACGAATAAAGCGATACACATTGACACTATCAACATAAAACGGATTTTATATGGAGGATTTTTATCATGGAAAAAATGACGCAGCTCTATGAGGGGAAGGCAAAGAAGGTTTACGCGACGGAGGATCCCGCGGTCGTGATCGTGTCCTACAAGGACGACGCTACCGCGCTCGACGGCCTGAAGAAGGGCACCATCGCCGGCAAGGGCGTGGTCAACAACCGCATGACGAACTTCCTCATGCAGTTGCTGGAGAAGAACGGCGTGCCCACCCACTTCGTTGAGGAACTGAACGACCGCGAGACGGCCGTGAAGAAGGTGTCCATCGTGCCGCTGGAGGTCATCATCCGCAACGTCTCCGCCGGCCACTTCGCCCAGCGCTACGGCGTGGAGGAGGGCATCGTCTTTGACGAGCCGACCATCGAGTTCTCCTATAAGAACGACGATCTGCACGACCCCCTGCTCAATGCCTATCACGCCATCGCACTGAAGCTCGCGACCCGCGAGGAGATCGAGACGATCAAGACCATGGCCTTCCGCGTCAACGAGGTGCTGACCGAGTACTTCCGCACCCTCGGCGTGCGTCTGGTCGACTTCAAGCTCGAGTTCGGCCGTCTGGCCGACGGCACGCTCGTCCTCGCCGACGAGATCTCTCCCGACACCTGCCGCTTCTGGGATCTCAAGACGAACGAGAAGCTCGACAAGGACCGCTTCCGCCGCGACATGGGCGGTGTGGAGGATGCCTACCGCGAGATGATGCACCGCGTGTTCGGCGAATAAGGCGCGGAGGAACTGCATGAGCAATATTCACGAAGAATGCGGCGTGTTCGGCGTTTTCAGCCCCGACAACTACGACGTGGCGCGCATGACGTACTACGGTCTGTTTTCGCTGCAGCACCGCGGGCAGGAGTCCTGCGGCATCGTCGTCAACGACGACGGGCTGTTCGCCGCGTATAAGGACGTGGGGCTCGTCAACGACGTCTTCACGCCCGACCGGCTCGACGCGCTCGGCCCCGGCAGCATCGCCGTCGGTCATGTGCGCTACGGCACGACCGGCAGCAATGACCGCAACAACGCCCAGCCGATTGTCGTCAACCACGTGAAGGGCCGCATGGCCCTCGCCCACAACGGCAACCTCGTCAACAGCTACGAGCTGCGCTCGAAGCTCGAGCTCGAGGGCTCGATCTTCCACACGACGAGCGACACCGAGGTCATCTCCTACATCATTACGAAGGAGCGCCTGACATCCGGCTCGATCGAGGAGGCCGTCAACCGCGCGATGGACAAGCTGAAGGGCGCCTATTCGCTCGTCATCATGTCCCCCTCGAAGCTCATCGCCGCCCGCGATGAGCACGGCTTCCGCCCGCTCTGCTACGGGCAGACGGCGGACGGCCGATACGTCATCGCCTCCGAGTCCTGCGCGCTCGATGCAGTGGGCGCGGCCTTCATCCGCGACATTGAGCCGGGCGAGATCCTCGTCTTTGACAGGCAGGGCGTACGCAGCATCCGCGACCACTGTGAAAAGCAGCCGCAGTCGCTGTGCGTGTTCGAGTATATCTACTTCGCCCGCCCCGACTCCGTGATCGACGGCTGTCAGGTACACACGGCGCGCGTGCGCGCGGGGTCGTTCCTCGCGCTCGAGCACCCCGTGCAGGCGGACGTCGTCATCGGCGTGCCGGATTCCGGCCTCGACGCGGCCATCGGCTATTCGCGCCAGTCCGGCATCCCCTATGAGATCGGCTTCATCAAGAACAAGTATATCGGCCGCACCTTCATCGCCCCCGGTCAGAAGAGCCGCGAGGACAAGGTGCGCATCAAGCTCAACCCCATCTCCGATGTCGTGCGCGGCAAACGCGTCGTGCTGATCGACGACTCGATCGTCCGCGGCACGACGAGCGCGCGGATCGTGAAGCTCCTTCGCTCGGCGGGGGCCACGGAGATCCACATGCGCATCTCCGCGCCGCCGTTCCTCAACCCCTGCTACTACGGCACGGACATCGACTCGCGCGAGCACCTGATCGCCTGCCATCACAGCGTGGAGGAGATCAGCAGAATCATCGGTGCGGACTCTCTGGGCTATCTGAGCGTCGAGAGCGCAAAGCGCCTGGCCTGCGGCGTCAACGGCAAGGGCTACTGTACGGCGTGCTTCGACGGGGCCTATCCCACGGAAATCCCCAGCGAGACGCACAAGAACCGTTTTGAAGAAAAAATTTCGAAAGGCAAGGGTACTTCCCATGAATCATAATTCCCGCTCGGAGAGCTACGCGGCCGCCGGGGTGGACATCACCGCCGGATACCGGGCCGTTGAGCTGATGAAAAGCCACATCGCGCGCACTATGACCGCGGGCGTCTGTTCCGACATCGGTGGCTTCGGCGGCCTGTTTGAGCTGGACACGACCGGCATCGAGCACCCCGTGCTCGTCAGCGGCACGGACGGCGTCGGCACGAAGCTGAAGCTTGCCTTCCTCATGGACAAACACGACACCGTCGGCATCGACTGCGTGGCCATGTGCGTCAACGACATCATCTGCTGCGGCGCGAAGCCCCTGCTGTTTCTGGACTACATCGCCTGCGGCAAGAACGTCCCCGAGCGCATCGCCGAGATCGTCAGCGGCGTGGCCGAGGGCTGCGTGCAGAGCGGCGCGGCGCTCATCGGCGGCGAGACGGCGGAGATGCCGGGCTTCTACCCCGCGGACGAGTACGACCTCGCGGGCTTTGCCGTGGGCGTCGTCGACAAGGCGAAGATCCTCGATAAGACGACTATGCGCCCCGGCGACGTCGTGATCGCGCTGCCCTCGAGCGGCGTCCACTCCAATGGCTTTTCCCTCGTGCGCAAGGTCTTTGACGTCGAGCACGCCGATCTCAGGAGCCCCCGCGCGGAGCTCGGCGGCCGGAGTCTCGGCGAGGCGCTGCTCGCCCCGACGAAGATCTATGTAAAGCCCATGCTCGCCCTCTTTGACGCCGTGCGCGTGAAGGGTGTGTCCCACATCACGGGCGGCGGCTTCTATGAGAATATCCCCCGCAGCATCCCCGACGGTCTCTGTGCGCGCATTACGCGCAGCGCCGTGCGCGTGCTGCCGGTGTTCGACCTGATCGCCCGCGCGGGCGGTATCCCCGAGCGCGACATGTTCAACACCTTCAACATGGGCGTCGGCATGAGCGTGGTCGTCGCGGCGGAGGACGCGCAGCGCGCGCTGGAGATCCTCCGCGCAAATGGCGAGGACGCCTATGTCATCGGCGAGATCACCGAGGGCGAAGAAAAGGTGGTTCTATGCTGAAAACACGGATCGCCGTGTTCGTCTCCGGCGGCGGAACGAACCTGCAGGCGCTGCTCGACGCGCAGGCGGCCGGAAAGATCCCGAGCGGTGAGATCGTCCTCGTCGCGGCGAGCAATCCCAAGGCCTACGCCCTCGAGCGCGCGGCGCGCGCGGGCGTAAAGAGCGTCGTCGTCGAGCGGCGCGCCTGCGGCAGTCAGGAGGCCTTCGAGGATGCGCTGCGCCGGGCGCTGCGCGAGAGCGGCGCGGAGATGATCATCCTCGCCGGCTTTATGAGCATCCTGAGCGAGGCGTTCACGGCCGAGTGGCCCGAGCGCATCCTCAACGTCCACCCGTCGCTGATCCCTGCCTTCTGCGGCAAGAGCTTCTATGGCCTGCATGTCCACGAGGCCGCGCTCACGCGCGGCGTGAAGGTGACGGGCGCGACGGTACACTATGTCAATGAAATTCCGGACGGCGGCCGGATTCTGCTGCAGAAGGCGGTGGAGGTGCTGCCGGACGACACGCCGCAGACGCTGCAGCGGCGCGTGATGGAGCAGGCCGAATGGATCCTGCTGCCGCAGGCGGCGGAGATGGTCGCCGCGCGGCTGCAGGCAGAAAAAGAAGGGAGCAGGGCATGAACGTCTACGAACTGAAAACCCCGCGTGAGCTGCTCGCGGGCAACAGCTATGCCGGCCGCGGCATCGTCATCGGCAAGACCCCGGACGGCAAAAAGGCCGCCGTGGCCTATTTCATCATGGGGCGCAGCGCCAACAGCCGCAACCGCATCTTCACCGAGGACGGCGGCACGGTCTACACCCGTCCCTTCGACGAGTCGAAGGTCGAGGATCCGTCGCTCATCATCTACGCGGCGGTGCGCCGCATGGGCGGCCACCTCATCGTGACGAACGGCGACCAGACCGACACCATCTGCGAGGGTCTCGCGCGCGGCCAGAGCTTTGAAAAGGCGCTCGAGAGCCGCTGCTTCGAGCCGGACGCGCCGAACTTCACCCCCCGCATCAGCGGCATGGTCACCTTCGTCGGCAGGGACTTCCGCTATGAGATGAGCATTCTCAAGAGCGCGGACGCCGCGGGCAGCGCCTGCAGCCGCTACCACTTCTGCTACCCGGCGCTGCCGGGCGTGGGGCACTTCCTGCACACCTACGTCGGCGACGGCAACCCCCTCCCGACGTTTCAGGGCGAACCCGAGCGCATGGCCATCCCCCAGGACATCGACGAGCTGACGCAGCAACTGTGGGAGAGCCTCAATGAGGAAAACCGCATCGCGCTCTATGTACGGATGGTGGATCTGGAGAGCGGCCGCACCGAGCGCCGCCTGATCAACAAGAACGCTCTGGGAGGTGCGCGCCGTGGCGAATAACAAGGACAGCTACATCTCCCCCCTCTCCACGCGCTACGCAAGCGCCGAGATGCAGCATATCTTCTCCGAAAACTTCAAGTTCCGCACGTGGCGGCGGCTCTGGATCGCGCTGGCGCGCGCCGAGCAGGCGCTGGGGCTCGACATCACGGACGAGCAGATCGCCGAGATGGAAGCGCACAAGGACGACATCGACTACGCCACAGCCGAAGCGCGCGAGCGCGAGGTGCGCCACGACGTGATGGCGCACGTCTACGCCTTCGGCAGGCAGTGCCCCAAGGCCGAGCCGATCATCCACCTCGGCGCGACGAGCTGCTACGTCGGCGACAACACGGACGTCATTATCCTGCGTGAAGCGTCGCAGCTCGTGCTGCGCAAGGCGGCGCAGGTGCTGCGCAACCTCGCGGCGTTCGCCGAACAGTACAAGGCGCTGCCGTGCCTTGCCTATACCCACCTCCAGCCCGCGCAGCTCACGACCGTCGGCAAGCGCGCAACGCTCTGGATGTACGAGCTGACGCAGGACATCGAAAACCTTGAGTTCCAGCTTGGGCGGCTGCGCCTGCTCGGCAGCAAGGGCACCACCGGCACGCAGGCGAGCTTCATGGAGCTGTTCGCGGGCGACGAGGAGAAGGTGTGCCGTCTCGAGCAGCTCATCGCCGGGGAGATGGGCTTTGCCGCCTGCGTCCCCGTCTCCGGCCAGACGTATTCGCGCAAGGTCGACGCATATTTTCTCTCGGTGCTCTCCGGCTTTGCCCAGAGCGCCTATAAATTCTCCAACGACCTGCGCCTGCTGCAGTCGTTCGAGGAGATGGAGGAGCCGTTCGAGGCGCACCAGATCGGCTCGAGCGCCATGCCCTACAAGCGCAACCCCATGCGCAGCGAGCGCATCTCGTCGCTCGCGCGCTACGTCATCGCCGACAGCATCAACCCGGCCATGACCGCCGGCACCCAGTGGTTCGAGCGCACGCTCGACGACAGTGCGAACAAGCGCATCTCGGTCTCCGAGGCCTTTCTGGCCGTGGACGCCATTCTGAACATCTACATCAACATCACGCAGGGGCTCGTCGTCTACGACCGCGTCGTGACACGCCGCGTGATGGAAAAGCTCCCCTTCATGGCGACCGAGAACATCATGATGGAGAGCGTCAAGCGCGGCGGCAACCGTCAGGAGCTGCACGAGGCGCTGCGCGTCCACTCGCACGCGGCGGCGCGGCGCGTCAAGCTCGAGGGCGGGGCGAATGACCTCATCGACCGCATCGCGGCCGACCCGCTCTTCCCGCTCAGCCGCGAGGAGATCGTCTCCCAGCTCGACCCGGCGCTCTATATCGGGCGCAGCGTCTCGCAGGTGGAGGAGTTCCTGCGCGGCGTGGCGCAGCCCATCCTCGACCGCTACAGCGGCGGCGAGATTCATGCGGAGCTGCGCGTTTAACATCGGAAAGGAGAGTCATTCATGAAGGAATTTGAACTGAAATACGGCTGCAACCCCAACCAGAAGCCCGCCCGCATCTATATGGAGGGCGGTGCGGAGCTGCCGGTGCAGATTCTCTGCGGCCGTCCGGGATATATCAACTTTCTCGACGCGTTCAACTCGTGGCAGCTCGTGCGCGAGCTGCGCGCGGCGACGGGTCTGCCCTGCGCGGCCTCGTTCAAGCACGTCAGCCCCACGAGCGCGGCGCTGGGTCTGCCGCTGCCGGAAAAGCTCAAGCGCGCCTGCTTCGTCTCGGACATCGAGGGGCTGGACGACTCGCCCCTCGCCTGCGCCTATGCCCGCGCCCGCGGCACGGACCGCATGAGCTCCTTCGGCGACTGGATCGCCCTGTCGGACGTATGCGACGTGACGACGGCGAAGCTCATCAAGCGCGAGGTGTCCGACGGCATCATCGCCCCGGGCTATGAGCCGGAGGCGCTCGAGATTCTGCGCGCCAAGCGCAAAGGCAGCTACAACATCGTGCAGGTTGACCCCGACTATGAGCCCGCCGCGCTCGAATGCAAGCAGGTGTTCGGTGTGACGTTCGAGCAGGGGCACAACAACTGCCGCATCGACGAGGCGCTCCTTGAAAAGCTCGTGACGAAGAACACCGACCTGCCCGCAAGCGCCAAGCGCGACCTGCTTGTCGCGCTCATCACGCTGAAATATACCCAGTCGAACTCCGTGTGCTACGCCGTGGACGGACAGGCCATCGGCGTCGGTGCGGGGCAGCAGTCCCGCATCCACTGCACGCGCCTTGCCGGCGGCAAGGCCGACACCTGGCACCTGCGCCAGTGCGACAAGGTGCTCAACCTGCCGTTCCTGCCGCAGCTCGGCCGCGCCGAGCGCGACAACGTCATCGACGGCTATATCAACAAGAACGAGGAGGACGTCTGCGCCGAGGGCATCTGGCAGAAGTACTTCCAGACCCGCCCCGAGCCGCTGACGGCCGAGGAGGCCGCGGCCTATCTCGCCGGAATCGACGGCGTGGCGCTGGGCTCGGACGCGTTCTTCCCCTTCAGCGACAACATCGAGCGCGCGCACCGCAGCGGCGTGCGCTACATCGCCCAGCCCGGCGGCTCCATCCGCGACGACGCGGTGATCGACTGCTGCGACAAGTACGGAATGGTCATGGCCTTTACGGGTCTGCGGCTGTTCCACCATTAACGGACAGAGCGAAAGGAGTGCCGGAATGAAGCTTCTGGTTGTAGGCGGCGGCGGGCGCGAGCACGCCATCATCAAAAAGCTGAAGGAGAACCCCTCCGTGACACAGATCATTGCCGCGCCCGGCAACGGCGGCATCGCCGCCGACGCGGTGTGCGTGCCGGTCGGGGCGAAGGATATTGACGGGCTGGTCGCCCTCGCGCAGCGCGAGCAGGTCGACTATGCCGTGGTCGCGCCGGACGATCCGCTGGTGCTCGGCGCGGTGGACGCGCTGACGGCGGCAGGTATCCCGTGCTTCGGCCCGAACCGCGCGGCGGCCATCATCGAGGGCAGCAAGGTCTTTTCCAAGCATCTCATGAAGAAATACGGCATCCCCACGGCGGCCTATGAGACGTTCGACGACATGGACGCGGCGCTTGCGTATCTCGACACGGCCCCCGTGCCGGTCGTCGTGAAGGCGGACGGTCTCGCCCTCGGCAAGGGCGTTATCATCGCGCAGAGCCGCGAGGAGGCGAAGAAGGCTGTTGTCTCCATGATGCGCGACGGGCGCTTCGGCGAGAGCGGCCGCCACGTTGTGATCGAGGAGTTCCTGACGGGGCCGGAGGTGTCGGTGCTGTCGTTCACGGACGGCGAGACGCTCGTGCCGATGGTCTCCTCCATGGACCACAAGCGCGCGCTCGACGGCGACGAGGGGCTTAACACCGGCGGCATGGGCACGATCGCGCCGAACCCGTTCTATACCGACGAGATCGCGGCCGAGTGCATGGAGAAGATCTTTCTCCCGACGATCCGCGCCATGCGCGCCGAGGGGCGCACGTTCCGCGGCTGCCTGTACTTCGGCCTGATGCTGACACCGGACGGCCCGAAAGTCATCGAATATAACTGCCGCTTCGGCGACCCCGAGACGCAGGTGGTTCTCCCCCTGCTCGAGAGCGACCTGCTTACCGTCATGCAGGCGACGACGAACGGCACCCTGAAGGATACGCCTGTACGCTTCAAGACCGGGAGCGCGTGCTGCTGCGTCGTCATGGCCTCGCAGGGCTATCCGCAGAGCTACGAGACAGGCTTCCCGCTCACGATGGATGCCGACGCCGCGGCGCACACATTCGTCGCCGGCGCGAAGCTGCGCGAGGACGGGGTGCTCGTCACCTCCGGCGGACGCGTGGCGGGCGTCACCGCCGTGCAGCCGACGCTCGGGCAGGCCGTGCAGGCTGCCTATGAGCGCGTCGGGCACGTCCACTTTGAAAACGCATATTACCGCCGCGACATCGGCGCACGCGCGCTGCAGGCGCTCAGGGAGGAAAAGTAACATGGTATACCGTGTATTTGTTGAAAAAAAACCGGAGCTGGCCAACGACGCGCGCAGCCTGCTGAGCGAGGCCAAGCAGCTGCCCGGCGTGGAGCACCTCGAGCGGGTGCGCATCCTGAACCGCTATGACGTGGAGCACATCACGCCGGAGCTGTTTGACTACGCCGTGAAGACGGTGTTCTCCGAGCCGCAGGTCGACCTCGTCACGCGCGAGGCCGACACGGACGGGGCGAGCGTGTTCGCCGTGGAGTATCTGCCGGGTCAGTTCGACCAGCGGGCAGACTCTGCTGCGCAGTGCATCCAGATCATCTCGCAGGGCGAGCGGCCGGACGTGCGCACGGCGCGCGTGTACCTGCTCTACGGTGCGCTGACGGACGCGGAGCTTGCGGCCGTCAAAAAGCACGTCATCAACCCCGTCGACTCGCGCGAGGCGTCGCTGGCGCTGCCCGAGACGCTGGAGATCCGCTATGAGATTCCCACGGAGGTCGAGACACTCACGGGCTTTTGCGCCCGCAGCGACGAGGAACTCGCGCAGCTGATCGAAGAGCGCGGCCTTGCGATGGATCTCGATGACATCCGCTTCTGCCGGGACTATTTCCGGACGGAGCAGCGCGACCCGACCATCACGGAGCTGCGCATGATCGACACCTACTGGTCCGATCACTGCCGCCACACGACGTTCTCCACCACACTCGACTGCGTGACCTTCGAGGATCCGCTGGCGGAGAAGACGTATCAGGACTATCTCAAAACGCGTGAGCAGCTCGGCCGCACAAAGCCCGTGAACCTCATGGACGTGGCGACGCTCGCGGTGAAGTACCTGCGCCGGACCGGCAAGCTCGACAAGCTCGACGAGTCCGAGGAGATCAACGCCTGCACGGTGAAGATCACCGTCGAGGTCGACGGAAAGGCCGAGCCGTGGCTGCTGCTGTTCAAGAACGAGACGCACAACCACCCCACGGAGATCGAGCCCTTCGGCGGCGCGGCCACCTGCGTCGGCGGCGCGATCCGCGACCCGCTCTCCGGCCGCTCATATGTCTACGGCGCGATGCGCCTGACGGGCGCGGCCAGCCCCCTGCAGCCCGTGAGCGAGACGCTCCCCGGCAAGCTCCCCCAGCGGACAATCTGCCAGACCGCCGCCGCGGGCTATGCCTCCTACGGCAACCAGATCGGCCTTGCCACCGGCATCGTCGATGAGCTCTATCACCCCGGCTACGCGGCCAAGCGCATGGAGATCGGCGCGGTCATCGCCGCGGCCCCGGCGGCCAATGTCCGCCGCGAGCGGCCTCAGAGCGGCGACGTCGT
>ENA-UONQ01001739-UONQ01001739.1-human-gut-metagenome-genome-assembly--contig:-CS26-NODE-1739-length-17622-cov-6.455969_pt1 | contig 17622 bp, 12 predicted proteins | sample MGYA00242460_ERZ724007 | MGnify/ENA metagenome assembly ERZ724007
TTCCCAGTATCAGAACATTGTGATAATTATAGTCTCCATGCACTAAATATCCGCCCCCGATACTCTTCTGATATAACAAATCATACTCCGATGTTTCCAGCCGTCTCAGTGCCTGAACCGCGTATTGAAACATCTGTTCAAAATGCTTTAGAAACAAATATTCAAAGTTCCCCTTATTCACCTTGTTTCTCATAAAGCTCCGTACCTTTTTCAACTCACGGTTATGGCTCTGAAACTCCTCCCGCAAATGTCTCCCCCGCATCGGTACTTCCCCGTCCTCCGACTCCGTCCACCGCATTTTCTGATGCAGCACCGCAAGATTTTCCACCGCTGCCAGCACATCCTGCTGTTTACGCACATCACACTCCCTGCCGTAAAACCAACGTTTCAGCATATATCTGGTTCCGTCTCTGGAGGTACTGATAAACGAACCCTCCTCCGTCGCAACAGGAAGATCTACATTGGGATATCCTTCTTCTTCCAATTTACAGAGCATCTTATACATGAAAGGGGCACGCTTATCGGAAACTCTCGTTTCTTTTAATACCATTGTCCCTTCATTCGTATCGCAAAAAAACGCACCCCTTATTTTATGGGTGCTTCTCACTTCAATGTCATAATGCTCCAGAATTTCTAATTCATAGTCTCTCATGGCTGCCCCCTGCCTTTACTTAGTTTTTATCTCCGTTCTAATCTATGAAGTGGGCAGCCTGAGTATGCTACAGACCTAACTTTTCTTTTACATATTCACACAAGATTTCTTTTTTGTTACACTCTGGTTCATCAATGACCCATTCTAACAGTTCATTGAGCATATTTCCCAGTTCTCTTCCCGGTTTCATTCCAATCGCCATCAGGTCTTTGCCACTGACAGCCAAACCTCTCAATGTTACACAATCTTCACGAATCAACGTTTCCTGATAAATCTCCCGCATGGCAATGATATTCTCAATCTTCTCGCGTCTACGATAAGGACTCTGCGCCTTTACATCCGCCATGCGCACTGCCAGATAATAAGGAAAGAGATCAACTCCGATCCGGTTCATAGCGCGCCGCACATTTTGCGGAGTTGCTTCAATCCGATAATCATGATAACACACAAGGCGAGTGACCTTTTTCACTGTATCATTGTCAAACTTTAACCGCCTCATGACCGAACGGGCAATTTCCTCACTGACAAGCGCATGACCTTTAAAATGGTCCCGTCCTTTTTCATCAGTCGTTCTCATAGCCGGTTTTCCCATATCATGGAACAACATCGTCAAACGTAGGATCTTATCCCGCTTTACATTTTTTAATGCATGTACCGTATGTTCCGCCACATCATATTTATGATGCGGTGTGTTCTGTGCCACGCCTTCCATGGCATCCCATTCCGGCAATATCACTTTGGTAATCCCCAGCTCATAGGCATCCCGAATCTGCTCCGGGTGTGGAGAAACCAATAGTTTTACAAGTTCTGCCTGGATTCGTTCCGCACTGATTTTTTCCAAAGTAGGAGCCAGTTCCCGTATCGCATCAGCCGTTTCCGGCTCAATCGGGAATTTCAGCTGTGCCGAAAACCGCACCGCCCGCAAAATCCGCAGTGCATCCTCTTGAAACCGTTCCTTCGGTTCTCCCACACATCGTATTAGATGGTGGTTCAGATCCTTCATTCCACCAAAAACATCTACCAGACGTACTTCGTCATTATATGCCATTGCATTAATCGTAAAATCTCTTCGCCGCAGATCTTCTTCCAGTCGATTTGTAAAAATAACCTCTTTCGGATGACGGCTGTCTTCATACATCCCATCAATCCGGTATGTGGTCACTTCAAAACTATCTTTCCCCAACAGAACCGTTACCGTTCCGTGTTCAATTCCCGTATCTACCGTTCTTCTAAACAGCTTCTTAATCTCTTCCGGTTTCGCAGAAGTTGTAATGTCCCAATCTTCGGGCCTTCTGGCAAGAATTGAATCCCGGACACATCCGCCGACAGCAAATGCCTCATATCCATGCAGCTGCAAATTATTGATAATCATTGTCACTTTTCTCGGCAATGTAATTTTCATCAAACTTCATCCTTCCATTTTTGCATCATGTTTCGCTCGCGTATTTGGCAACTAAATATTATAACCTGTCTAGGCTGTTCCCTCAACCATTTTAACGCAGATTTTAATCTTTTTTCATCATAAAATACAAATGCATCATCCAAAATCACCGGAACATCCTCCTCGAATAAGAGACTTAAAGCAGCCATACGAAGGGAAAAATAAATCTGCTCCATCGTCCCTCGACTCAGACGCTCAACCGGAATCCTCTGACCCTCACTCAAAATCGCAAGTTCCAAATCTTCTTCCACCAACAATTGTGTATATTTTCCCTCAGTAACTGCACGAAGGATATCAGATGCCGCCTGATTCAACCGTTTCCCAAAATCCTGCGCCAGCTCTTCAGCAGTCTCTTGGATCCGCCGCTCTGCCAGCTCCAATGCCTGCCGCCTTTCTCTTTGTTTCATTTCTTCGACAGACTCTAGATCCGTCTCTTCTATTTCTTCCAGCAAATTTTGAATCTGAAGTTGCTTTTCCTTCTCTTCTTCCTGAATCCGTTCCATCTCCCACTGATGTTTTATCCACGTGGGTTCCTCTTCCGGAACACGTTTTCCACACTTTCGCAAACCCATAACCCCACATAAAAAGGCCAGCACCGCAACCCCTGCACTTCCAACTCCCCAGACCGTTTTCCCCAGCACCCACACTGCTCCGCTCACCGCTGCAAAACCAACACCTGCCAGAAGAAGTACCAGACTCATCTTCCGCAAAATATTCTCGTCTTTCCTACTTCCATCCGGCCGCTCTTCGATCGCCTGCTCTCGTTCTTTCCGCATCGTTATTTCCACTTTTGCATAAGCAGCCTCCAACTGTTTGCGTTCCTGTTCCACAAACCGCTTCCGCTCTTCCAGACGATTCCGTTTCTTTAATCGTTCTTCCCGATGCATTTTCAAAGTCTGCTCTGTCTGTCGTTTTTTATTCTTCAAAATATCCAGTGCCTTCTGCAGCTGCACATCCCCTCCGCCAGTCTCATAATAATTGGCAGCAAAATTCTTTAATTCCACCGCCAATCCCTGCCCCGGTCTCGCAGTAAGCTGACCAATTGCAGCCGTATTTTCAAAAACAGCAGCAGTCATCCCGCCCAGAAGCATCTCCAGATCCCCGTTCTCTACCGACAATTCTTCTCCATCATTTTCACAAATCAGAGAAACCCGTTTTGTATACCTATCAAACGATCTCTCCAACCGAAAAATCCTAGTTCCGCAGCGAAACCGCATCATTCCCGCATAATAATTGGGATTCTCCCATGGCTCATATCTGCTGAAATCATCTCTTCCGGCAGCTCGCCCCCGGCCACGCTCCATTCCAAATAGCATTGCCTTTATAAATGCATATATCGTCGATTTTCCATATTCGTTTTCCCCATAAAGTACTTGTACATGCTCAGAAAAATAAATATGTTTATCTGTAAACTTTCCAAAATGTTTTAAATGTAATTCTAAAATCTGCATCCTGTCTCTTCCTGCCCTTATTCTCTCCGACTCTCCATCAGCGCCTGCACCCCTTCGTACAATGCTTGCTCCTCTATACTTCCAGCTTCACAATAAGCAAACTTCCTAATATAACATCCAATTAAATTTTCCTTATTCTTCTCCTGTAACACCGTCAAATCATAAGCCACCTTTGTCTCATCAAGTATTTCCAGAACATTCCCACTCACCTTCAATCCTTCCGGATCAATCCAGAGATCAGCGTCACGAAATCCTTTCACAATAAATTTATACAGGTTTTCCTTCCCTTCTTCCTCTATAATTCTACCAATCCATGACCGTATACTCCCCATCGTCATCTGAGGTGTGATTTCCAATTCTATCTGCCGATACTCTCGTTTTGCAAGCGGAACAAAAGAAACTTTCACAGCATGTTCCCTGATTTCTCCTCGTATAAACCCATGCTTACCAGTATCATTTCGATCAACAGGCTCCAATGCACCCGCATATACTGCCTTTTGCGGAATAACTTCCTGTGGTTTATGAATATGCCCCAAAGCAATATAATCAAATCCGGAAGATTCTAACGCACTTCGGCGAATCGGAATATGCTTTTCATCACCGCCATGCGCCAACAAAATTTCATGTTCCGCAACTTTCCCTGCCCGAATCCGATCATATCTCGGCTCCCGTATTTCTCTTGTATCATAGCTGAACCCATAAACTGCCGTATTTAAATCTTCCAAAAGAACATAATCCATTTCTCTGTCTGATAAAAAATACACATTCTCATTCCAGGAAAACGTCCGATAATAAGAGCCGTTCGCAATATAATCGTGATTCCCCGCAATAAAGACAACCTTTGTATGCGTCAATGATTCAAACAGATAATTCACTTCCTTCAGTTCCCGCAAAAGTGGCTGCCTGTGAAACAAATCCCCTGCAATTAACAAAAGATCTGTTTTTTCCTGTTCACAAATAGAAATCACCTTTCCAAATGTATCCCACAATTCCTGTGGCCTCTTGCCACTATACGCCGTTCCGGCATCCGGCTCTGCTCCCAGATGCACATCTGCAATATGAATAAATCTCATCTTCTTCTCCATTTGAAACGAGGGTATCACAAAAGTTGATTCAAAACCAACTCTGGACACCCTCGGTTACTCATCTTTCCTTCAATTACAACTTTATATCATTCGTGATATTATAATTCGCAGTTATTCACTGTTCTCGGGAATGGAATAACGTCACGAATATTAGCCATACCAGTCAGATACATTACACATCGCTCAAACCCAAGACCAAAACCAGCATGGCGTGTAGAACCAAATCTTCTCAGCTCCAAATAGAATCCATAATCCTCTTCCTTCAGACCCAGTTCCTGCATTCTTGCACGAAGCTTCTCATAATCATCCTCTCTCTGGCTTCCACCGATGATTTCACCGATTCCCGGAACCAAACAATCCACTGCTGCTACTGTCTTGCCATCTTCGTTCAATTTCATGTAGAATGCCTTGATTTCCTTCGGATAATCTGTAACAAAGACCGGACGTTTATAAACCTCTTCTGTCAGATAGCGCTCGTGCTCTGTCTGCAGATCGCAACCCCAGTATACTTTGTATTCAAACTTGTCATTATTCTTTTCCAGAATCTCAATTGCCTCTGTGTAAGTCACTCTTGCAAAATCGGACTCCACAACATTTTTCAGACGAGCCAATAACCCCTTATCCACAAAAGAATTAAAGAAGTTCATTTCCTCAGGTGCATGCTCCATCACATAATTGATCACATACTTTAACATTGCCTCTGCCAGTTCCATATTATCTTCCAGATCTGCAAATGCAATCTCCGGCTCAATCATCCAGAACTCTGCTGCATGCCGGGTTGTATTGGAATTCTCTGCACGGAAAGTAGGGCCAAATGTATAAATACTGCGGAAAGCCTGTGCATAAGTCTCTGCATTCAACTGTCCGCTTACAGTCAAATTAGTCTCTTTCCCAAAGAAATCCTTGCTATAATCTACACTTCCATCCTCATTCTTTGGTGGATTCTCCATATCCAAAGTAGTCACACGGAACATCTCTCCGGCACCTTCACAATCACTACCAGTAATCAACGGAGTATGCACGTACACAAAACCTCTCTCCTGGAAAAACTGATGAATCGCATAAGCAGCCAAAGAACGTACACGAAATACAGCCTGGAATGTATTTGTTCTCGGACGAAGATGAGAAATCGTTCTAAGATATTCAAAACTATGACGCTTCTTCTGCAGCGGATAATCCGGCGCTGACGGTCCCTCAATTACAACCTCATCCGCCTGAATCTCAAATGGCTGCTTCGCCTGCGGTGTTGCTACCAATGTACCTGTAACAATAATTGCTGCGCCTACATTCTGCTTAGATACTTCTTGAAAATTCTCCATAGAATCATGATACACTACCTGGAGTGTATCAAAATAGGAACCATCATTTACCACAATAAATCCAAATGTTTTTGAATCACGAATACTCCGAATCCATCCTCCAACGGTAACCTTCTTGTCAAGGTACTGCTCTCTGTTCTTAAATAATTCACGAACTGTTGTTAATTCCATTTCTCTTACTCCTTTATTTTATTGCATAAAACCTCATGCATATTATCAGATTCAATACTTGTTTTTTATTATAGCACTAAATCAGCAGGAAATACAATCCCCGTTTGCCTTCTTACTTCATCAATTATCCACATTGTATCTAAAGTATACTCCAGATATCTATGTTTCACTTCTCCTGCTTTTGCCAGACGCACAAACTCCTGTACTTCAAAGACCATATTATTTTCCACCGGTTCATAAGGTATGGTAATCATATCACTTCCTGACAAAGTATCTCTACACCCCGTTCTCTTCCGAAGTTCTATCTGTTTCGGTCTGCCAATGGAATCAATCAAAATAGAACCATCCTCACCTTGGATCACACTAGGATTTACAGAAACAGATATCTTTGAATATACTGCCTCCGCAACCAAATCTTCATATTCCATCAGCACAATTCCATTTCCTTCAAACCCATTCGAAAGTTTCGCAGAATATGCCTTAACCGATTTCGGCCTTCCAAGAAGTCTCACCAATGAATGAATACAATACACTCCAATATCCATAATTGCCGCATTAGACAATTCCGGCTTAAATGCATTTAAGATTTCTCCCTTCTTATATCGGTCATATCTGCTGGAATACTGACAATATTCGTATGTAACTCTACGAATTTTTCCTATTTCCGGTAAATATTTATCTATCAGTAGATATGCTGGATCAAAATCAGGGCGCATTGCTTCCAACAAGATCACTTGATTTCTCACCGCACAATCACGCATTTCACATGCTTCTCTTTCATTTGTTGCCATTACTTTTTCACACAACACATGTTTCTTGTGTTCCAGTGCTTTCATAGTTTGCTCATAGTGCATAATATTGGGTGAAGCCACATAAACCGCGTCAATCTCTGAATCCAGAAACTGTCCATAATCATCAAAAACTTTTGTAATCTCATACTTTTCAGCAAACCGCTCCCCAGTCTCCCTTTTTCGTGAATACACCGCATACACCTCGGCCTCAGGCACCTGCATAGCCGCTTCACAAAAATGATCACTGATTGTATTCGTGCCAATAATTCCTATTCTCATTATCAAAAGCCCCCTCTCTTCTTTGTTATGCAAAATGATGCCAAGAAAATTCTCGGCACCATTTCTCATAAGAACATTATTATTTCATTTTCTTTCTTCTAAATACAACAACTCCTGCAAGAATGGCTGCTACAGCAACTCCCGCGATTGGGAACAAGACATTTGCAGCATCCCCTGTCTGTACAGCACCTGTGTTATTTCCAGAAGCTTGATTTCCATTTCCGCCATTTGGTTTTACCGGTTTTTGCGGATCTGGATTCGCTGGTTTTTCCGGGCTTGGATCAACTGGTTTTTCCGGATCTGGATCAACCGGTTTTTCCGGATCTGGATCAACCGGCTTATCTGCATCTTTTGCAAATTCAACAGAAATCTCATGATTTCCCTCTACATTTTCAAATGTATAACTTGTCTGTGGATCAACTTCTTGACCATCCACGATTAATTTTTCCACATGATATCCTGTATCTGGTGTAATTGCAAATGTACGCGAAGAATGATTATATACTTTTACTTCACCCTCCGGAGCAATCTTTCCATTTTCGCCGGCACTTGCTGTAATCGTAAATGTTGTCTTGATTTCAGCCAACTTATCCTCAATCTCTTTTACAGCTTTTGCAATATCATCCTGTGCATCTGCAGTTGTCAGATTTTTTGCTTTTCTTAAAATCTTACGCAAATCTGTCAGAAGCTCCTTTGAATATTGATCTTTCTCCTCAGAAGCAAGAAGCGCTTCAACCTCTTCAATCTTTGTATTCAATGTTGTAAGGTCAGATGGATTTGCCGGAGTTTTTAACTTAACCTCAAATTTATCAAGCTGTGGTCCTTTACCTGAATCCGGTGCTGTCAATACGAGAGTACCTTCACCAGCTTCTTTTACTTCAATATCAAAAGTTTTTGTTTTTGAACTTTTATCTGCCTTTGCAAAAGCATCTGTCTGTCCTTCTGTAATCTTGCCATTTTCCTCAGACCATTTAAGTTTATTCACATCGGAACCACTTTTATATGTAGCTGTCACTTCATATGTTCCAGCGACATCTGCGCGGTATGCATATTTCACAAAATCTTTCTGAGCAAGACAGTTCACAAACTTACCACCACTTGCCCATTCCTCAGTTCCAATAGAAAGATCCCAGTTCGGATCAGAATCTTCCGCATCACTGTTTTCTAACGTTGTTGCCAATTCTGCTTCTAACAGTTCCACAGCTTCTGTTTTTGCTGGGAAGATAAATGGACTTTCTTTTGTATAAACCGCAGTACGAGCCACAAGTCCTTCTTTTGCTTCTTTCAATTTCTCATAAGCAGCCAACACATTTTCTGCCGGTGCTTCTTCATCAGCTAATACATCCAGTGCCTCTTCCAAAGCTGTATTAAATGCATCCCATCCTGATTCATATCCATTTGGAGTTCTTCCTTCACACTCTTCTACCAATGCTTCTAACTCTCCACGATATCCATCCAGGTCTTTGATTGTAACACGAGCCTCGCTGCCCAATCCTACAACCGGTTCATTACTTGTCAGCTCTAAAGTAAAGTCTTTATCGCCTTCTACTTCAGTCACACGATTTGCATGTGCCGCTTTTTCAATTGTCTTCTCTGTTTCACCTTCTTCAAATGTAACAGTTGTAATTAATCCTGTATCAAAATGCTTTTGAATCGCTGTTCCTGGGTTCGGTGATAACAATGCTGTAATCTTACCTTTAGAACCACCTACACGTTTAATTTTAACAGCCAAATCACTGTCTTCATTCATTGTGTAAGCTTTATTTTCAATCTCAAGCATTCCCTTTTCGCCATTATTAATTACATAAGCAGCTTCAACACCAATTGCTTTGTTTGTCTTTGCCACCAGTTTCAATGTATGCTCTTGATTTGACAAATTATCAGATTCGAATATAACAACTCCTGTTTCTCGCGGAGATTTTGTTGTATTAATCGTTTGAACAGGCTTTGCCATATCATCAATATAAACATCTGCTTCCCCATGGTTCGGATCGACTGTTCCCATCAAATAAACCTTTGTTCCAGCAAATTTGTATGTAAAGGATGCATTTGCCTGATTTGAATACGTATTCTTACCATTGATATACTGAACCCCTGTTTCCGGATTCCATCCTGCACTAAACTTAAACTTGTCTGTATCACCCACGCTGGTCACTGTCATCCCCTGTGGAGCTGTACCGCTTAACTGGAACGCCTTACTAGCTTTGTAAACACCAATTTCACTGAGCATCGGAACTTTTCCTTCCGGTGTTTCCACAGTGATACGTACCTGTGTTGCAGAAACCGGATTTGTTCTTACAAGTCTCTTTGCTCCAATTGTTACTCCGCTCTTCAGCTCCTGCCATTGAGCATCATCAGTTGCTTTATATTCTACTTTATATTTATTAATTCTCTGTCCCTTCTGAATTGCCTCTTCAATAGAAACAACGTCAAAAGTCTTTGGTGATTTCCATTTAACAGTCAGACTTCCGCTCTTATCACCTTCATCGGTTGTCCAATATGTAGCATCATCACCATCAATTGCCTGTCCTGGTTTAAACGCTGCATCATTTCCTCTTACATTGCTTGCAACAACAGTTGCATCCTCAGCTTTTGCAAGATTTGTTTTGAATGTCTGCTGAATATTCTGACCAAACTCCTGCACTCTTTTCAGTGTTGGAGCATCCACTTCACTATCTGTATTCAATGGCACATTTAAAAGCAATGTAGCATTGTGTCCCACAGAATTAAAATACATTTCTGATAATTGTTTCAAACTCTTTGGATCTTTCTTATTCTCACCCCAGAACCATCCAGAAGTAATTCTGGCGTCAGCCTCCGGAACTGTCCATTGATTTCCTTCTTCAAAACCAATAGAAAACTTTCCGATTGGATCTCCATTTGGTTTCTGTTGTGGAGAATGTAAAAGTTCTTCCTGTCCAGTCTGCTCATTTGTTTTTCGAATAGATTTTGACCATGTATTTTCATCTGCCAATCCATCTTCATTTCCAATCCAACGAACTGTTGTATGCGTTCCGGCACCAAACAATAGGCAATCAGCCTTCTGACCCGCACCTTTTCCTTCATATTGCTGAATTGTTTCAAACCAAGTTGTAAAATCATATTTCTGCGGATATGGGCTATTATTTGCACCATCCATCCAAACTTCTACAAAATGTCCAGCATTTCCATACTTTTTGTTACTCAAAATTTCTTTTAATTGATTATTATAATATACATTATAATCTTTTGACTTATCATTTGGATCCTCACCAGGACGTTCTCCAAATGATGGCTCATGGAAATCCCACGGGGATAGATACAATCCCATATCCATTCCTTTTTTCGTACATTCTTCAGAAATCTCTGCCAGAATATCCCCTTGACCATTTTTATAATTTTTCACACTACCCATATCGTAGTCTGTGTAATCACTCTGCCAAATACAAAAACCATTATGGTGTTTTGCAGTGATGATCAATTTCCGAAAACCTGCATCCCACAATTCATCAACCAACTGTTTTACATTGGTTTCCTTTCGAAGTGGAAAAATTTCATCAACTGGCTTTCCGGCATAAATATCTTTTCCATTGACCCAGCCCCATTCTTCTCCACTAAATGTGTTCGGTCCGAAATGACAAAATGCTGCCAGCTCATCTTTCTGATACTTATACTGATTTGCATCAGGCACACATTCATCAGATTCTGGCTCTGCTGTACCCGTTGTAGTACATTGCGCATCTGTGACCTCTGTCTCCGCTGCAGATACTCCGCCCTTAATAGGAGCCGCAAGACCTAACAGCATAGACGCGCTTAAAGCCATCGACAATAGCATTGCTACGCTTTTCCTTTTCATAAACTTTTTCTCCTTTTTCCCTATTTTTATACACATACAACTTTACATCAATTTTGTCATACGATTCAATGTAATATTTTCCATTTTTTATTCATTATTCTCTCTATTGTTATGTCACCTACTTCAGCAATGAATCCTGCTTTTGGCTAATTCGTCTTCTATTCCCACCGTTTTCTTTGCCTCCTAAAAATATATAAAAATAAGAGGCAGACTGTTATATCCACCTCTTAATCTTTGTTTCCTCTATTCCTTTTTGGTTAAATATTTTTCTACTGCTTCCAGAAAAACCTTCGCACTTGCAAGCTGGTTCTCCGTTTCTTTTCTTCCTACTATGAAAAAATCATCATAGTCTGATTTTTCTCTCAAAAAAGAACTACTTTTTATAATTACGGATAATTCCTTATCCATGATACCTTCCTTAATGTATTCCTTATTGAAATATGCAATTACTCCCGAATGTTTGGAAGAATCAAAACCTTTTAAAATATTCATAGCTCTCATTGCATGAAAGATTGCATAATAGGAACGGTTTAAAGAAGTCTTATACTGACTAATCTTCAAGTTGTCCTCCGCTGCTGAAAGCATTTCTTTTGCCCGTTCCATACGGTATCCTGCCAGTTCTTTTAAGCTGCTTTCCACAAAACAACACCTTCCTCTCTGACATTCTTATAGAAAGGAAGAACTTCTCCCCATTTTTCTAACTGTTCTTCCCGAATATCAACGATTGAAAACACTCTGTTGTATTGGAGATCCATTTCAGCAGACCAACGGATAAATTGTTCCTTCTTAACTTCTTCCATATCTTTTCTCATAATAATTGCAATATCTATATCACTTTCTTCTGTGGCTTCATTCCTTGCAACAGAACCATATAAGATAATAGTCTGAATATCATCACCAAAAATCAACCGAAGCCCACGAATCAGGTCTTCTTTCATTTTTTCAGATAACATCCGCCTCACCTCTTTCTGTGATAATTATTTTTACCCAAATAGTATTTCTGTATATCTACATATTATCATAACCAGTTATATCAAACAATCCAAATATTCTAATTTAGACTCATCAATAAAAATTTCTCCATCGTATTTCAAAATCACTACTGTTACATTACTTTACTTGATTTTCTCATTTCTCTATGCTAAACTATTACCCGTTACAAAAACCCGAAAAACAAGGTCTTATAAGGGTTTCGCCGATTTCCGGAGTAAGCCAAATACCTACGGTATTTGACTCTCGCGACATTCGCCAAATGGATGTGCAAGCACCTCCACATGGCTCATTGTTTCGCGGAAAATGAATCGTGTGTTCGTGACCTTCCACACGTAAAACAAAACTAAAGGAGAAAACAAAATGAAAGTATCAAAAAACCTCAATGTGCTGTTCATGGCACAAGCAGCAATGATTGCTGCTATCTACGTAGTTATCACACTTGTATTTGCACCATTCAGCTATGGCGAAGTGCAGGTACGTCTGTCAGAAGCGCTGACAATTCTTCCGGTATTTACTCCGGCTGCAATTCCGGGACTTTTCATCGGATGTCTGATCAGTAATATTTTAGGCGGATGTATCATCCCAGATATCATCTGCGGAAGTCTGGCGACACTGATCGGAGCAATCTTCACGTACTCCCTGAGAAATCAAAGCAAATACCTTGCACCGGTTCCACCGATTTTAGCAAATGCGCTGATTGTACCATTTGTACTGCGTTTTGGTTACCAAGTGCCCCTTCCGATTCCATTCATGATGCTAACTGTCGGAATTGGAGAAATCATCTCCTGTGGATTATTAGGAATGATTCTTTATACAGCACTTCATAAATATCAATCCGTAATTTTCAGAACTGCATAACAAAATATACGACATAAAAAATGCGGCTGGCCTCACTTGGTCAACCGCACTTTTTATTACTCTTATTTACAATATCCAATAAACGCATTCCCACTTCCCGAAAGCATTTCATTCATTTCATCCTGCATCACAGTATGCATTTCCCCATCATCCGGATTCACATACGTCACCGTATCCATTCCATATCCTGTCAGTAAAATCGCATGACTGCTGTCTGTCATCGCAATCACCGGCATTCCTTTATTAATAATATACAAAACTTGACTCAATGTGCACCCGGTCAAATCCATCCGGTTTGCACCAAATTGTTCCATATATTTTACACATGCATCATAAGAAGATTCTCCTTCGGTTTTTGCAAACGCTTCCGTATCTGTATAATATTCCAGATCCCGATTTCCTTTTTCCCATACATATGCCTGCTCTGACGAAATTACAACACCGGAAATCTGCTCTGCCTTCTGAATTGCATATGCTGCTTTATCATATACGCCTACCAATTCTCCAACGCCATAAACATAATATTTATTCGTCTTTTTCTTATCGTCAAAAGAAATCGTGACCGCATCATCCACACTCACCAATTTCGGACGTAAAATACGCAAGGTTCGATCTTTCATCTCTTCCTTCAAAACAAGCTTTTGCTGTCGTTCCTTTCTTTTCGAAGAAAATGTTTCCAACGACACCCCACGATCTTCCCGTTCTTCATTACTTGTAATATAATCTTGGCTGCTTCCTGTATAAATCTCTCCCGATTTCGTTACACGATTAATCGTCACCAAATTCTTTTCCACAAGAATGTCCGAAATATATACTCCCTCTTGCGAATATTTCTTCAAAGACTCATTAGAGGCTCCAAAAATTTCTAATTCATACATCGGAGTCACATCTTCTCCCGAAACTGTTGTTCCTTGATCATCTGTCCGCAAATATCCACAAATAAAATCATTTTTAATAAATCCAAGCGGACGAACAGAAGCACCTTTCGGAGCTTTTACCTCATAAGATTTGCCAGTTTCAAGATTCATAACACATATTTTTTTCGACGTATTTAAATCCCCTTCTATCTGATATGCAAGCAGATGCCCATCTTCCGATGCAACATACTGTCCCTCTGTCAGCTGTTTTGCCAGTTCTTCCTGTTCACCGCTCGCAACATCTACACGATATAATACTCCGCCGGCCAAAACATACAACAATCGGCTCTGCTGATTATAATATACCATTTTGCCAAGCTCATCTTTTGCAATAACAAAGGACTTTGTACTTGGTATAAAAGCAATTTCATTTACAGCATTTTTCTCAATATCAAAATAATATACATTAACTCCAACTTTACCTTCATGAGTTCCTCGGTTCATATATCCATATACCGCAAAAGTGGTACTTCCATTCTCATCCATACTGATGATACGAACTTCATGCGAATCATTTCGGCTCCGCTCATCTCTTCCTTCCGTATCAGTAAAACTAAAGACCATTGACAATTCATTAGATTTTACATCATATGTCCATAACTCTCTCTCTTGAACAAAAGAAATCACCGTTCCCTTTTTATTAGCTGCAAAATCCACATCATCTTCTGTCATTCCGAGCAAAATACGATTGTCATCCACTGCCTGCTCATTTCCATTGAAAATCTGATTCATTGTCCGGTTATAATCCAACAAATACATCTTCTGCTGACTGCATCTGACGCGGAAAAATTCCTTCACATGAAACGTCTCTTTCTCCCCGGAATCCCCTTGACAAACAACACGATAATCTGCAAGAAGCGAAGTATACATACTATTACTTTCTTTGATGCTCCATGCCACATCTGTAGAAACTTCCGGTTTCAAATCTCCCCACTGAATATGTGTAATATCAGAATGAATGTTTACAGTCTGATACGTTGTATTGTCACTCTCTTCTCCAGGCTCCAAATACTCTCCCAACGTTTCTCCGGTTCCGGTAATCGCCTTTTCATGAAAATCCTGCGCAAAAGCCAGGCATTCATTTAGCCACAACCCCTTCTCCTTCTCAATTCTTGTATAGAAATAGACTGTTTCATCATTGCCCATCTCCATAACCACTTTCAAAACAGACTCTTGCGCACCTTCTGCAAATCCATCATTTAACTCCAATGCCACATTCGTTCCCGAAATATCCTTTACCGGCTTTCTAACATAAGTCGTCTCCCCATCTAGCGAACAGACTTCATAACGAATACTCTTAATATCCTGTCCATTTCGCTGTAGATTCATTGTCAGTACTCCATCATCTGGCACTGGTGTAATCGTATCACGCATGGCTGTAATGTCCATCTCATCCGTATATCCAGTCAACATATTCATTGCCTGATTGCCTATCATGAACGATATCTGCGGCAGCGTTGGATCACTTAATCCGACTGTACGGTCAGCTGTTCCTCTATTCGTCAACAGAGAGCTTACCACCAGCGCTACAACAAAGATCAGTAGCAAAATACCGGTTTTCTTCCATATACTTCTTTTTTTCATGTTTCAATGTCCCCTTATATTTAGTCCATCAGTTTTCCCAAAGTTGGGCTAACTTGTAAAAACTCCTCACACTTCTGAATGCATTCCAGTTTCTTTTGTTTCTCCCCCTCCGGCTGTCCTGTTTGTTTTACTGCCCGGAGCAAAATATTTTTCGGCGTATGCTCCATATCTATAAATTCCAACACCTGTACATGATATCCGGCGCTTTCCAAATATTCTGCGCGCAATCCATCTGTCACCAAAGCAGCAAATCTTTCTTTTAGCAATCCATATTTCATCACCGGTTCCAGAATTTCATTTTTCATTTGTCCATTAAGCTCATGCTGACAGCAGGGTACTGACAAAATAACCTTTGCCCCCCATCCAATAGCCTTTGCCAACGCATAATCGGTTGCTGTATCACATGCATGCAATGTCACCACCATGTCCACTGCATCTACCCCCTCGTAATCAGCAATATCACCTTCTAAAAATGTTAATTTCTCATATCCATACTTTTCTGCAAGCTCACTACAGTGGCGAATTACATCCGCCTTCAAATCCAAACCGATAATCCTAATATCATAGTGTTTGAGTTCATGTAGATAGTAATACATTGCAAATGTCAGATAAGATTTTCCACATCCAAAATCTAAAATTGTTACTTCCCTTTTCTTCTCCAACTGCGGTAAAATATCCTCTATAAACTCCAGAAATCGGTTAATCTGCCGAAACTTATCAAATTTTGTACGAACAATTTTCCCTTCCTGCGTCATCACACCTAAATCCTGCAAAAACGGAACCGGTATGCCTTCCTGTAAAATATAATGCTTCTTACGGTTATGCGAAAGATCCGAACAGTTTGCTTTTCTTCCTGCTACTTTTCTTTTCTGAATCGTTACTTTCCCCTTTTTACTGATTAAAATTGTATAGTCATTCTCACCTGACGAAAGCTGCATCTGGCGAAACTCCCCCATCGCATGATCAATTCTCTGCACAGCTTCCATTAGAGTCAAATTTTCATGGAACACTTGTGTTTTTGTATAAGATTCGCACTGTATCATCCGCAAACCTTTTATTTCCACCGGGCGAACCTTAATCTTTAAAATTCCTTCCTTGATACGCGGATTACTGATAACCGCTTGCAAAAACTGCTCATTTAATGTCTCTTTTAAAAGTTTTTCTATTTCATTCATATTCTTATTCCTATTCAAATCTTTCTACTTATTTAATCAGCATTCCTAAATATTTTTCAAAATCTGCTCCTTCATTTCGCTGAACATTAGCCTCAGAAGAATCTTTCATTGCCTTCCAGATAAAGATTCCTGCAAGTTCTACTGTTTGAAAAATATCATCCCCTCGGGCAACACCACCTGCAACAACCGAAGCAAATAAATCCCCAGTCCCCGAAAAACTTCCTCCTATATACGGAAAAGCAGACATTACCGCCCGTTCCTTTGTAACTGTCAGATTTCCAATTTTGATAAGTTTTTCATCTTCATCCCAAAATCGGATTCCTGTAACAATCACTGTTTTACATCCGTTTGCAAGCAATTTTTCTGCAAGCATTCGAATCACCTTCGTCGTACATTCCCTACGTTCCTCTATTTCCATTGCTACTGTATGATAGTCCACATCAGTTAATAAACACAATTCCATAAGATTTGGAGTCACAATATCTGCACGCGCAACCAGTTGTTTCATATCATTGAGCAAAGCATCTGTGCAAAAAGAAAATCGTTTTCCCTCATCTCCCATAATTGGATCTACTAAAAGAAATGTCTCCGTATCTTCTTTATTATAAAAAGTTTGCAAAAAGTGAAAAATCTGCTGAACTTGTTCTTCACTCCCAACAAATCCCGTATATATCCCGTCAAAACATACCCCCATCTTTTCCCATTCTTGACGGAAGTACTCCATTTTTTCTGTATAATCATCACAGTAAAAACTCGGATATCCAGTTTGAGCACTTAATACTGCTGTAGGAAGTGGACAAGGTTGTACGCCCATGACAGAAATTACCGGAAGTGCAGCTGTCAGAGAACATCTGCCAAACCCAGACAAATCATTAATCACTGCTATCTTTTTACTCATAGTGTCCCTCTTTTCCTCAGCATTTTGTGTTATATCTATCCTTTATAGTATGCCATCTTTTTTTCGTTTTTCCAACTGTTTTCTTTATTATTCATCCAAAAGAAAAAACGGCACTGTTGTGATATGTACCCAGAATCCTGGACACATATTTATATGAACTAGGCTGAACACAT
>ENA-UONQ01001743-UONQ01001743.1-human-gut-metagenome-genome-assembly--contig:-CS26-NODE-1743-length-17549-cov-5.948725_pt1 | contig 17549 bp, 22 predicted proteins | sample MGYA00242460_ERZ724007 | MGnify/ENA metagenome assembly ERZ724007
GCTAGGTGGTGTGAGAGGTCGGCTAATCAACTAATGATTAGCCTCCTACTCGATTATGTCTATTTCGTTTAATTATTCTGGTTTTCGGCAATGTTTCATTTTCTGTTCAGAAAGCATTCTTCATCGTGAGAATCAATGACCCCGACGGACTGCAGATAAGCATATACTATAGTTGTGCCGATGAATTTTATTCCTTTGGATAAGTTAACTTAAATAAAGTTCCATATCATCTGGCTTAATTTTAAAAAGTAGTTTATCATAATAAATCATAATAAGCCAGCTAATAATACCTAATACAAGAAGCGGTAATAAATATCTTACGGATGTTTTGTCTGCAAACATCATAATGATGGAAATAATCCCCAGCAGAATAAAAATTTTACAAACAATTCTTAAAATTCCACGAAGAGATAATAATAAGTGAAAAAGTATATAATTCATATTTTTTCGCATAAAATAGAACACTCCTTAATTTTTTAATATTGAAATTGTTATTCTTTATTTCTGTATAATATTATAGTAGAAATAAATCTACCTTTCAATCTTTTTGTACATTTAAAATTTAAAATAAAGTGAAGGTTCTAATGGGCATAGAACAAGTCCTTTTTCTACCAGCTCTGTTTCATTTTCTGTTCAGAAAGCATTCTTCATCGTGAGAATAAATGACCCCGATGGACTGCAGATAAGCATATACTATAGTCGTGCCGATGAATTTCATGCCTCGTTTTTTTAAGTCTTTTGAAATTTCATCAGAGAGTGGAGAGCTTACTTTTCCGACTTCATAGATAATTTTATGATTGGTAAAGTGCCAGATATAGTCGGAAAAGGAAGTCCATTCTTTTTGAATTTCCTTGAAAATTTGCGTATTGTTGATTGCTGCTTCAATCTTTCTGCGGTTGCGGATAATACCCGGATTCTGCATCAGTTCGGCTATTTTGGTTTCGTCGTAGTTACAGATTTTATCCATATTATAATTATCAAATGCAGTTCTAAAGTTTTCCCGTTTCTTCAAAATTGTTTCCCAAGATAATCCCGCCTGAAAAGGCTCCAAAATCAGAAATTCAAACAGAGATTCGTCATCATAGGTGGGAACGCCCCATTCTTCATCATGATACTTTATATAAAGTTCGTTTTTTAAATTGCACCATTTGCAGCGTGTATGTGCCATCTATTATGTTCTCCTTTGGATAATTGGATCAAAGTTCGTTTTTTATTTTCGTAAATTCGTGCTCATGTTTTTTGAAAAATTCATAATATGCTCTGACATTTGCCAGCTCGAACCACTTTTTGACATCAACAATGTCTTCATCAAGGTCGTAGATTTTCGCTTGCGGCATGGACAGAAGAAATGGTGAATGAGTGGCAATTACAAACTGGCAGCCGAAAAACCGAGCAGAATCTTCTACAATGGTAAATTCATTTTTTTGAAATCCAAAATGTTTTGCTATAAAATCTGTGTGCTTTTTGCTTAAAATGAACTGAAATAAAAATGGGAGAATTAAAAGGAGCAATAATAAAATCGGAATCAAGAACTTTATTTTTTTCATGGAACTCCACCTTTCATATCGATAAGAAATAATGCTTTTTCAATTCCGTCTTCATCGACAGATGCGGTTACAAAATCCGCATGGGCTTTTACTTCATCCGTTGCATTTCCCATTGCCACACCGATATGGACAAACTCCAGCATATCGATATCATTTCCGGCATCGCCAAATGCCATGGTTTCATCTGCCGAGATTTCCATAGTTTTTAAATATGCCTTAATTCCAGTAGTTTTTCCACCTGTTTGGGAAATAATATCAATTGCTCTGGGATTCCAACGAATGATTTTACAGTCGGTCAGATTGTTTCGAATCATCGTTTCGGTTTCTTTTCCGATATAAACAATTGCTTGATAGATTTCCCCGCCGTTGTATGTTCTTACATCAGGAATGGGGGTTGAAATTTCCTGTTGTGCAGTTTTTACGGCATCATTTACAAAATTGATATACATGGTGTCTTTTTCTACCAACATGACAGGGGCTGATTCATCATGAAATAATTGGATAATATACTCTTTATCTGAACCACTGATGGGATTGGTGTACAGAATTTCCCCATCGTCAGTCAGGCACAGTTGTCCGTTTAATGTAATATATGCGTCGAAAGAAATGTCGTTGACCGGGAGTATGGACAATTCTGTCATATGTCTACCAGTTGCAAGGACACATTTGATTCCATTTTCTTTTAATCGATTTAAAACGTTTCTTGTGCTTGAAGGTACATCATTTTGCTTATGGGAAAATAATGTGCCATCAACATCAAAAAAGATTACTTTTATCATAGTTTCCTCACATTGAAAATTGTTTATGGAAGAATTATAGCAGATTTTTAATTCGTATGCTATTGATGAAGGATTTTTTTGAAAAACGAATAGGAAGACCACGTTAGATGCAAGTAATGTAACTATAAATGGGAATTTTAGCTTGAAATCACAGATTTGTTTAAAGTGGCTGTATACCTATAAACAAATAATTGAAGAGAAGATAAGAAAAAGTGAGGTCGAAAGAGTTTTTGGGAGAATTAGAGGGAATAATAAGAAGAGCTTTTACTATGGTAAAGGAAAAGCTCCTGGAGTACTATTAGTGAAACAAGGATTAGAAATGGGAATAAAAGCAGGCATTTCATTTGTTATGGTTGGACATATCAAGGGGGTGTTGATGCAGTGAAAAATAATATAATTTTACATAGAGAGAATAAGTTAATCATCAAAAAGAATCTTATCTATAAAAGTTGAGATAAGATTTTTATTTTTGTAAGAGATAAAATAAAAAATGATTAGAATGTGGAAGGGATTGTGTCAAAAATCGGAATATGGTAAAATGTACGCGAGTACAAAGTGTCAAGCGGCACAGAGTGGCATTATGACAAAAAGAATATAAAAATTTTATATAAGGAGGATACACAAATGATTAACAAGCTTGTGGAGAAAATTCAGAAGACAGGAGCACCGATCCTAGTGGGATTGGATCCGATGCTTTCTTATGTACCGGAGCATGTTCAGAAGAAGGCTTTTGCTGAATATGGGGAGACTCTGGAAGGTGCAGCAGAGGCTATCTGGCAGTTCAATAAGGAAATTGTAGATAAGACTTATGATTTGATTCCGGCTGTAAAACCGCAGATTGCGATGTATGAGCAGTTCGGAGTACCGGGATTGATGGCATTTAAGAAAACGGTAGACTATTGTAAATCAAAAGATCTGGTTGTGATCGGAGATATTAAGCGTGGTGACATCGGTTCCACATCTGCAGCGTATGCAGTAGGACATCTTGGAAAAGTTCAGGTCGGAAGTAAGGAATACGTTCCGTTTGATGAGGATTTTGCAACAGTCAATCCATATCTTGGTTCTGACGGAGTTAACCCATTTATCAAAGTGTGCCAGGAAGAGAAGAAGGGCTTGTTTATCCTTGTAAAGACTTCCAATCCATCCAGTGGAGAATTCCAGGATCGTTTGATTGACGGACGTCCGTTATACGAATTGGTTGGAGAAAAGGTTGCTGAATGGGGCGCAGAGTGCATGGGTGATTCTTACAGTTACATCGGAGCAGTTGTAGGAGCAACTTATCCGGAGATGGGAAAAGTGCTGCGTAAAGTGATGCCGAAGTCTTATATTCTGGTGCCGGGATATGGTGCTCAGGGTGGACAGGGCAAAGACCTTGTACATTTCTTCAATGAAGATGGATTGGGTGCGATTGTTAACTCTTCTCGTGGAATTATTGCAGCTTACAAACAGGAAGCGTATGCAAAATTCGGATCAGAGAACTTTGGTGATGCGTCTAGAGCAGCGGTAGAGGCGATGGTTGCAGATATTCGCGGAGCACTGGAAAACAGATAATGACAAAAGAAAAAGGATTGTAAGGAGCAGATATATGTCTTGTAAGAGAAAGGAATGTGCTGCAGTTGTATCTCAGGAGCAGTTGGCAGAGGGGATTTACAGTATGTGGCTGCAGACAGAGGAAATTGCAGGGATGGCAGTGCCGGGACAGTTTATTTCCATGTATACAAATGATGGAAGTAAGCTGTTGCCGAGACCAATCAGCCTGTGTGAAATTGATAAAGAAAAGAAACAACTGCGAGTTGTATATCGTGTGACGGGAGAGGCAACCGGAACCGAACAGTTTTCAAAAATGAAAGCAGGAGATACCATCGAGATTTTAGGACCGCTGGGAAATGGATTTCCGTTGAAAGAAGGTCAGGGAAAGAAAGCATTCTTGATGGGCGGTGGAATCGGTGTGCCGCCGATCCTGGAGCTGGCAAAGCAGTTGGAGTGTGAGAAGAAACAGATCGTGGTAGGTTATCGTGACGCAGGAACGTTTCTGAAAGAAGAGTTTGAAGCGAACGGTGAGGTATATATTTCCACAGAAGACGGAAGTGTAGGTACGAAGGGAAATGTCATGGATGCGATTCGGGAAAATGCATTGGATGCGGAGATCATCTATGCCTGTGGACCGACTCCTATGCTGCGTGCGATTAAGCAGTATGCAGAAGAAAATAACATTGTATGCTACATTTCCATGGAAGAGCGTATGGCGTGTGGAATCGGTGCATGCCTTGCCTGTGTCTGCCAGTCAAAAGAGAAAGACCACCACAGCAATGTGCATAATAAGCGTGTCTGCAAGGACGGTCCGGTATTCTTGTCAACGGAGGTGGAGCTGTAATGAATATGAAAGTAAATATTGCAGGAGTTGAATGGAACAATCCGGTGACGGTTGCCTCCGGTACATTTGGTTCCGGTGCGGAATTTGCCGATTATGTAGATTTGAACCGTCTTGGAGCAGTGACTACAAAAGGAGTTGCCAATATTCCATGGACAGGCAACCCGACTCCGCGTGTGGCAGAGACATACGGTGGCATGATGAATGCAGTAGGTCTTCAGAATCCGGGAATTGATTTGTTTTGTGAGCGGGATATTCCGTTTCTGAGACAGTATGATACCAAGATTATTGTAAACGTCTGCGGAAAGTCCACAGAGGATTATTGTGAGGTAGTAGAACGTCTGGCAAATGAAGACGTGGATATGCTGGAAATCAATATTTCCTGTCCAAATGTCAAAGAAGGCGGGATTGCCTTCGGACAGAATCCGAAAGCAGCAGAAGAGATTACAAGGGCAGTAAAAAAATATGCAAAGCAGCCTGTGATCATGAAACTGAGTCCCAATGTTACCAGTATCGCTGAGATGGCAAAGGCAGTAGAGGCCGGCGGTGCAGATGCGATTTCTTTGATCAACACACTGACAGGAATGAAGGTGGATATCAATCGCAAGGCATTTGTTTTGGCAAATAAAACCGGCGGTGTATCCGGACCGGCAATTCATCCGATTGCAGTCCGCATGGTATACGAGGCAGCCAATGCAGTGAAAGTTCCAATCATCGGAATGGGCGGAATTGCAACAGCCGAAGATGCGATTGAAATGCTCTTAGTCGGAGCAAGTGCAGTATCTGTCGGAACCGCGAATTTCCATGATCCGGCTGTGACAATGAAAGTAGTAGACGGAATTGAAAGCTATATGAAACAGCAGGGATTTGAAACCGTAGCTGATATGGTTGGAATTGTAAAATAAATGATTTCGCATTGCGAATGCGAGATATGTGGAATTGTTACAAGTAATTTAGAAGGAGATGGCACATGATATGCATCAAGTGTATCCATCTCCTTCTTTTTGTACAGCGTTATTATGATTTCGGCAGTTCAGGGTGAATCACTGTTTTATGAATGGCAATACTTTCTAGATAATCCCGGAGTTGAACAGGATCTGTTTTGGTTTTGATCTGTTCTTGAATCTCTGTATAATCGGCATCCGTAGGTGTCGGGAAGTAGTATATCGTAAGTTCCGAGATATCATAGTTTGTAGGAGAGAATAGACCACATTTGTCATTGACTATGGTTCCGTTGGCATCCAATATTCTGAATTGAATGGAATCATATTCTTCGTATCCGGGCTGGATTTTTGTTTCATCACGAGTGAGCTCCAGCTGTGCCTCGTAAGGCGTCAGTGTCAGTGTAGAAACTCCGGCTCCGTTTGGCGCGTAGTCGTTGACCTCGGTGACAATCGTGTTATTTGGCGCAGTAGTTATGTGTGCTTTGAAGTTCCAAGAGCCTTTTGCAAAACAGAATATTTCTGATTCCGGCGGAATATAAGAAATACTGTGAATGTCTATATTCCAGTTGAAATTCTCCGGTATTGATTCATACATGGCAATCGGATATAAATTGAAGTCGATTCGAATGGAACCGATGAAAGTGTGCTCATCTTCGTATTTACCGGAAAATGTTAATGGTGTCCAAGAATAGTCTTCACCCGGCCATTCATGAGAATCATATTCTGTAGGGGGTGTCATAAAATCAAACGCCTGTGTGTAGTTTAAGAAGAGCTGGAAATTCCCGTTTTCATCGGTTGTAGCTCCCGATGAATCTGTCATTGCCTCAGCTGGGAATGGAGTTTCCGATTCTAAAGTGGCAGAAATGTACATTGCTTCAGAATCGCAGTAAATTTCGGATAGAGTCATTGTGTAGCCATTGGATTCGCAGACAGTCTTTTCGGTGAATTCTTCCGCAGAAGTTGCAACTTCATTAAAATTCCCGGAGTATCGTTGCGAGTTTTGGATTTTTTCAAACACACTTCCGATAAATGGAATCTTAGATGCTAATACCGGATTGGAGATCAAGATCACACTCAAAAGGATGACGGCACAGGCTGCGGCTGAAGTAGTGATTAGGCAGTATTTTTTCTTACGGTGTTCTTTGTGAACTGCCGCCAGACTGTCGCTGACAACTTGATTCAATTTTTCTTCAGGGACTTGGATTTTTTCAAAATCAATTTGCATAAATATAATCCTCCTTTAACATGATTTTTAGTTCATACCTTGCGCGACTCAAATACGCTTTCACAGAGCCTTCTGGAATATTCATTACAAATGCAATTTCTTTTACCGAAAGCTCACTGAAATATTTTAATATAATGACCATACGGTATTTTTCGGATAATTGATCAATTGCAGAATTTAGATCACATTTTTCTTCAATGGAAATCCCAGATGGCGGCGAAGCAGTTTGTACATTTTCCAGATCATGAAAGCAAACTACTTTTTTTAATTCATCCAGAGCAGTTCGGATAAGGATTTTGGTTATCCAGGTTTTGAACCATTCTGGGTTTTTGAGTTTGTGTATATGTTGGTAAGCCTTTAATATAGTTGTGCCGACAACGTCCAGTGCATCCTCTTCGTTTTTCATGTATAGAAACGCGACTTTATAGAGGTAGCTTTGATAGGAAGCAATCAGGCGTCCGTAAGCATCAGAATTCCCCTTTATTGCTTTTCGTGTGAGGTGGACTTCTTCTTTAAAATCCATTCAGTGCTCGTCTCCTTTCTGTGTTAGTGTGTGGTACCACAAAATAGAATCTATATTTATTAGACATGCTGTTTATCGAAATGGTTACAAAAAAGCTGCCGAGATTTTTTCTCGAACAGCTTAAAGTTGATATGGGTTTGATTTTATTCAGTTTGTTTCATATTTTGTTTATCCTGATACATCATTTCATCCGCACGTTTTTGGGTATCTGTTAAATCTTCATCTAGTTGTTTATTAAATTGGGCATATCCGATTGCTAATGCAACAGGAACATCGAGTTCAGAACTATATTTTTGGAATTCGTCTTTCGCATGTTTCAAAAGGGAATCCGGACATGGATGGTTTTCCATTAAAAGGATAAATTCATCGCCGCCGTAGCGGTAAGCAGTAACTTTGGACGATTCCATGTTGTGGAGAATCTGACCGGCGGTGATAATACAAGTATCTCCAACATCATGACCGAGCAGGTCATTTGCAAGTTTAAGATTATTAATATCTATCACAACTACGGTTAAATGCTCCAGCGCATTTCTTGCTTTCCAGTTATCTCGATCTGTTTCATAGGAATTGCGATTCTTTAATTTGGTCATAAAGTCAGTATTTGCAATATCCCGGTATAAAGGATTCGAAATCCGTCTGAAAATCAAAAGTGATGCAATGAAAGCAATTCCACAGAAAAACAGGCAAAAAATACAAATGGCCCTTGATAAACCTTCCATTGCAGCTGCTTCCACATCGGCAGAAATTTCAAGTCCCAGAGCACCTACAACGTTGCCTGATTCATCATGTAAAGGGTAGTATGCGATGAAAATATATCCCCAGTCAGTATCTAAAATTTTATCTGGTAAAACAACTTCTCCGTTCAGTGCCCGAGAAAGTTCGTTTTGGATTTCGGATTCTATTAAATCTCCGGGATAACGAAAATCAGCTGCATCATCAGGCAGTCCGTCTACAACGTAGACTAAATCTCCATTGGCTTCTCTTTTGGCAGTATATAAATACCGCAAGTCGCCCAACTCTCGAATTTCTTCTAACACACTTTTCAAAGATTGATAACTTGTTTTGCTCATATCGGCTTGGCTGTTGATTTCAAGGAAGTCATCCGGAGTTAATTGATGCTCGATATAATTATGAATATTATCGACCCGGTGTGTGAGGCTTTGGATAATAGCCTGATAATAAATATGGGTACTTACAAAATATATAGCGATTCCAAAAAAACAAAGGATGATTGCTAATAGCAGCGAAACTTGCTGGTCGACTCTGGAAAGTTTTTTATGTTTCATGGTGTTCTCCCTATTTTTATTCTACGCAGATAGCTTTATAAAAGTATACTGGAAAATTCTTGTATTTAAATTTAAAAAATAGTGAAAGTGAGAATAGCTAGTCCCATTATAAATATCCAATTTGAAAATCTTCATGTTTTTTCTGTGGCTCGAATTGAAATACAAAAACAGATATGATAAAATTGAAATCACGATAAGAAGAAACAGACAGGACGGAGGATGAAGATGGAAAGCTATAAAAAAGAGTTTATACAGTTTATGGTAGACAGTAAGGTGTTAAAATTTGGAGAATTTACACTGAAAAGTGGAAGAAAGTCTCCATTTTTTATGAATGCGGGTGGTTATGTAACAGGTTCACAGTTAAAGAAACTGGGAGAATATTATGCAAAAGCAATTCATGATACATACGGAGACGATTTTGATGTATTATTTGGACCTGCATATAAGGGGATTCCGCTGGCAGTTGTAACGGCAATGGCATACAGCGAATTGTATGGAAAAGAAGTACGTTACTGTTCTGACCGGAAAGAAGAAAAAGATCATGGTGCAGATAAGGGAAGCTTTTTGGGCAGCAAGTTGCAGGATGGCGATCGCGTGATCATGATCGAGGATGTAACTACATCCGGTAAGTCTATGGAAGAGACAGTGCCAAAGGTAAAAGGTGCAGCAGATGTAACGATTGTAGGTCTTATGGTATCTCTGAACCGTATGGAAGTAGGAAAAGGCGGAGAGAAATGTGCGCTGGACGAAGTGAAGGAACTCTATGGATTTGATACAGCAGCGATTGTAACGATGGAAGAAGTTGTAGAATGTCTTTATAATAAAGAATACAATGGAGAAATTATCATTGACGATACATTAAAAGCAGCGATTGACGCATATTATGAGATGTATGGAGCAAAATAAAACGGCTGAAAATAAAAAATTAGAATTGTAATAAATAGTAGGAGATGTTTTCATGGAAAAAGCATATAAGACAATGACTTCCTCCGGAGCTGCCAATATTGCAGCAGGGATTGTTGTGATTGTTGCAGGTGTGGCGGCAGGAGTGCTGACAATTATCAATGGAGCACGTCTTTTGAAAAACCGCAATGAAATTATTTTTTAATGAATGTTAGCTGGTGAGCGCCTGTTTTGCAGGCGCTTTCACATGATATAAGAGGGATTGGATTGAGTAAGAAGAGAGAAAAGAGATTTCGTGCGCTCGGAAAAGTATTGTTTGTATTGTATATTATATTTTTGATTTATTTTTTGTGCTTTTCAGAGTGGTATGGTCGTGTCGGTACAACGGAAGAGTATCGATATAATTTAGAATTATTTAAAGAAATAAAACGATTTATTGAATATCGGGAAGAATTGGGGATGTTTGCGGTATTTACAAATCTGTTTGGAAATATATTGATTTTCGTACCTTATGGATTTTTTGTTGCAATGGCAAGCAGACGCAGAGGATTTTGGAAGACGTTTATTTATAGTTTTGGCCTTTGTTTTGGGGTAGAGATTTTTCAGCTTGTGACAAGAGTCGGAAGTTTTGATGTAGATGATATTTTGCTGAATACGCTGGGCGGTGTTTTGGGCTATATTATTTTTAGTATCGGACATTTCATTTCTGCCAGACGGTAGATTTGTTTAGATAGAAGGAGAGAAAAAGATGTTTGGGAGAAAAAAGGAGAGCAAAAAGCTGGCAACGCGGAAATACGGACAAAGTTATTTGAAGCATTCGACTATGGGAAAGCGTTCCTGCTGGCTGGCTGGTATTTCTCTTGGAATTCTTGTGGCATCCATCGTCATCGCATTTGTGATGCGTGGCAAGACGATTGGGTTTGTCGGTGGCATGGGTGTTTTGGCAGTTGTTTTGGCAGGGGCAGGCGCTAAGGCAGCTATGAAAGGATTTCGGGAACGGGAACGGAATTACCTGACCTGTCGGATGGGAATGGCAGTGAATATATTGATTTTGCTCGGGCTTATAGGAATATTCGTAGGAGGTCTTTTGAGATGACAAAAATGGAAAATCAAGATTTGGTCTATGATTGGAAATGGCAGCAAGAGAAAAATACAGCATGTGCAGAACGTCATGAGTTAACTATTGAACGAATGAAACAAATGGTAACAGAAAATACAGTAGACGAAATGTTTCAAGAATATTTCCAAGAATGTGCAATGTTTCTGTTGGAATTAGAGGTAGTGCGCCAGAAAGTAGAGAGTGGCAGCTGGCGGGAGTTAAGTCTGGAGGAGATGAGGGAATATAATACCCGCTTGTATCGGAGTATTTTGCCGGAGGTATATGAAAGGAGCTATGCGTCGCCGGTTTATGCAGTGCAGCAGTTTGGGAAAGAGCTGGGACAGATTTTGGGTATGCTTTACGCGGAGCTTCACAGTGGGATTGCGTATGCATTTGAAAATCGTATGGATTATCTGACGATTTTAAATGAGTTGTTGATTGAAGTATATAATTGTTTTGAGGAACAGGTTCCGGAATGGAAATCGTTAAAAGAGATTTTATATTGGTATGCAAGTGATTACTGCGATGTCTTTCTGGCTGACCGGATTGAGGAACAGCTTTATCCGGAACGGTCGTTTGCGACAGATGTAATTCTTCATGCAGATTTAAAGGATTTACGGTATTTGTATACCTTTGGAGAATATATTACAGAAAATGAATGGAAAACAGCGCAGCATCTGGCATCTCTGCCGGAGGAAACTATTCAGAAAATGGCTGATGTATATACAGAAGGCTATCGTGTGGGATTTATCAACACAGGAAAAGACTTGTCTAAAAAATCGGTTGTCAATATCCGGTATTGTCTTGGATTTGAACGTGTAGTACGGTGTGCAATTGAGAATTTTGCAAAAATGGGACTTCGTCCGGTGATTTATCGGTCGGCATCCAGTGTGATTACAAGAAAAGAACAGATACGGGTTGGTTATTACGGAGCGATTCCAAACAAACAGTATGAGTATGATCATCGGTCGGATCAGGCATTGTTTCTTGATAAACGATATATAGAGAGAAAGCTGGATGTCTTAAAGAATGTTTATGAGAAACATAAGGATCAGGCGGCACAGTTTGCAGGACCGGCAGTGATTGAGACCTTTGGAGAAGTTCCATTTTCGCCGGAAGTTCATGAAGAAGCATTTTCTTATACAGAGGTGCAGCAGGGGCTTGTTTTACAGTATGACAGTAAGTCCGGACAGATTACAAACCAGTATATCAAGGGAGAAGAACGGAGCTTTACGATCATTGCATATCCGGTTCCGGAAATTGGGGAACAGTATGCGGAGATTTTTGATGAGGTCATTCGGATTAATACGCTGGATGCCGGTGTGTATGAGAAGGTACAGCAGACTTTGATTGATGCATTGGATCAGGGCGAATCTGTGCATATTCTTGGAAAAGGTGAGAATCGGACAGACTTAACGGTGAATTTGTGGAAATTAAATGATCCGGAAAGGGAAACAATTTTTGAAAACTGTGTAGCTGATGTCAATATTCCAGTGGGAGAGGTGTTTACGTCTCCGGTACTGGAAGGCACCAATGGAGTATTGCATGTAAGCAAAGTATATTTACATGAACTACAGTATGAAAATCTGGAAATCACATTCACAGATGGAATGATTACGGATTATCGGTGTTCAAATTTTGAAAACGAAGCAGATGGACGGACGTATATTTATGATAATTTGCTGTATAAACACGAAAGCCTTCCTCTGGGGGAATTTGCTATCGGAACCAATACTACGGCTTATGTGACTGCAAAAAAATATCAGATAGAAGAGAAAATGCCGATTTTGATTGCAGAGAAGACAGGGCCACATTTTGCGGTGGGAGATACTTGTTATAGTTGGAGTGAAGACATCCGGGTATATAATCCAAGCGGCAAAGAGATTGTTGCCAAGGACAATTCTTGTTCTATTTTACGAAAAGAAGATCCAGAAAAAGCATATTTTCAGTGTCATACAGATATAACCATACCTTATGAAGAGTTAGAAGAAATAAGTGTATTAACAAAAACCGGAAAACAGATTATACTATTGAAAGAGGGAAGATTTGTGCTTCCGGGTACAGAGGTGCTTAATGAACCTCTGGATGACATGAAATATTAGTTTTACATTAGTAAGATTTAGAGCGAGAAAGGTGGACATAGGATGCCAAAAGTAGGAATCGTAATGGGCAGTGACTCAGATTTGAAAGTTATGAGCAAGGCCGCAAAGACACTTGAGAAGTTTGGAATTGATTATGAGATGACAATCATCTCCGCACACCGGGAACCAGATGTATTTTTTGAATGGGCGAAAGGTGCGGAAGACAGAGGAATCAAAGTTATTATAGCAGGTGCCGGTATGGCAGCGCATTTGCCGGGAATGTGTGCGGCATTATTCCCAATGCCGGTTGTAGGAGTTCCACTTTCAGGAAGTAAGCTGGATGGTATGGATGCAGTGTTCTCTATTATGCAGATGCCGCCGGGAGTTCCGGTAGCAACCGTTGCTATTGACGGCGGGATGAATGCAGCATTAATCGCATTGAAGATTTTAGCTGTTTCTGACGCAGAGCTGCTAGCAAAACTGAAGGATTATAGCCGGGAGATGAAAGAGGCAGTACAGGCTAAGGCGGCACGTCTGGATGAAGTGGGTTACGAAGAATACTAATATAGAAGGGCTTCAGAGAGGAGCCCTTTTCGCATTTCAATAAAAGGAGAGAAAAGAGATGGGTATGGATTATAAGACATCAGGTGTAGATATTGAGGCAGGATATCAGTCAGTAGAGTTGATGAAAGAGCATGTAAAGAAGACAATGCGTGAAGAGGTGCTTGGCGGATTGGGCGGATTTTCAGGAGCATTTTCACTTGCTAAAATTAAAGAGATGGAAGAGCCGGTTCTGTTGTCCGGTACGGACGGCTGTGGAACAAAGGTAAAATTGGCGATGATCATGGATAAGCATGATACCATCGGAATTGATGCAGTGGCAATGTGTGTTAATGATATTGCATGTGCCGGTGGAGAGCCGCTGTTCTTTTTAGATTATATTGCATGCGGTAAAAATTATCCGGAAAAAATTGCCTCTATTGTGAGCGGTGTGGCAGAAGGATGTCTGCAGTCAGATGCTGCTTTGATCGGTGGCGAGACAGCGGAGCATCCGGGGCTGATGCCGGAAGAGGATTATGATCTTGCCGGATTTGCAGTAGGTGTTTGTGACAAAAAGGATATGATTACAGGAGAGAATCTGAAAGACGGAGATGTCTTGATTGGAATGGCATCTTCCGGTGTACACAGCAATGGATTTTCACTTGTCAGAAAGGTATTCGAGATGACAAAAGAATCTTTGGATACCTATTATGAAGAATTGGGAACGACTTTGGGAGCAGCTCTTCTTGCTCCTACCAGAATTTACGTAAAGGCATTGAAAAACATTAAGAATGCCGGTGTGACAGTCAAAGCGTGCAGCCATATCACAGGCGGAGGATTTTATGAAAACATTCCGAGAATGCTCTGCGACGGTGTTCATGCAGTGGTAGAAAAGAACAGCTATCCGATACCGCCTATTTTTGGACTGCTTGCAAAAACAGGGAATATTGAAGAACAGATGATGTACAATACATATAATATGGGACTTGGAATGATTGTAGCAGTAGATCCGGCTGATGTTGAGAAAACAATGGAGGCAATCAAAGCGGCAGGAGATACTCCGTATGTAGTAGGACACATTGAGGCAGGAGACAAAGGAGTTACTTTATGTTAAGAGTGGTTGTTATGGTTTCCGGTGGTGGAACCAATCTACAGGCAATTATCGATGCGGTGGAGAATGAGACAATTACAAATACAGAACTGGTCGGTGTGATTAGTAACAATCCAAATGCGTATGCTTTGGAGCGTGCGAAAAAGCATGGGATTTCGGCACAATGTGTATCCCCAAAAGATTTTGAATCCAGAGCAATCTTTAATGAAAAACTTTTGGATGCGGTAAATGCTTACAAACCGGATCTGATTGTATTGGCAGGATTTCTTGTAGTGATTCCACCGGAAATGATTGCGGCGTATAGAAATCGTATTATCAATATCCATCCATCGTTGATTCCGGCGTTTTGCGGAACCGGATACTATGGATTAAAGGTGCATGAGGCGGCACTGGCACGAGGTGTTAAGGTGGTAGGCGCAACGGTGCATCTGGTGGATGAAGGAACAGATACAGGCCCAATCCTTCTGCAAAAAGCAGTAGATGTGGAAATGGGAGATACACCGGAAGTTTTGCAACGTCGTGTCATGGAGCAGGCGGAGTGGAAGATTCTGCCTCAGGCAATTGACTTGATTGCAAATGGTAAAGTTGCGGTTATGAATGGAAAAGTATTGATTTTGAAATAAAGAGGAGACAGCGATGAAAGTATTAATCGTAGGTAGCGGCGGAAGAGAGCATGCGATTGCAGCAAGTGTTGCAAAAAGTCCGAAGGTAGAGAAGATTTATTGTGCACCGGGAAATGCTGGAATTGCAGAATATGCAGAGTGTGTTGCAATTGGGGCGATGGAATTTGACAAGCTGGTGGCATTTGCAAAGGAAACAGCAATTGATCTGGTGATTGTGGGAATGGATGATCCGTTGGTCGGTGGTCTTGTAGATGAGATGGAGGCGGCAGGAATCCGTACATTTGGACCGAGAAAAAATGCTGCGATTTTGGAAGGCTCTAAAGCATTTTCTAAGGATTTGATGAAAAAATACAATATTCCGACAGCGGCATATGAGAATTTTACAGAACCGGATGCGGCACTGGCATATCTTGAAACTGCAAAATTTCCGATTGTATTGAAAGCAGATGGACTGGCTCTGGGCAAAGGGGTATTAATCTGTCAGAATCTGGAAGAGGCAAAGGCCGGCGTTAGGGAAATTATGCTGGATAAGAAGTTTGGCAGCGCCGGAAATGAAATGGTAATCGAAGAATTTATGACGGGGCGCGAGGTTTCGGTATTGTCCTTTGTAGACGGAAAGACGATCAAGACAATGACGAGTGCACAGGATCATAAACGTGCAGGCGATGGAGATACCGGATTAAATACCGGAGGTATGGGAACATTTTCTCCAAGTCCGTTCTATACAAAAGAAGTAGAAGAGTTTTGTAATCAATACATTTATCAGGCAACGGTGGATGCCATGGCAGCAGAAGGCAGAGAATTTAAAGGAATTATTTTCTTTGGTTTGATGTTGACAGAAGAAGGACCAAAGGTGTTGGAGTATAATGCGCGTTTTGGAGATCCGGAGGCACAGGTGGTATTGCCGAGAATGAAAAACGATTTGGTTGAAGTGGCAGAGGCATGTATCGATGGTACATTGGATCAGATTGATTTGCAGTTTGAGGACAATGCAGCTGTTTGTGTAGTTCTTGCATCGGAAGGATATCCGGTTTCCTATGAAAAGGGATATCCGATTCATGGACTGGAAGAATTTAAGAAACATGAGGGTTACGATTGTTTCCATGCAGGAACGAAGTTTGACGGAGAACAGATTGTAACAAATGGCGGTCGTGTATTGGGCGTTACAGCAAAAGGAAAAGACTTAAAAGAAGCGCGCGCGAATGCGTATGCAGCAACAGAATGGGTACAGTTCGACAATAAATATATGCGTCACGATATTGGAAAGGCGATTGACGAGGCAGAAGAATGATTCAGGAAAGATTAGAATTAGATCGAGTATTTCCGTTTTGGAAGGAATTGACACAAAAGGAACAGCGTAATCTGCTGGAAAGTATGGTGGAAAATTCATATCCGAAAGGTACTTTATTGCATTACGGCGGAAGCGAGTGCGCGGGGGTTCAGATTATTCATACCGGACAAGCGCGTGTTTTTGTGACATCACCAAATGGAGGCGAGATAACGTTATTTCGACTGATTGAAGGGGATGTCAGTATTTTAAGTGCAGCTTGTATGATGAAGGGGATGGATATTGAATTGGATATGGAACTGGAATCAGATGCTGTAATCTGTACGATTCCAAAGTTTGTATATAAGAAGATTCATGACGAAAATGCAGCGGTCAAAGACTATACGTTGGAAATGATTTCTGAGCGATTTTCTGATATTATGTGGCTATTTAATCAATATGTATTTTCCAATGTGGCTTCAAGGCTTGCAAATGCAATTCTGGAGCATCGGGCGCTGGCAGGAAATGATACGTTAATGATTACACATGATGCTCTTGCAAGAGATTTGGGAACTGCGCGAGAAGTAGTAACGAGGCTACTGAAACAGTTTCAGCTGGACGGTCTTGTAAAATTGACCCGAGGCAAGGTTGAAGTATTGGATGCAGGAAAACTGGCAAAAATATAACCTCTAAAAATAAATGTGATTTTATCACAGAAAAAGCAAAAAAAAGTGATATACTATAGTCAGATGTTAAAGATAACATGAAAACGAAAAAATAAACAAAAGTTATAGAATGAAAATCAGGAGGATATCACAATGTCAGTAGTTAAATTAACAGTAGATAATTTTGAGCAGGAAGTGTTGAAAGCAGAACAGCCGGTATTGGTAGATTTTTATGCAGATTGGTGTGGACCTTGCCAAATGATGGGGCCTGTTGTAGAAGAAATTGCAGGTGAAGTCAGCGACGCAAAGGTTTGCAAAGTGAATATCGATGAGCAGATGGAGATCGCACAGAGATATGGTGTAATGACGATTCCGACATTTGCAGTATTTCAGAACGGTACAGTTGTAAAAAAAGAAATTGGAGCGCTTCCGAAAAATGTGTTAAAGGGAATGTTGAATGTATAAAATTTAGAAATCTTGCGGGTGCAAAAAGAAAGAAGAAAAAGAAGAGGCCTTGTCGAAAGAAAAGGTCTCTTCAGACTGTAGACAAAGTCCCGAGCATTATGCTCGGGCTTTTCTTCTATC
>ENA-UONQ01001744-UONQ01001744.1-human-gut-metagenome-genome-assembly--contig:-CS26-NODE-1744-length-17548-cov-5.534385_pt1 | contig 17548 bp, 16 predicted proteins | sample MGYA00242460_ERZ724007 | MGnify/ENA metagenome assembly ERZ724007
GGGGCGGTTCCCCCAGGCCGGGGCGGCCCTGCGCGCCCTGCCGGAATACGCCCCCCTGGTGGAGCGGATGGAGCGGGCCGCCCGGATGGAGCGGGGGCGGCTCACCCGCCCGGCGGTGGACGCCCTCTATGGGAGGCGGGTGCCCATGTCCGCCTCCCGGATGGACAAGTACAAGTCCTGCCACTTCTCCTACTTTATGCAGTACGGCCTGAAGGCCGAGCCCCGGCGGGCCGCCGGGTTCCAGGCCCCGGAGTACGGCACCTTCGTCCACTATGTGCTGGAGCACGTGCTGCGGACCTGCCGGGAGCGGGGGGGCGTGAAGGAGGTTCCGGAGGAGGAGCTGCGCACCCTGGCCCAGGCGGCGGTGGAGCGGTACGTCAGCGAGGAGCTGGGCGGGCTGGAGCACGAGACCACCCGCTTCCGCTATCTGTTCCGGCGGCTGCTCAAATCGGTGTACGCCGTGGTGGACAACGTGGCGGAGGAGCTGCGCTCCTCCCAGTTCCAGCCTATTTCCTTCGAGCTGGGCTTCGGCGCGGGGAAGGACCTGCCCCCGGTGGAGCTGAGTGTGGACGGCATGACGGTCAGCATCTCCGGCTTCGTGGACCGGGTGGACGGCTGGGAGCACGACGGGCGGCTCTATCTGCGGGTCGTGGACTACAAGACGGGGCGCAAAACCTTTGATCTGACGGATATCTGGAACGGCATGGGCCTTCAAATGCTGCTCTACCTGTTCACCCTGGAGCGAGAGGGGGAAGCGCTTTACAACCGGGAGATCATCCCGGCCGGCGTGCTCTACCTGCCCGCCCGGGACGCGGTGGTCGCGGGCAGCCGGGCCATGAGCGAGGCCGAGCGCCGGAGAAAGGTGGACGCCGAGCTGCGGCGGCGCGGCATCGTGCTGGACGAGCCGGAGGTGCTCGCCGCCATGGAGGAGCCGGGGGAGGCGGGCATCCGTTTCCTGCCCGTGAAGGTGAACAAGGCCGGGGCCATCACCGGCGAGGCGCTGGTCTCCGCTGAGCGGCTGGGCAAGCTGGCCCGGCACACCGGGCGGATTCTGGAGGAGATTGGCCGGGAGCTGGCCGCCGGCAACATCGCCGCCGACCCCTTCTGGCGGGGGCCGGATCACAATGCCTGCCAGTGGTGCGAGTACGCCGCCGCCTGTCACTTCGAGGAGGGTCGGGGCGGCGACCGACGGCGCTTCCTGCCTGCCGTCAGGGGCGAGGAATTCTGGCAGGCGGTTGCGAAAGAGCAAGTATGAGTTGGGAGCCCAGATACAGCCCGGAGCGGAACTGTTCGTCGCTCTCGATGGCGGAGAGCTTGCACAGCTCCGACCAGAAGTCGTCCAGGAACGCGGCGGAGGAGCCCTTTCCAAGGCGGGTCATGTAAGTATCGACAACGGCAAACTGCTTGCGGTATTCTGGAGAAGTCTCATGGATCATCAACTGCTGTAATTCTAAGAGATCAAACATGATAGAACCCTCTTTTGTTGAGAATAACTCTACACTCATTATAGTGAGAATAACTCCACATGTCAAGAGAGGAGCGGAAAATGGCCACTTTTGAGGAGCGGCTTACAAAGCTGCGTACGAAAGCAGGGGTGTCACAACAGGCGATCGGGGATGCCTTGAACGTGTCCCGCTGGGCAGTTCACAATTATGAGGCTGGGAAAAACCGGCCGGATTTTGATGGCCTGATCGCCCTGGCCGACTATTTCGACGTCTCCCTGGATTATCTGGTCGGACGCTCCGACCGCCGGGAACGCAACCCGTAGAGGCGGCCTTTATGGCCGCCCGCAGTCAGGAGCAGGCCCGGCCCTGTTGGAATTGCAATCGGTCAAACATAGCAATAGATACCTCTGAACAGGAACAAATTGAGCCTGTTGATAAATTGGGGGAATCATTATGACGTTTGGACAGAGACTGGGCATGCTGCGGAAAGAAAGAGGTTATACGCAAAAGACCTTTGCACAGGAGCTGAGCGTAACAGAGCGGTGTATTCGGGCCTATGAAAATGAGATGCGCCATCCTGATTACTTTGGCCTGATCGCCCTGGCCGATTATTTCAATGTCTCCCTGGACTATCTGGTCGGACGCTCCGACCGCCGGGAGCGCAACCCGTAGGGGCGGCCTTTATGGCCGCCCGCGGGCGACCACAAGGGTCGCCCCTACGCCGTTATGTACTGGGGCGGGCCGCCTGCTGGATGTACCCCTGTAGATGGGGGCTGACTCTAGGCCTTGTTTGAAAAATAGCAATATGGCCAGCGGCGAGGAATTTTACCCGCTGGCAAGCAATTTTTTCGCAGGAATCCTGGCGGATTTCAAGGAAAAATTGGGCCGTCCAGAGGGCAAAAGGCCCGGTGATTGGGCGTGTTGACTATTTTCAAACAAGGCCTAGGCACAGAATAGTAAAAAGCAAAGAAATGAAAAGAGAGGAATATCTGCGCATGATCAATTTTGGAGCGCTCTTGAGCAACACCAGCAACTTTCTGTATACCTACATTCTCATCGCCCTGCTGATTTTTGCGGGGATCTACTTCACCGTGCGCACCCGCGGGGTGCAGTTCCGGCTGTTCCCCGAGGCCCTGCGGGTGCTGGGGGAGAAGAAAAAGGACGGCAAGGACATTTCCTCCTTCCAGGCTTTGATGATCTCCACCGCCTCCCGGGTGGGCACGGGCAACATCGCCGGGGTGGCCAACGCCATCATCGCCGCCACGGTCATCGGCGGCTACGGCGCGGTGTTCTGGATGTGGCTGCTGGCCCTCATCGGCGCGGCCTCCGCCTTCATTGAGAGCACCCTGGCCCAGTGCTACAAGGAGAAGCACGGGGACAACTGGGTGGGCGGCCCGGCCTACTACATCCAGAAGGCCCTGGGCAGCCGGTTCTTCGGCGTGGTGTTCGCGGTGCTGCTCATCGCCTGCTTCGCCTACGGCTTCAACGCCCTCCAGGCCTACAACGCCGGCTCCGCCCTCCAGTACTATCTGCCCGGCTACTCCGAGAGCGTCTGGCCCGCGGTGGTGGGGGCGGCGCTGGCCCTGCTCACCGGCCTGTGCATCTTCGGCGGCGTACGCCGCATCAGCGCCATCACCTCCGGCATCGTCCCGGTCATGGCGGCCATCTATATCGCCCTGGGCCTTTTCATCACCGTCAAGAACATCGGCCAGGTGCCCTATATGCTCTCCATGATCGTCTCTCAGGCCTTTGATCCCAAGGCCATGTTCGCGGGCATCGGCGCCTCCTGCATCATGCAGGGCATCAAGCGTGGCCTCTACTCCAACGAGGCGGGCATGGGCTCCGCCCCCAACGCGGCGGCGGCCGCCGACGTGTCCCACCCGGTGAAGCAGGGGCTGGTGCAGATGCTCTCCGTGTTCATCGACACCATCCTCATCTGCTCCACCACCGCCTTCATGCTGCTCCTCTCCGGTGTGCCCATCGACGCCTACTCCGAGGGCATGAACTTTGTCCAGGCGGCGGTGCACAGCCAGGTGGGCCCCTTCGGCCCCTTGTTCATCACTGTCTCCATCTTCCTGTTCGCCTTCAGTTCCCTGGTGGGCAACTACTACTACACCGAGTCCAACTTCCGCTTCATCCGGGACTCCAAGACCGGGCTGCTGGTGTTCCGGCTGACCTGTGTGGCCGCCATTTTCATTGGCGCCCAGATGAGCTTCTCCATGGTGTGGGATCTGGCCGATGTGCTGATGGGCCTGATGGCCCTGGTGAACCTGGTGGCCATCCTGCTGCTGGGCGGAAAGGCCATCCGGGTGCTCAAGGACTACCAGAAGCAGCGCAGGGCGGGGAAGAACCCCGTCTACCGCTACGACGAGGTGGGCGTGGGCAGCCCGGAGATCTGGAACGAAGCCCACGCCAAAAAGTGGGAGGACTGAACCGAACCCATCCCCGCTGAGCTGAAAGGAGCGCCCTATGGCCTTTTCCCTGACAAGTGAACAGCAGGCCGCGGTAGACAACCGGGGCGGCGGGCTGCTGGTGTCCGCCGCCGCCGGCTCCGGCAAGACCCGGGTACTGGTGGAGCGGCTCCTGGCCCGGGTGGAGGGGGAGGGGCTGGACATCGACCGCTTCCTGGTCATTACCTACACCAAGGCCGCCGCCGCCGAGCTGCGGGGCCGCATCGTGGAGGAGCTGTCCGCCCGGCTGGCGGAGCGCCCCACCGACGCCCACCTGCGGCGGCAGGCCACCCTGGTCTATAAGGCCCAGATCTCCACCGTCCACGCCTTCTGCGCCCAGCTTTTGCGGGAGTGCGGCCACCTGCTGGAGCTGGATCCGGACTTCCGCCTGTGCGACGAGGGGGAGGCGGGCATCCTCATGCTCCGCGCCCTCAACGATGTGCTGGATCGGCGCTATGAGGACATCGCCGAGGGGAGCGACTTCGCCCGGCTGGTGGACACCATGTCCGCCGGGCGGGACGACAGCCGGCTCATGCAGATCGTGCTGGACATCCGGGGGCGGGTGCAGGCCCACCCCAATCCCGCCGCCTGGCTGGACGGGCAGGAGCGGGCCTTTGCCCTGGAGGGGGTAGACGACCCGGGGGAGACCCCCTGGGGCCGCCTGCTGCTGGACGACGCGGGGCGGCAGGGGGCCTACTGGCGGGACAAGATCGCCCGGGCCCTGGAGCTGTGCCCCTGCGACGCCAATCTGGACGCCAATTACGCCCCCAGCCTCTCCGCCACCCTGGCGGCCCTGGACGCCTTTGTGGAGGGGACGCGGCGGGGGTGGGACGCGGCCCGGGCCGCCCTGCCCATCCCCTTCCCGGCGGCGGGGCGCAAGAAGATTGTGGACTGCCCCGACGCGGCGGAGCAGGTGAAGGCCATCCGGAGCACCTGCAAAAAGCGGATGGAAAAGCTGGGGGAGTGGTTCGAGGACTGCGGGGCGGATCTCCTGGAGGATCTCCGGGCGGTGCACCCGGCGGTGCGGGGGCTGTTCGCCCTGGTGAAGGACTTCGAGGGGGCCTACGCCGCCGAGAAGGCCCGCCGGGGCATGGTGGACTTCGCCGATCTGGAGCACATGGCGGTGCGCCTGCTGGTGGGGGAGGACGGAGCTCCCACCGAGCTGGCCCGCCAGTGGTCCGCCCGGTACGACGAGATCATGGTGGACGAGTACCAGGACACCAACGAGGTGCAGAACGCCATCTTCACCGCCCTGTCTCGGAACGGCACCAACCTCTTCCTGGTGGGGGACGTGAAGCAGTCCATCTACCGCTTCCGCCTGGCCGATCCCACCATCTTCCTGGGCAAGTACCGCGCTTTCGCCGACTACACCCAGGCGGCGGAGGGGGAGGAGCGGCGGCTCATCCTGTCACGGAACTTCCGCTCCCGGCCGGAGGTGCTGGAGGGGGCCAACTTTGTGTTCCGCAACGTCATGTCCGCCGACTTCGGCGAGATGGACTACACCGCCGACGAGGCCCTCTATCCCGGCGCGCCCTTCCCGCCCGACGGCCGCTACGCCGTGGAGCTGGACGCGGTGGACGCCTCCGCCGAGGGGGAGGAGGAGAAGACCGCCCGGGATCTCATCGAGGCCCGCTTTGCGGCCAAGCGCATCCGGGCGCTGGTGGACGGGGGCTTTCCTGTCTCCGACGGCGAGGGCGGCGAGCGGCCCGTCCGCCCGGCAGACATCGTGATTTTACTCCGCTCCCCCAACACGGTGCTCCACCACTACGCCCGCGCCCTAGGGGAGCGGGGCATCCCCTGGGAGGCGGAGGGCGGCGGCGACTTCTTCGCCGCCACCGAGGTGAACGTGGCCCTCTCCCTGCTCCAAATCGTGGACAACCCCCGGCAGGACGTGCCCCTCATCTCCGTCCTCCGCTCCCCGGTGTACGGCTTCTCCGCCGACCGGCTGGCGGAGCTCCGGGCTGCCAGCCCCGATACCGACTTCTACGCCGCCCTGACCGCCGACGGCGGGGAGGACAGCCGGGCCTTTCTGACCGAGCTGGACGAGCTGCGCTTCGGCGCGGGGGAGCTGAGCAGCCACGAGCTGCTCTGGCAGCTCTACGACCGCACCAATCTGCTGGGGGTGTTCGGTGCCATGGAGCGGGGGGAGGAGCGGCAGTCCAACCTGCTCACCCTGGCGGAGCTGGCCCGCCGCTTCGAGGGGGCGGGCCACAAGGGCCTGTTCGGCTTTTTGTCCTACCTGACCCGGCTGCGGGAGAACGGGGCCAAGCTGGCCCTGCCCGCCCCCGGCCGGGAGGGGGGCGGCGTGCGCATCCTGAGCATCCACAAGTCGAAGGGGCTGGAGTTCCCCGTGGTGCTCCTCTGCGGGCTGGCGCGGAGGCTCAACCGGGAGGACATGAGCCGGCCCATCCTGTTCCACCCCAAGCTGGGGGTGGGTCCCAAGCGGCTGGACGTGGAGCGGGGGATGGAGTATCCCACCCTGGCCCGCCGGGCGGTGGCCCGGAAGCTGGAGCTGGAGATGATGGCCGAGGAGCTGCGGCTGCTCTATGTGGCCATGACCCGGGCCAAGGAGAAGCTGATTTTGTCGGTGGCCCTCACCGGCGGGGCGCGGGATCTGGAGAAGCTGGCCCCCGACGCGGCCTGTCCGGTGGAGCCCCAGGTGCTGGCCGGGTGCCAGAGCGTGGGGCAGTGGGTGCTGCTGCCCGCCCTGGCCCGGCCCGACGGGGAGGTCCTCCGCCGGGCCGCGGGGGTGCAGGTGCCCGTCCCGGCGGCGGACTTCGGTCCGGCCTGGGATATCCGCTTTGTGGACGGGGCGGAGTTCCAGGCGGAGCCGGAGGAGAGCGCCATTTCCCCATCCGGTCCCCCGGACGGCGAGATGATTTCCGCGGGGGCGGGGGAGGAGACCGCCGCCCTGGCGGCCCGGCTGGCCTGGCATTATCCCCACGGGGCGGAGGTGGAGCTGCCCTCCAAGCTCACCGCCACCCAGCTCAAGGGGCGGGCGCTGGACGAGGAGGTGGCCGAGGCGGCGGTCCGGCCCCCCCGGCCCATCCGCCTGGGGCGGCCCCGGTTCGCCGCCGAGGAGTTCGGCCTCACCCCGGCCCAGAAGGGCACCGCCCTCCACCTGGTCATGCAGTACATCGACTTCGAGCGGACGGAGCGCGTGGAGCAGGTGCGGGCCGAGATCGCCCGGCTGGTGGAGCGGGCCTTCCTCACCCCCCAGCAGGGGGAGGCGGTGGACCCGGCCAAAATCGCGGCCTTTTTCGCCTCTCCCCTGGGGCGGGAGCTGATGGCCTCCACCTCCCTGCGGAGGGAGTTCAAGTTCTCCATCCTGGTTCCGGCGGCGGACTACTACCCCCAGGCCGGGGCGGAGGAGCAGGTGCTCCTCCAGGGCGTGGTGGACTGCTGCTTTGAGACTCTGGAGGGCATCACCGTGGTGGACTTCAAGACCGACCGGGTGGACCGGCGCTCTGTAGCGGCCCGGGCGGAGGAGTACCGGCCCCAGCTCGCGGCCTACAGCCGGGCGCTGGAGGAGATCACCGGGAAGCCGGTGATCCGCCGGTGCCTGTGGTTTTTCGCCCTGGATCAGGCGGTGGATGTGTGAAGGGCCGCTGGCAACTTGAAAAATTTCTCGAAAAAACAGTTGCAATTCCGGTTTTCCTGTGCTATACTATCTTAGCGTTTATAAGGCGTGGAGGTTTGCTGCGCCGCCTCATCCAGAACGAGAAAGAGGTGAACACACCATGAAGGAAGGCATCCATCCCAACTACGAACAGACCACGATCAAGTGTGCTTGCGGTAATGTGATCGAAACCGGATCTACCAAGAAGGACATTCGCGTGGAAGTCTGCTCCAAGTGTCACCCCTTCTTCACCGGCAAGCAGAAGATGGTGGATACTGGCGGACGCGTCAGCCGCTTCAACAAGAAGTTCGGCCTGGACAAGAAGTAAGTTCGTATGTAAGAGCCCGTACCGGTTTCGGTACGGGCTCTTTTGCATCGGAAGGATACCAGCCGCCGGAGCGGCATAAGAATAAGGAGGGAGACGGCCATGCGCAAGTGCCTGCGCTGCGGGACAGAGATGGTGGAGGGCTGGAACGTCAAGGAGGATGGGCATAAACATGAAATTATCATCGACAATGGGGGAAGCTTCGTGCGCGGCGACGGACGGATGGGAATTCTGAAGGCCGCGGTCTGCCCCCAGTGCGGCGAGGTTTCGGTCTATGTGGACGATCCGGACACGGTGATCAACGGATGGAGGTAAGAGCGATGTTTGGCAGAATTGACCCCAAGGAGCTGAACCAGAATGTCTTTTCCATGATCGGCGAGCAGTGGATGCTGGTCACCGCCGGGACGGCGGAGCGGTGCAATACCATGACGGCCAGCTGGGGCGGCCTGGGCGTGCTGTGGGGGAAGCCGGTGGCCACGGTCTACATCCGCCCCCAGCGGTACACCCTGGAGTTCGTGGAGCGGGAGGACTGCTTCACCCTCTCCTTCTTCGGGGAGGAGTACCGGAAGGCCCTGGCCCTGTGCGGCTCCAAGAGCGGCCGGGACGTGGATAAGGTCAAGGAGTGCGGCTTCACGGTGGCCGGGGCGGCGTGCGGCGCGCCCTACTTTGAGGAGGCCGGGCTGGTGCTGGTGTGTAAAAAGGCGTACTGGCAGGACATGGACCCGACCCACTTCCTGGACGGAGAGCTGGACGGGAAGTGGTACCCCGAAAAGGACTATCACCGCATCTTTATTGGGGAGATTGTGCAAGTCCTGAAGAAAAACTGACGCCGGGGCTGCGGCCCGCGGCGCGGAGGACGGTATGACGGAAAACGAGACAAAGCAAGCGAAAAACCGGGCGGTGCTGGTGGGCCTGAACGCCCACTGCCTGTCCGCCGAGGAAAACGCCGACGACACCTCCATGGAGGAGCTGGCCGATCTGCTGGAGACTGCGGGGGGCGTGTGCGTGGGCACCGTGTTCCAGAACAAGGACGCCCCCGATCCCCGCACCTTCATCGGCGAGGGCAAGGCGGCTGAGGTGAAGGAGCTGGTGGGGGCCATGGGGGCGGACATGGTGGTGGTGGATAACCCCCTGTCCCCCTCCCAGCAGCGGGTGCTGTCGGAGGAGCTGGGCGTCCAGGTGCTGGACCGGGCGGCCCTGATCCTGGATATCTTCGCCCAGCGGGCCCGCACCCGGGAGGGACGGCTCCAGGTGGAGCTGGCCCAGTACCAGTATCTGCTGCCCCGGCTGCTGGGCATGTGGACCCACCTGGAGCGCCAGGAGGGCGCCATCGGCACCCGCGGCCCCGGCGAGACCCAGTTGGAGACCGACCGGCGGCACATCCGCCGCAAGATCCAGAAGCTGCGGGAGGAGCTGGAGCAGGTGCGGCGGGTGCGGGCCACCCAGCGCACCCGCCGGGAGAAGAACGAGGTGCCGGTGGTGGCCATCGTGGGCTAGACCAACGCGGGCAAGTCCACCCTGCTCAACCGGCTGACCGGGGCGGACATCCCCGCCAACAACCGGCTGTTCGACACCCTGGACACCACCACCCGGACGCTAGAGATCAGCGACACCTGCACCGTGCTACTCAGCGACACCGTGGGCTTCATCCGCAAGCTGCCCCACCATCTGGTGGAGGCCTTTAAGGCCACGCTGGAGGAGCTGAGCTACGCCGACCTGCTCCTCCATGTCATCGACGCCTCCAACCCCCTGTGGCGGGAGCAGGCGGCGGTGGTGGAGCAGCTCATCGTGGAGCTGGGGGCGGAGCAGACCCCCCGCATCGACGTGTTCAACAAGTGCGATAAATTTACCGGCGACATCCTTCCCCACGGGGCGGACATCGTGTCCATCTCGGCCAAGACCGGCCAGGGGCTGGACGAGCTGCTGGAGAAAATCGGCGGCCGCCTGGACACCGGCGCCTGCCGGGTGGTGCTCCGCCTGCCCTACGACCAGGGCGGCGTGGTGGACATGCTCCACCGGCAGGCCAAGGTGGAGCGGGTGGACTACGGCGAGGCCATCGAGGTGGAGGCGGTGTGCACCCCCGTCCAGCTTGGCCGCCTGAAGGACTATATCGTGTCGGGCTGGACGCCCCCCAAGGAGCCCTGGGAGGACTGAGAGGCGCCGTAAACGGCGCGATACCCCCTCCGCGCTCCGAGGGGGTTCAATGCTTGCGATATAAGGAGGAACCGCCATGCAGTTACTGGAGACTGACCGCCTGCTCCTGCGCCCCTTCACCCTGGACGATGCGGAGGGGCTATACGCCTACGCCAGCCACCCGGAGGTGGGCCCCCCGGCGGGGTGGCGCCCCCACCGGAGCGTGGAGGAGAGCCGACAGGTCATCGAGAACATCTTCATCCCCTCGGATGCCCTGGCGGTGCTCCGCAAGTCCGACGGCCGCCTGATCGGCTCGGCGGGCTTTGTGGACCGGCACCGCACGGAGCTGGGGACGCCCAGCGAGGAGATCGGCTATTCCCTGGCCCGGGACTGCTGGGGCCAGGGGCTGATCCCCGAGGCGGTGAAGGAGATTATCCGCCACGCCTTCGCCGACCTGGGCTACCAGGCCCTGTGGGCGGCCTACTACGACGGCAACCGCAAGTCCAAGCGGGTCATGCAGAAGTGCGGCATGACCTACCGCCTCTCCCGTATTGAAGCGGTGGAGCAGCTGGGCGAGACCCGGCTGGCCCACTACTTTGCCGCCACCCGAAGGGAGTGGGAGCGGTGACCGAGTATTTTGTCCCCACCGGAGCGTCCGAGACCGAGCTGGTGGAGAAACGCTCCCGCTTCCTCGGCCATGTCTGGCCGGTGGAGAGCGAGGAGGAGGCCCGGGCCCGCATCGAGGAGATCCGAAAAAAGCACTACGACGCCCGCCACCACTGCTGGTGCTACCGCATCCGGGAGGGGGGCGTGGAGCGCTACTCCGACGACGGGGAGCCTCAGGGCACGGCGGGCCAGCCCATGCTCAACGTGTTCCAGCGGGAGGAGGTCACCAACGTCTGCTGCGTGGTGACCCGCTACTTCGGCGGTATCCTGCTGGGGGCGGGGGGGCTGGTGCGGGCCTATACCCAGTCCGCCAAGGACGCCCTGGACGCGGCGGGCATCTCCGTGGTGCGCCGCTGGGTGGAGGTGGCCGTGCCCTGCCCCTACTCCTTCTTTGAGCGGCTCAAGCTGGAGCTGGAGGCCCACGGCGGGGTGCTGGGGGAGGTGGAGTACGCCGCCGACGTCACGGTGCACGCCCTGCTGCCCGAGGAGCGGGCGGAGGCCTTCTCCGCCCGGCTCACCGAGCTGGCCGCCGGCGGAGTGGCCGCCCAGGTGTGCGGTGAGTCCTTCCAGGCGGTGCCCCGGACACAAGTATGAACAAATCATGAATCTTTTGCAAAAAAGAAGGATTTTTCCGAGGAAAGAAGTATATAGTTACAGAGACTGCTGAGAGGTAGGTGGTATCTGTGACCCTGCGCGAACAGACCGAGGCGCTGGAGCGGGAGATGCTCTCCCCCTTTGCATGCCTGTCGTCCCAATCCCGGGGGCGGCAGACGCCGCTGGAGCCCTGTCCCACCCGCACCTGCTTCCAGCGGGACATCGACCGGATCATCCACTCCAAGGCCTTCCGGCGGCTCAAGCACAAGACCCAGGTCTTTCTGGAGCCGGAGGGGGACCATTACCGCACCCGCATGACCCACACCATCGAGGTCAGCCGCATCGCCCGCACCATTGCCCGGGGCCTGCGGCTCAACGAGGATCTGGCGGAGGCGGCGGCCTACGGCCACGATCTGGGCCATACCCCCTTCGGACATGCCGGGGAGCGGGTGCTCAATGAAATCCTGCCTGGCGGCTTCGCCCACAACGAGCAGTCCCTGCGGGTGGTGGACCGGCTGGAAAAGGAGGGGGAGGGCCTCAACCTGACCTATGAGGTGCGGCGGGGCATCCTCTGCCACACCGGCCCCGACCGGGCGGAGACCCTGGAGGGCCAGCTCCTCCGGCTGGCCGACAAGATCGCCTACATCAACCACGACATTGACGACGCCATCCGGGGCAGGATCATCTACCCCATGGACATACCCCTGTCCATCTCCCAGGTGCTGGGCTTCACCCACTCGGAGCGGATCAACACCCTGACGGTGGACATCATCACCCAGAGCGCCGGGCGGGACGCAATTCTCCAGTCCCCCGCCTGCCGGGACGCTATGGGCGAACTGCGGGCGTTCATGTTCGAGTTTGTCTACCGCAATCCGGTGGCCAAGGGGGAGGAGGGGAAGGCTCAGGAGCTGCTCCGCCGCCTGTTCGACTACTACCGGCGGGAGCCGGACAAGCTGCCACCGGAGTTTCAGGACATCAGGATGGAGGAGGGCGTGGAGCGGGCCGTCTGCGACTATATTGCGGGCATGACCGACGTCTACGCGGTGGAGTGCTTCAACGCGGCGTTCATTCCGAAATCCTGGAGCGTGAAGTAGGCGCGGACAGGCAGGCCGCGCGGGAGGGTATAAGCCTGGTATATTGTGGAAAACATAGTCGGAAGGAGGGCGCGGCGTGCCGATTCCCGAACAATTCATCGACGAGCTGGTGGCCCGGAGCGAGATCTCCGACGTGGTTTCCTCCTATGTCCACCTGACCCGGAAGGGAAACAACCTGTGGGGGCTGTGCCCCTTTCACAACGAAAAGACGCCCTCCTTCTCGGTTTCGCCGGATAAACAGATTTACCACTGCTTCGGCTGCGGCAAAGGGGGCGGGGTGATCTCCTTCATCATGGAGATCGAGAACCTGCCCTTTCCCGACGCGGTGCGCCTGCTGGCCCAGCGGGCGGGGCTGGAGGTGCCTGACACAGGCGCCGATGACGCCGGGCGCAAAAAGCGGGCCCGGGCCCTCGCGGCCAACCGGGACGCGGCCCGGTTTTACCACGACTACCTCAAGGGCCCCGGCGGCGCGCGGGTGCGGGACTATCTGGCCCAGCGGCAGGTTGCGCCGCGCACCGCCACCCGCTTCGGCCTGGGGGCGGCTCCGGAGCAGTGGGACGCGCTGACCAGGGCGCTGACCGCCAAGGGATACAGCAAGATGGAGCTCATCGACGCCGGGCTGGCCGTGGCGGGCAAGAACGGCGGCGTGTACGACAAGTTTCGCGCCCGTCTCATGCTCCCCGTCATCGACGTGCGGGGGGAGGTGGCCGGCTTCACCAGCCGCATCCTGCCGGGGGAGGAGGGGGCCAAGTACCTCAACACCCCGGAGACTATTGCCTTCAAGAAGGGGCGGCTGATCTACGCCCTCAACTTTGCCAAGAGCACCAAGCGGCCCAATCTGGTGCTGGTGGAGGGCAACATCGACGTCATCACCCTCCACCAGGCGGGGTTTGACAATGTAGTGGCCACCATGGGCACCGCCCTCACCGAGGAGCACGCCCGGATTCTGGCCCGCTACACCAAGGAGCTGGTGCTCTGCTACGACAATGACACGGCGGGCAAGCAGTCCACCGACCGGGTGCTCAACATTCTGAAAAACGCCAACCTGAACGTCCGGGTGCTCCAACTCCCCAACGCCTACGACGCGGAGGGAAAGCCCATCAAGCAGGATCCGGACGACTTTGTGAAGAAATTCGGCCCGGCGGCCTTTGAGAAGTGCCTGAACGGCAGCGCGGGCCAGAACGACTACCGGCTGGAGACCCTCCAGCAGAAGCACAGCCTGGCCGACGAGGAGGGGCGCATGGCCTTCCTCCGGGAGGCGGTGGAGACGGTGGCGGCGCTCCAGAGTCCCATCGAGCGCGAGATTTACGGCAACAAGGCCGCGGCGGCCGCAGGGATCTCCTCCTCCGCCTTTGCTCAGGAGGTGGAGCGGTTCCGCAAGAACCGGGCATGGCAGGCCCGCAAGAAGCAGGCCCGCCGGGAGCTGACGCCGGCGGCCCAGCTCCAGCCCCGGGAGCGGGAGCTGCGGTATGAGAACCTCCGCTCCGCCCGGGCGGAGGAGGGGGTGGTGAGGCTGCTGCTGCTGGAGCCCGACCTGTTCCCCCAGGTGGAGGGGCTGGGGCCGGAGCAGTTTTCCGCCCCGGTGCTGGCCAAGATCTACGCCCTGCTGTGCCAGCGCCACCGGGAGGGGCGCTCCACCCAGTTGGCCGCCCTCGCCGGGGCGCTCTCCCCGGAGGAGATGAGCCACCTGGTGAGCGTGATGGATCAGCCGGAGGCCCTGGCGCACAGCGCCCAGGCCCTGCGGGATTACATAGAAATCATTGAGACCGAGGCCCTCAAGCGGGGCGGGGCGGGCGCAAGCGACCCCCTGCTGGCGGCACGGGAGAAGTTCAGAGAAAGAAAAGCGTATGGAGGATAACCGCATGAGTGAGAAGAAGACCACCAGCAAGAAGGTACACACCCTGACCCTGGAGGATCAGACCAAGCTGGCCCAGGCCAATGTGAAGAAAATGGAGCAGGGCAAGATCGAGGTCATGAAGGTCGTCGAGGGCGTCCAGGGGGCGGAAAAGCTGGCGGAGCTGATCGAGCGGGGCAAGAAAAACGGCAAGCTCTCGTCCAGTGAGCTCATGGATGTGCTGGAGAACCTGGATCTGGAGAGCGACCAGATGGACAAGATCTACGATACCCTGGAGAACCTGGGGATCGACACCGTGGGCGACGACTATCTGCCCGAGCTGGCTGACGATATCATGCCCCCCCTGGAGGAGCTCAACGAGATTGAGGAGCTCCCCGAGGAGGAGATGGTGGATCCCAATACGCTGGTGGACTCCTTCGGCATCGACGACCCTGTGCGGATGTACCTTAAGGAGATCGGCAAGGTGAATCTGCTCACTCCCGATGAGGAGATCCAGTTGGCCCAGGATATGGGGGCCGGCGACGCGGCCAAGGAGCAGATGGAGGAGCTGGAGCAGGCCCGGAAAAACGGCGAGGAAGTCTCCCTCACCGAGGAGGAGGAGAAGGAACTGCGCCGCCTGGTGAAGCGGGGCGAGGCCGCCAAGCAGCGCCTGGCCGAGGCCAACCTCCGCCTGGTGGTGTCCATCGCCAAGCGGTATGTGGGCCGCGGCATGCTCTTTCTGGATCTGATTCAGGAGGGCAACCTGGGCCTCATCAAGGCGGTGGAGAAGTTCGACTACACCAAGGGCTACAAGTTCTCCACCTATGCCACCTGGTGGATCCGCCAGGCCATCACCCGGGCCATCGCCGACCAGGCCCGCACCATCCGCATCCCCGTCCACATGGTGGAGACCATCAACAAGGTCATCCGCGTCTCCCGACAGCTCCTCCAGGAGCTGGGCCACGACCCCTCCCCCGAGGAGATCGCCGAGGAGATGAGTATGCCCGTGGACAAGGTGCGGGAGATTCTGAAAATTGCCCAGGAGCCGGTGAGCCTGGAGACCCCCATCGGCGAGGAGGAGGACTCCCACCTGGGCGACTTCATCCCCGACGAGGACGCCTCCGAGCCGTCGGAGGCCGCCTCCTTCACCCTGCTCAAGGAGCAGCTGGTGGACGTGCTGGGTACCCTGACCCCCAGGGAGGAGAAGGTGCTCAAGCTGCGCTTCGGCATTGAGGACGGCCGCACCCGCACCCTGGAAGAGGTGGGCAAGGAGTTCAACGTCACCCGTGAGCGCATCCGCCAGATCGAGGCCAAGGCTCTGAGAAAACTGCGCCATCCCAGCCGTTCCAAGAAGCTGAAGGACTTCCTGAACTGATTCTTTTTTGATGCCGTCAGGCATTGGGCGCAGTTTCGGGGTCCCCGCGGGAGCCCAGCGCAAGCGGGTCCCGTGGGGAGAGGAGGAGCCGCGGAGCGAGGGAGCCTTCGCCGTCCGGCGGAGGCGAGGAATGCGCAGCCCGCGACGACGACGCGCCACCCCAGCCGCTCCAAGAAGCGGAAGGACTTTCTGAACTGAGACAGTACAGCGACGAGACGAGGCCCGGAACCATATGGTTCCGGGCCTCTGATCTGTCGAAGATCTCCCGCAAAGGAAAGCCGCGCAGAGTTCCTGCGGCAGCAGCCGCAGGAATGAAACGAAAATCCGTCATTTCCGGGGACATGTGCCTCGGAAATGACACTTCTCATGGCGGAAGGGGCGACTATTTCGCTGGAAATCGAGTCCCTTCCGCCATGCTGCCTTACTCGAAAAAGTGGCGCTGCCACTTTTTCGACACGCTGGCGAGGCCCGGAACCGTATGGTTCCGGGCCTCGCTGCGTCTCCTATTCATCGTCTCCGGGGAGCGGGCTGCACCCCCCGTCCTGGTAGGGGTTGACGTAATCCGGAGGGCAGAGGTGCGTTTCGCTCCACAGCAGCATGTGGTTCAGCACAGGCAGAAAGCTCTCGCCCATGGCCGTGAGGGTGTACTCCACCCGGGGCGGAACCTCGGGATAGACCTCCCGGTGGAGAAAGCCGTCGGCCTCCAGCTCGCGGAGCTGCCGGGTCAGGGTGGACTGAGTGATGCCGTCCAGGCGGCGCAGCAGCGCCCCGAAGCGCTGTACCCGGTAGAAGGCCACATACCACAGGATCAGGATTTTCCACTTCCCGCTGAGCACCGCCTGCAGGCGGCTCATGGGAAGGCAGCGGGCCAGCGCCTCCGGCGTCTGGAATTTGTTGTCTGCCATTGCGTTCCCTCCCTGTCCTGACATTATAGCGGGAAACCGGAAAAAAGCAAGACAGGATCAAAAAAGATACCGGGGCGCAAAAAAGACCGTACTTGAAGAACGGGCGGGGGCGGGCTATGCTGAACGGGACAAACCACAAGGAGGCAAACTGCCATGCACTACACAGGCACCATCTGGCGTCCGCCCTATGAATCCGGCTCCCTGCTGCTGGAGGCGACCGCCGGCTGCACCCACCACCGCTGCAAGTTCTGCACGCTTTACGACGAGCTGCCCTTCCACTTCCGGCTCTCTCCCCTGGAGGACATTGAGGCGGATCTGGCCGAGGCCCAGGAGCTGCTCCGGGGACAGCTCGTACAGCGGGTCTTTCTGGTGGGGGCAAACCCCTTTGCGCTTCAGACAGAGCGGCTGAAGGCCATCGCGGGGCGCATCCGCAAGTACTTCCCGGAGTGCCGGACCATCGGCTGCTTCGCGCGGGTGACCGATGTGGGACGGAAAACCGATGAAGCGCTCCGGGAGCTCCGCCGCCTGGGGTACGACGGCCTGACCATCGGCGTGGAGACGGGATACGATCCGGCGCTGCTCTTCATGGACAAAGGCTATCAGGCGCGGGACATCGTGGAACAGGCGCACCGGCTGGACGAGGCGGGCATCGCCTATCACTTTTTCTATCTGGCCGGAATTGCCGGGGCCGGACGCGGAGAGGCGGCGGCCCTGGCCAGCGCGTCGGTGTTCAATCAGACCAGCTCCCGCATCCTGGGCAGCTCCATGCTGACGGTCTATCCCCAGTCCCGGCTTTTTTCGGAGATGCAGGCCGGCCGGTGGACGGAGGCCGGGGAAGTGGAGAAGCTGGAGGAGCTGAAAACCCTGGTGGAGCACCTGGAGCGGCCCCTCTATTTTGCGGCCCTGGGAGCGTCCAACGCGGTTTCGGTTCACGGCTTTCTGCCGGAGGAGCGGGACGCCGTGGCCGCCAAGCTGGCGCGGGCCTGCCGCCCGGAGCACGAGGACGCCCTGCGCCGTTACCGGGCCGGTCTGCGGCATCTGTAGTGGAAATAATACTTGAAAAACATATAGGAATAGTATAATATAGAAAGGGAAAGAAAGTGGGCAT
>ENA-UONQ01001764-UONQ01001764.1-human-gut-metagenome-genome-assembly--contig:-CS26-NODE-1764-length-17244-cov-7.544243_pt1 | contig 17244 bp, 15 predicted proteins | sample MGYA00242460_ERZ724007 | MGnify/ENA metagenome assembly ERZ724007
GGCGGATTTCAGGAAGACTTTTTCGCATCAACATACAAGCTATCCCAGAGCGAGATTGACCGTATTTTAAATGATGTTAGCTTTACTGGAGCAGACGTTTCTTATGGCGATTTTGGTGCTTCAGAGGGTGATATTACCAGCGTTGCTAAAGCAGTTGCACAAGCATTTGTAAAAATCAATCCAAACCATCCATATGGAAATGGATATAACAAAGACCATCAATATCACTTTGCAACCGTTACATTACCTTGGGGAAACTATTATCTTGCTCCATGTTGTGCATCCGGTACGACTCTTGTATCTAAATATTTTGGTCTGAAGGCAGATCCAGTATCATCAACTGCAGCTGTGTCTAAAAGTTCATACGCCGGAAATAAAGTGTCTGTAACAGATACAAACGATTTTCGTGTGGGGGACGTTATTACCTACGGCAGTTCTCATACAGAAATCATTACAAAAATTGACGGTAATAATATTTACATTGCAGGTTTTGGTAGTGATGGCAACATTTTAAAAGACGCAACACAAGGTTGGAACAAACGTATCCCAAGAGGAACTTCTCTATCAACGGTAAGGGCAACACTCGGACATTCCAATAGTCAAATGTCTGTATGGAGACCGAGTAGCGGAACCTTTTCCACCCCATAAATATATCCTTGCAGTGTTAGAAATGGCTCCTCTGGAATTATACCAAAATATGTGTTAAAATAACGTTAAACATGCTATTCTGTATTAGATTTGCCATAATCTAATGCAGAATAGCTTATTGATGAGGAGGAAATAAGAATGAAAAATTTTGATCGTCAAGTAATGAAGGTAATGATTACGATTGGTTGTACGATTTTTTCAATTATGTTATTTATTCTTCTATTGTTCTATTTTAATTCTAAAGTGATTCGCGAAGACGACAATTCTTCGGATCTGCAAGCTTCCACAGAAATGGAGTCTGACCCTACACCGGAAACTATCATGCCAGAAACAGAAATACAGAAAACTCAGCAGGAACTTTCTTACTATGTTTCCGAAGAAGACAAAGAAGTGATCATTCAATATTTTAAAAATAAGAAGAAACTTTATAAGGAATATTTGAAAAATAATGGTATTACTACTTCCGATCTAATTAATGCCGTGAAAAGTAACGAAGTGACCCGCTTAAAAGATGGAGATACTATCTATGACGTGTATCAATTTGATCTGGATGAAGATCGTGCAGTATCGTTAAATATGGATGATGACATTATGGATATACATCGAAAAGGTGATCAAAGTACATTTGGCGAGCAGGAGAACCAGGTTACTGATGATATATACGGAGCTTTGCAAGACAATGAGGATATCTTACAGCAGTCTGGTATAGACATATATGAGTTAATTCAGGAAATAGATGCAGGGAAAGTCAGTATTTCCATTGTAGGATCAGATAGCTATGTAATCGATTATTCAGGTCATCAAATTACCATAGATCAGAGTACGTTAGCCTTGCAATTAAAATAAGGCTACCGCAATCCCACTGGCTTTAGATGGTGGGTTAAGGTAGCTAAAAATCAGAACTTATTGTAATTACTGGTTTCGAGACAGATATCAGATGACATAAATAATAATAATATAGGGCAGGGACTGCCCGAATTAACGCCTGTGGAGATAGTAGATTACGAGGTCTGCAAAGCAGGAAGCCCATTGGCCTTAGACAATGGGTAGTTCACATAGACGTGTTCCTCATCGTGAAAGGAAAAACATGGACAAAAATACTGGAAACAAAATTATGTTTATCTGCAGGGTGACCATGGCGTGCTTCTTTAGTTTCTGCATCATTTTACTCATTCAAATTATAAAGCAGGATCGACTTGCATATAAAGAGAATGAAATATCGTCTAAGTATGAAGCTTACATGAAAGACACCACTTTAAATGCAGATTTCCCAACACCTCAAACAAATTTATATACACAAAATCAGCTATCAGAGGCTGGTGTCTACGACTATTCTAAGGAAGATGCCTGGGAGGCCAGAAAGCAGGTATTACAAAATGCATTACAATATGTAGGAATGGTTTATTATGATCCTAAACACCATGGCGATAAATTGCTATATGGCAGCAAAAACGATGCCTCTGGATTTGTGTCTCAAATTTATAGTAATGTTTTAGATAACAAAATCTACTCAAATCCAGCACTTTATATTAAATTTGCTGATCACATATCTATGTATGATAGCACCGAGATAAGACCCGGTGACATCTTACTACATGGTAAAGGCGGAAATACCCTGATTTATCTTGGTGAACTAAATGGGAAAAAGGCAATCATTGATTGTTCCAAAGATGTTGCAAAAATTCGCTATCCTGGTGATTTCTATCTTCAATCATGTGATTACATTGATATGTACCAGCCACTTATGGAAATGTACCAGTGAGCTTGTGAAGAAAATCTGTTGGCTGAGCAGAGCACGCACTAATACCCACTGGCAAGCCGATGGGGTTGCAGCAGAAATACTGTAACCCATGTGAGTAGCCTAAGTGCTTTGAGCACTACGTTAAGAGAGAATACATAGGTACTCTGGAATGTAGTACCATGTTCCATGCTTCGGTTAGGTATGTCCATGCGATGGAGACTTAACGGTATGCATGGACTATTTCTACGTATACCAGTTCACTAACAACACAAAAGAGTAAAACACGCAGAGATGCGTGTTTTTATTTTTTTTGTTCAAACCACGAAGTATGGATTTCACATAATATAAAAAGGAAAACGCTGACAGAATGGAGGAGGAAACAAATATGCATGTACCAAGTACCGCAGCAATGTTAGTTGCTGGTGTTATAATTTCATTAATGATTCTTACATTTGGGATTACAATTATCCATAGCGATCAAAAAGATGGAAGCTCATATGTGCAATCAATCGAACAGGTTAACGAAAAAATTGCACAAATTAACAAATATGAATCTTATAATGCGAAGGAGATTCCCGGTTATGAAGTAGCTAATTGTATTTGCCTGCTTGGCAATAATGTGACGGCAAGCGTAGATGGAACAATATACCATCGCCCTGCGTCAAAAGAAGACGTTGATGCGTTATATCAAAAAACAAGCGCGACATATATTGACCCTACAGCGACTTACATATGTTATGTTCATTACGCTGTAAATGGCAGTCTGAGTTCATTTACGTTTTCAAAACAGTCCTAGAGGTGGAGGTTAAGGTAATGGGAGAAATACCTAGCAGCGCAATGATTGCAATTATATCTACTATTATTGCAGTTATTATTTTTACATCTTTTATATACGTTTTTAAGTCGCAAGATTCTATTGACAATGCAAAGCAGTCCAAGGTAAATCAAATGGATAAAGTAACTTTGTCCGACGATTATTTGCAATATGCAGGCTCAACACTAACAGGAGAGAAAGTAAAGGCGGTTATCAAGTCTTCTAGAAGAGAAGATTTAAGGATTTATGTTCAATTTGCCACAGATTCATACATTGTATTCGAGTTTCAAGATGGGTCTGGAAACTATTATCTCAAGGCTTCCGATTCAATGTATGATTCTACTGCTTCATTCAATGATGCCTATCAATGGACATCTGATTATACAAAATCTGGGTGGTACATTAATCCAGTTGATGATTATAGTTGCGAAGTACATCAGTCTTCTAGTGGAGAAGTGACCGAGCTGTATTTTCTTAAAGTATAACAGCTTGATTATAAGAAAAGGTGGAGAAAAAATAATGGAAAGTATCAATCACGCAATAATGGAGATTGTCGCGGTTATCATCTTCGCCGCAGCAATTGGTCTCATGATTATGTTTACTGAAAACGGAACGTCTGCAAACATATCTCTATCCCAAAATATTGAGAACGGTACAAATGTAAAGGAAAGTAACGCAGGATACAATGGAGAACTGAAAATCATTGGCTCTAGCGTGATTTTTGATATCTTATCGGTTGCCGAGCAATATCCTGGGATTACGATTAATATAGAGACTGATGAAAACACAAATGCTGTTTCATCTGCAGATTTAAAAAAAATAGCAGATAAAGAGGACGGATATCAAGATACAAGAAGAGCTATTCTGTCTTATGTCGATGCTACGGCAAATTATAAAAAATCATATTTTTATACGAAAACGGGAGATCTTACTTCTGTTCAATACAAAAAAATAAACTGATTAGTGGAGGTATTATATGGATCTAGTTGGACGTATTTGGGGGTTCATTTTTGGCGCATTAGCTTTGTTTTTAGGAATGACAACTATATATGCTTTAAAACAAGATTCGAATGTTCAGAGTTATGTAGATAATACAGTAGAGAATTTTGTCGATACATCTCGCGCTACTGGGAAAATCACAAAAAATAACTATGAAATGTTTATTGAGTCTCTTGATGCCACCCAAAATGTATACGAAATAAACATACAGCACTATGAAGAAAAAATGTCTCCTACCACTGTAGGTGAATACGAAATCACATATGATGCCCACGACAAAGCAGACATTATCGAAGGTATCTATGCAGATGATTCTTCCGGTTATCAAATGTCTACTGGTGATTTTATCCGTGTTTCGGTTAAAAACACATCACCTACACTCGGGAGGAAGTTAATGGGACTGTTCCTGGGCAACGGTAGCGATGGTGGACAGATCATTTCTTCTTATGGAGGATATATTGGAAATGAGAGCCAGTAAAAATCATTAATTGACTCGAATATACGTTTGCTAAAGCAAGGAGATTTTACTATGTCAAAGTATGTACTAGCGTTTCTTACAATGATTTTAGTTTTCTTTGGAATATATTCAATGCAAGTAGATATTGGCTCTCAAGCTGCTATTAAAAATAGTCAGTATCAGAATTATTTGACTACAGCTACATACGATGCAGCAAAAGAAATGCATCAAAGTATGGTGGATAACATTGCATTACCAGAAGAAAAAGACAGAGAAAAAGTTATCAAAACATTCTTTAATTCCTTAGCAATGGACTTTGGGTATACCACAAATGAAGATATGAACAGACTTCATTTGTATGTGCCCGTAGTAGCTTTAATTGATACTAACGGCTACTATATTGCATATAACTATGAGGGGAAAGACCCAGATACTAATGAACACAAGCTTTTTTCTGTAATAACCTCCATCAATACATGGACAACAAATCTAAGCGGAGAGAAGGGTACCTACATTGTCCGTTATTATCTTGGACATTTGGTTTCAGTTATTACACCAGATGGTGATGAATTTTATGGTTCACAAGAAGATGTACTTAGTAATCTATCAGGTTATTCATCTGTAGATGCTGACAAATTTAAAACGGAACTAGGTTTTACTGAAACCCCGAACGAGACAGATGCTTTGAACCTATACGATTCCAAAAGAAATTCTGTTATCATAATGGAAACAGAAGAAAAAATTGAATATTACATTAACCAACATAATAAAATTGCTGAGTCCTATAATACATCCTACACATTTTCCCTCCCTGAAACAGACCAGGATGATTGGATCCGTCTTGTTCAAAATCCTACATGCATTGCATTCCTTCAAGGCATGCAGGTCTCAAACACGACCGGATATCTCAACATCTATTCATTAAGTGGTGGGGAACTAAGTAAAAATAAAGAACTATCATTCGCTAACACTGATGGAACAAAGCAGTATTATAAGGATAACGATGACCCATTATCCTCATCACAGACATCTGGATACATGCCAAACGAGTCATCTATTGCTAAAACAGGTGATACCATGAACACAGATCATGATTTTACGGATACAGATATTGCCAACGCAAGTATGGTTAAGCATGGCGGAGATTCAGAACAACACTATCATAAGGGAAATGTCATCGGCAATATTGCTTCCTTATATGGCGGTTGCTATATAGCACCTGTGTTTCATCAGCATACAGATGATTGCTATAAGTGGCAAAGTAATATGAAAGTATATTCTTATGTCAGTGGTGTGAATTCTAATTCATATCAGTTTTTTGTAACTGACACATCGCGCGCTCAGGACGGAAGTCAAATAGAAATTAAGGCAAAAGACTATACCGGGACATATAGCGTTATTGAAGATGATACGGGAATTTATGTTAATAAAAATGGGACAAAAGTTCAGATTGCAACGATTACAACCGCTACAGGCTCTGGTGTTAAGGAAAGTGTGACCTCGATACTCGGAGGTCCGAACACAAGCTATACAATCCCAGTTTATCATGACCATGACTCGGAGGCATGTTACAGTTATGTATTCCATTCTCACAAGGGAAGTCAGGTTCCTGATGAAAATAGAATGCAGGTTATCAAAAGAATGTATGAATCTGTTCTTGGTGGAGCAGACGTTCGCTATAAAGACACTACGTTAACAAGTAGTAATTTTGATCGGACAAACTACCGATATATTACTTTGAACGGTGTTACTTATTATGCCTCTGCTGCAGATGTTATCGAGCAATTAGATTCATCACAGCTATTTGAACTTAACGACGTCGCAAATATCAGCAACTACACTTGCTATACAGAAGCAGGATATCACATTCATACAACAGAATGTTACGCGTCCCAGTCTGGAGAAACCGTATATGTAAAAGTACCCGTTTATCACCGTCACACGATGCCTATTGTACATTATACTTCCATCAACAATCCTGATTTGGATCTTACAGAAGAGGATGTAACAAAACAAATATCTGCCGGTATCAACGGAGATTATTATCCGTACTATATTGAAAATTTGGAGGCATCTTGCCTTTACAATGCTAATCAACGCAGTCAATATTATAAAACTATGACTTTCACAAAGGCAGATGGCTCACAGGTTGAAAAAAAAGTAGTTGATCTTCAATTTCTGTATACTGGTTCTTCGCAAAGTAATACAGAAAATATATCTTCTGTTAATTTTAGATGCGGGAAAACAGAGGAAACGGTCGATCATTATGAACAGAAATACCAGATGGTTAATGGCGAAAAAGTTCCTGTTACTGTCGTAGCAAAGAAAAAAGGGGATATCATATGCGGGCATTCCTCTACCGAAATAGAATCGTATTATAATACATGTGGCAAGATTGACAAGAATAAAATGACCGCATTGGAAAAGGCAAAGTGGGATGCCGGAATTTGGACCTGGGATACAATCCTTGAAAACGGTGTGGACAGTACGGAACTATCTTGTGGAAAGACATTAAGCACAGTCGAATCATGGGGGTTGCCGGATAATGCTGATCCAGGGACGCATCAGAAGGTATGCACAAAATATAGTTTGAATGAGATAAAAGCGGATACTCGATATCGTGCTTTAGCAAATGCACTAAGCGATAATTTGATCTCCAAAGCAGAATACAACAATGATAATGGTATTCGTACCGCAATTACGAGTTTGACTGCAAATGGATCTATTACTGGGTGGCGCTTAGCTTGTGGCCACGAAGTTGGTGAGTCGGTAAACAAAGCAGAAGAAAGCTTATTTACGAACTGATTTCTTAGAATCCAGAGCATAACCAAACAACATGCTCTGGATTCTAAAAATATGGAGACAGAACTAATGCAAACCTGAAGATTTCAAACAATAGGCTATTTACAAAGAGTGGAGCTGTATGATTTCTGGACGTATGCAAATTTCAACCGTCCAGCAGAAAATTAAGCTCCGGGGTGATCCTAGAACCCAGAACGCTGCGGCATCCGGTTCAACGTCCCTGAGAGTAAGGGTCAGTACTGGGTTCGTTCCACATGCAAGACAATGGCGATATGGATCACCGTCCTTCGGAGCGAGAAGTCGTGCGGGCAGCCAGTCTGTCAGTACGGGAATACGCAGGCATAACAAAAGAACCCAGAAAGGAGGAAGCGAGGCAAAAATTGTCGGGAAAGACGTCCTTTCTATCCTGGTACAATTTTTCTCATGACTAAAGCCACAAGTACCTCGCATCAAACCATGAATGAAGTCCCGTCTAGTGTCATTTTAACAACCATTATCATTATTGCAACCTGTCTTGTCCTTACCGGTGTGATTATTATTGTATCAATTGTTACCGAATCTCAAAATAAGATTATCAATACTGGAGAAAAAACTGTTAATACGGAATGGAGCGAGCAGTATATGCGGTATGATGGCATGGAAGTCACCGGCGCAGAAATTATCGCTTTAATCAAAGATAATCAAAAGATAGTGGATCCTATTCCTATTTTGGTAACAATTAACGGAACTGATTACAACTTTAATTATGGATCAGGAACATCAACTGCTGCCACAAATGCACAAATGATTACCAAGGCAAAACAGGCTATAGATGATACGACTATCTATATAGGAGAGGCACAAATTTCTGAAACATCGAATATTTATGCTTTAAAATTTGTCCCTAAATAAGAACCTTAAACCCCTGCATGATGTAGGGGTTTTATTTTGTAAGCAGAATGTCATTATATGATGTATATATAAGTATTTATGTGCGTTGGCACCTAAAAGGAGGTATAAGATATGTTACATAATGTAATTAAAAGAAATGGACAGGAAGTCCCATTTGATTCCAACAAAATTGTTACAGCCATAAAAAAAGCAAACAGCGAAGTAGATGCCGTCCATATGTTGTCAAATGCTCAAATTCAGGCTATTGCAGATAATGTCGCGCAGTATACAGAATCCTTATCTTATTCAATTGAAATTGAAACTATACAGGATCTTGTAGAAAAAGGTATCATGGAAATGAGGGGATATGAAGTCGCTCAAAAATATGTACGATATCGGTACAAGAGAGAACTAGCCAGAAGAGTAAATACAACAGACGACCGTATTTTATCCCTGATTCAGCAAAAAAATGAAGAACTGAAACAAGAGAATTCCAATAAAAATACAACGATTAATTCTACTCAGAGAGATTATATGGCGGGGGAAGTTTCAAGGGATTTAACAAGAAGGCTTTTGCTCCCGGAAGACATTGTTCAGGCACATGAAAATGGTATCCTTCACTTTCATGACTCCGATTATTTTGCACAGCCAGAAACAAATTGCTGCTTAGTTAATCTTGGAGACATGCTCCAAAACGGCACAGTAATCAGCGGAACCATGATTGAAAAGCCTCATAGCTTTTATACAGCATGTAATATTACAACACAAATCATTGCACAGGTTGCATCGAATCAGTATGGGGGACAGTCATTTTCTTTGTCAGATTTAGCACCATTTGTAGAAATTTCACGAAAAAAAATACGGCAACAGGTTTTGGAAGAACATGCACTGACGGGAGAATCCGTCGATCCTTCTATTATTGATCGTATTGTAGAAATAAGGTTAGATCGAGAAATTGCATCTGGAATACAAACTATCCAATACCAGATGGTCACTTTAATGACATGCAATGGTCAGGCACCCTTTGTAACGACATTTATGTATCTGGATGAGGTTCCAGAAGGAACGCTAAGAGAGGATCTGGCAAAAATTATCCATGAAGTATTAAAACAACGCATACAAGGCGTGAAAAATGAGGCTGGAGTTTGGATTACACCTGCATTTCCAAAGCTTATTTATGTCCTTGATGAAGATAACGTATATCCTGGATCCAAATATTTTTATCTAACTGAGTTGGCAGCTAGATGTACTGCAAAACGAATGGTTCCGGACTATATCTCTGCAAAGAAAATGAAGGAATATAAAAATGGAGATGTATACCCTGTTATGGGATGTAGATCTGCACTGACTCCAGACGATGGTAGTATTGGAAATGTTTCTAAATCTAAAAATTACATTTTAGGACAGCACAAATATTATGGGAGATTTAATCAAGGAGTTGTTACCATAAATTTGGTAGATGTCGCGTGCTCTTCGTATGGTGACATGAACACGTTTTGGAAGCTTTTCGACCGGCGGCTGGAATTATGCCATAAAGCGTTAAGATGCAGGCATGAAAGATTACTTGGCACAGTTTCTGATGTAGCACCCATTCTGTGGCAATATGGCGCATATGCCAGACTTGAAAAAGGAGAGAAAATTGATAAACTGCTATATAACAACTATTCGACACTGAGTCTGGGCTATGCTGGATTATATGAGACGTGCATGCGAATGATGGGAGTGTCTCACACCAGTCCCTATGGAAAGGAATTCGCAAAAAGCATCCTGCAGCATATGAATGATAAATGCAATGAATGGACATCGAACGAGAAGATAAGCTATTCTTTATACGGGACACCGCTTGAGAGCACGACTTATAAATTCGCCAAATGCCTGCAGAAGCGATTTGGAACCATCAAAGACGTAACAGATCATAACTATATTACTAATAGTTATCATGTGAATGTTCGTGAAAAAATAGATGCATTTACAAAATTGAAATTTGAATCTGAGTTTCAAAGGTTATCGCCTGGAGGCGCCATTTCCTACATAGAAGTTCCTAATATGCAGCAGAATATTCCGGCGGTCCTTTCCATTATTCAGTTCATGTACGAGAATATTATGTATGCCGAATTGAACACTAAGAGTGATTATTGTGAGGTATGTGGTTACGACGGAGAAATTCATATTGTTGAGGATGATCATAAGAAACTTGTTTGGGAGTGCCCTAACTGTGGGAACAGAGATCAAAGCAAAATGAGTGTAGCAAGAAGAACATGTGGATATATCGGTACACAGTTTTGGAATCAGGGACGCACACAGGAGATTAGAGATCGAGTAATACATGTTTCTACTCGAAGTAGTGTGTCAATCGAAGATGGCACACAGAAACCGTCAGCCCTGTAAATACAAGGGTTTCCGACATTTTGATGCAACACATGGCGTGTCAAACGTGTCAAAACTTTTGTGACAAAAGTAAATAGGAAACATTCAAAGGCTGGTTTCCAAGAACCAGCCTTTGATAAATTGGAGGATGCAATATGAACTACGCCCAAGTATTCATGTGCGATATCGCAAATGGTCCCGGATGTCGTACCAGCCTGTTCGTTTCAGGATGCACACATCATTGCAAGGACTGCTTTAATGAAATGGCCTGGGACTTCAATTATGGAAAAGAATTCGATCAGCATGTGCAGGATACATTGATTGAGGGAAGCAATAGCTCTTATATTGATGGATTTACTTTCCTTGGTGGCGAACCAATGGAGATTGAGAATCAGAAAGTGCTGCGTCCGTTCATTGAGAGAATCAAGAAGGAACTTCCTGATAAGAATATCTGGATCTATTCCGGTTACACTTATGAGGAACTCTCAGACCCGAACAACAAGAGATGCCACGGTGAAGATACCGATGCCATCCTTGCAATGACCGACGTACTTGTTGATGGGGAATTTGACTGGAAGAAAAAAGATATCACTTTGAGATTCAGAGGTTCTTCAAACCAGCGTGTCATTGACATTCCAAGAACCAGAGAACAAGGCAGAGTCGTACTCAGCAAATACGGAGAAAAGGAAACCATCTAAAAAGGCGAGCCATCGGATTTAACCGGTGGCTCTTGTTATATCCAGACCGGGTGATTGTTCTTACTGTTTCAAAGGGAAAATTAGATGAAATCCTCCGAATTATAGGCAAGTAATTTGACACAGTTTGAAATTGTGTGTCAGAATGAAAATGTGTGTAATTCCGGTATTTACAAGGGTTTTGCCGCTTGCGTGATAAAAACGCGTTTTGAAACAAAAGTATTAGAATAAATGTTTCCAACTAATAAATATATCTGTTAGCAGGAAGGCAGTGCAAAATGCACTGCCTTTTTATGTATAATAAGTTTTAGCTCGTGACCGAAATGAAGATTAATTTTTATTTTCTGCACTATTTCTCATAAATTTATTAAATGTATTAACAATGAAAGGAGGATTTCCATATACCGGTTGATCTAGCAAGTATATGAAAATGTGCAGATGAAAACAAATATAACAATTCCTATATGGGAAAAACTAACCTTAACAGTGGAAGAAGCGGCAGCGTATAGTAATATTGGGATCAATAAGCTATATGAATTAATTTCTGAACCAGGATGCTCTTTTGTTCTTTTAATAGGAACAAAAAAGAAAGTTATCAAGAGAAAAGAATTTGAACAGTTTATACAAAGGTCAAGTATATTGTAGGATTGCGATAACTGTCTTAGTATGTTAAGTTTTTATTAAATTAATATGGTAGATAGTATTTGGATTGAGTTAACTTGGAGGAAAATATGGGAAAAGATTTAGCAGGTAAAGAATTAGGTACAGGGATAGTACAAAGAAAAAATGGACACTATGAAGCAAGGTATGTAAATCGATTCGGAAAACGTGTTTCTATAACTTCCAACAACCTAAGAGAAGTGAAAAGAAAACTATCCCAAGCCCAATATGAAAATAGTAAAGAACTTAATCTCCGGGAATCCATGACTCTCGATGAATGGTTTCTTAAGTGGATGGACATATATAAGATAGACATTATTCGAGCTAATACCAGAACAAAATATAAGTCATATTATAAAAAACATATATCTCCTTCAATTGGTCACTATAAGCTTCAAGAAATTAAACAAATTGATATAAAAGAATTGCTAAAAAATATGAGTCAAAACGGCTATGGATATGAGGTAAAAAATGCTGTGCGTATCATGTGCATAGACTTATTTAGCAAGGCAATTTATAATGAGTATTTAAATAAAAATCCAGCTAAAGGAATCTCTGTAAAAAGAGATGAAAATAAAGATATACGAGTTCTATCTGTTGAAGAACAAACCTTGTTTTTCGATTGCTGTAAGGGAACTTTTTATGATAACTTTTTTATTACAGCTGTATCCACAGGTATGAGAATCGGAGAATTGGCCGCACTGCGCTGGAATGATATTGATTTGACGAAGAAAGTAATTCATGTAAATCGTACTCTTGTATATCAAAAATATGATACAGACACAAAAAAAGAGTTTCATCTCGAACTGCCTAAAACCAAAACTAGCAAAAGGGATATTCCGATTAACAAGCAATGTGAATTAGCCTTAAAAAAGCAATTTGTGCAGAAGTCTGTCGTGACAGTAAAAGCTCCTGTATCAAAAAAGCCAGCAAAAGAGTTTCAAGACCTGTTATTTACTACGACATGCAATACTCCTTTAAATTCACAAATTATATGCGATGCAATAAACAAGATTGTAACCGAGATTAATTTAACTAGAGATATTCTAGATGAAATCGAAACTTTTTCTGCTCATTGTCTACGTCATACATTTGCGACACGTTGTTTTGAGGCAGGAATCCAACCTAGAACTGTACAGACATACCTTGGACATGCTACATTGCAAATGACTATGGATTTGTATACGTCAGTCATGCCGGAGTACAAGGCTGGTGAGATGGACAAAATTTCTGATTTATTAGATTCGATTTCCAACAACGGGGAAAATTTGGTTGAGGAGCAATATGGAAAGCTGGCAGTAAATGATAAAATCATACCTATCAAGACTGCAACTTGATAAAACTTCCCAGGTGTCGGATGAAAATCTCTTATCGCATGAACTACCACTTGCATTTCTAAAGAAATAGAAATGGTATCTATAGGTGTGTTACCCACACCGAAGAGCCGGCTCACGCGGCTTCTATCCCTTTGACGGGAATACGTTTGTTGAAATCCGGATAATCCCGAACCAGGATCCTTTCCAGGAAGAAAAAATCTTTCTCGTTTTGGAATGCCTCCGGGTCATATTTACGCAGGATATTCCCAGCACCATTCAGGTCGGCATTAACCAGCCGGCCTGTTTTTGTGCGGTAAAGACCGCGCCTGATCCGACGCCCTGAGAAAGAGACCCCTCCTGCCGGCTCTTTTCCATAAACTGGGATCAGATCCCCATCTACCAGGCTTGCCTTAGAAGTGTAGGATTCCTCCTACTCTACAACGGACAGCCCGGCTGCCTGTGCTTTGTATGTGATCATATACCGTAAAGATTCCAGCGGGATCTGGAAGTTTTGATTATAGACTTTCCTAAATAAGTTGTCTATAATGAATATATACTAATCGACCAGGAAGGATCTATCAGATGGCAAAATATTCTTTGATGCACAAAAATAGCATATGCGGGATGTTGGTGCTTGATGAAATAACAGGGCGGATTGTAGATTATAAGGACTATGGAACTGGAATTTCCCCATTTCTTGGAAGTGCAGATTTGCCGAGAATGAAAAAGTGGTGGGAAATGCGTGCAGTGCCAGCAACCAGAAATACAATTCATGAAATATTGAAACGATCAGGGTGTTTAAATGCTGAAGTGTATCTTGCGAAAAATTTGGCATTGAGTATGACTGATTCCTATTGGGTGCGCCCCATAGACTCACAACTACAGTACGAGCAAGTGAACTTTAGAAACTTACAAATATACCACGACGGAAAAATTCCATATCATAATGCAACCTCATATGATTATAACGCTTCTTTGGGCGGACAGATGGAAAAATATTGGAATTTAGATCATCCCATTCCTGATTTGGTAAAAGAAAGTAGCAAATATTATGGACAACAGTCTGTGAATGAAGTAATCGCAACTAAAATTCATATGCTGCAAAAAACAGATGTGCCATTTGTAAAATATACTGCAGAAGCAATAGCTGGACATGGTATTGTAAGCCATTGCGATGCATTTACAGGAGAAAATGTTGAACTAGTATCAGCCTATGAAATTGTAGAAAGTCGAAAAGCGGAAAACAGTAAATCCTTATATGAACACTACATTGACCTGTGTGTGCAGTATGGAATCGAGCGGGAAAAAATACAAAAATTTATGGATTATCAAACGTTGACGGATTTTATTATCAGCAACACAGACGAACATCTGGCTAATTTTGGAGTACTGAGAAATGTAGATACAATGGAATTCATTGGACCAGCGCCTATTTTTGATTCGGGTAATAGCATGTTTTATAATGAAGACAGGACAGTGCCTTATTCCAGAAGAGAGCTATTAGAACGACCTATCACAAGTTTTTATAAGACCGAAGAGAAAATGTTAGAAAAAATCATGGATAAGTCGGTCGTAAATCTTGACCTGTTGCCATCGCCTCAAGAAATTAGTATTCTTTATATACAAGCAGGTATTCCTGAAAAAAAAGCGGATTTTATTAGCAAAAATTATCAAACAAAAATAGAAATGGCTAAGGAATTTCAGCGTGGAAAGACAATTTCCATGTACCAGGAAAAAATAAAAGAAAGACAAAAGAAATATACAGAACCGGTATCAAAGCAAGTGATGTTAATCGTATCCCATACAGCTGGTTCAGAGGTCAATGAGCAAATACAAGAGTTTCGATTGAATAAGGAATATATTGAGAATACAAGTTTCTTATATCCGATTGAGCAGGCAATCGAAGATACATCTTTTGTATTGGATAGGAATAAGGTTCTAAACTGTCCGAAAAATGATGCATATAAGGGAATTGTATTAAAGATCTCTATGAAGAATATCCAAAATGAACTTTCTCAAAGCAGCGTACCGAATAACAAGAGCCTGTCACTTTGGGTTGCAGAGGTTCGAATTAAAAAAGCATTAGTCAGTGGTGCAAATGTGATCTTTGAGTCTTTTAAAATGTCGGCAGCGGAACAGGACGCTATTGAAAAATTTATCAAAACAATAGATATTGATGGTATTCAGGTACGTACCATGCGAGAAAACATTTCTCAATCAGAACCTGTACAAAAAAGAAAGAGCATAGAAGAACAGATTCTGCAGGCAAAGGGACAAATGCAAAAGACATCAGTTATAGCTAAGAAAACGGCCGCTCAAGAGATTTCTAAGGTTATCGACAGTGGAACAATGCATTAACACCTAAGTGTATCCCCCATGGACAGTGCTGCTATAAGTATTAAACGGAGATTTAATGGCGTTTTTTTTACTAAAATGGGGAATACTTGTAAAAGAATGCCGTATTTATGCGGGTTTGCAAGGTCACTAAAATATCACCTGGCTTACTTATTACTTCTTCCAAGTTTGAATCAGTTCGAATATGATAGATACTATAAAAATTATGTATCAAAAGATTTGGGGGAAGATTATGAATCTATTTTTAATGATTTTTCAATAGAAGACTTTGAATATATTATAGAAATATTATATCGATGTGAAAGAGCTGATGATGGATATCCGCGTGTTATAGGTTTAAATCTGCCTAAAATCAGTGATGAATACATGCGTTCACCAATAATAAGGGAGCAATTTGTGGATTACATTTGCAATGAGCTCAATGAATGTTTGTATTATGATATGCTATCAGGGGGTGATATTCTAAACGGAGAAGTATTACCTCCAAGAGTTGGGTTAAGAACAGGTATTAGGGCAATTTATGAGTTTGTAGAAGATAAGGAAGAATTGTTCTTACAATTTGTACCAGGAAGGGTATTCAGTGAGTATCAGATTCCTAGCGAGGCATATAATTGTATTAAACTTTATAAAGATGATATATATGAAATATTGTTTGGTAATGCAAATTATATTGATAATTTGTGTAAGCGTTCTTTGGTGAATATTTGTGAGTCAGAATATGTCAGAGATTGGACACAACGAATTAGTTACTTATTTGATACTTTTGATGGAATCGATCCACGAAATTATAATAAAGAAAAGGTAATAAAGTTAGTTTTTACAATATTAGCTATTGATAAGGCGGATTATTTACGGAACAAACAAAAGTATGAGCAACTGAAAAACAAATATAGAAATCCGATACTTCATGGAGGAAAATCTATATTTGAAATTGAACCAGATATTAATGAAATAAAAAAGGTGGATACATATTTGCGAAAGACTATAATGGATTATTGTTTAAAGATCCATTCATTAAGTATTTCAACATGGGAAGAATTAGATAATGCATATAGAGTGCAGCAAAATTTCCTAAAATTATAACCTTTGATAGTTTATATAATCTATCAAAGACAAATATATTCATGATAATTATCAATAATAGAAAGGAGACAGGAGTAAATTGCAATAAGTAAAATCGAATTAGATAGTAATTTTGTAACAAGAAGTAAATAGCATATATTATGCAGAAGGCAGTCCAGAGCGGGCTGCCTTTTGTCGTGCAAAAAATGAAAATATGGAGGTTTATTATGGCAGACGAAAGAACAGAAAAACAAAAAGTACAGGAAATCACAGACAAGTGAGTATTCCGGGCGATTCTGAACTGCCATTCCGGGAGACCGTTTCAAGTTTTGTGTAAACGTTAAAAACTGATATAAGATTTGTGAATAGTTACAAATGGGCAGAGCCGATTTTCCGGATTCTGCGAGTCTGTGATACTTTTTCTGTAAAATAATCTAGGCAAGGAGCTTCTATGATAA
>ENA-UONQ01001765-UONQ01001765.1-human-gut-metagenome-genome-assembly--contig:-CS26-NODE-1765-length-17235-cov-5.124040_pt1 | contig 17235 bp, 16 predicted proteins | sample MGYA00242460_ERZ724007 | MGnify/ENA metagenome assembly ERZ724007
GGAATAATCAAAAAAGTAGCGGTTCTTTTCCTCTGTCAGAAAATCCCGGAACTCATAGGGCAGATTGTAGCGGAGCTGCTGCTCCGTCATCAGCGGCAGCGTCACGGAGCGCACAAAGCGGTCGCCGGTGTTCAGCACCATGGCGGCGTTCGTCAGGGGGATGCCGTGGCCCTTGGCCATGTCCCGGATAAAATCTGCCATGGCGTCCATGGACAAAATTCTCCCGTTTGAGACCATGGCGTCCGGCAGCTCCGCCGTAATGGCGCGCTTGAGCTCCCTGCCGGAGAAATATACCATTTTTACGCTGTTTTCGCCAATGTCAAAGCCAACGAGCTTCCCCATATATCAACCTCTCACATTCCAAAAAGACTCAGATACCATTGGAGGACCCTGTCCCCCGTCAGCAGCGTGACCCACGCCGCCGCCGCGATGGACGGTCCCCACGGAATCGGCGCATCCCTCCGGCCGGAGGCCAGCCCCGCGCAGATGCCCAGCACACAGGCCAGCAGCAGGCATAGAAGATTTCCCATCCAGCCGAGATACAGCCCCGTCAGGGCCAGCAGCTTCAAATCGCCGCCGCCCATGGCCTCCCGGCCCATGCGCTTTTCCATCATGAGCACCACCGCCAGCAGCGCTCCCGGCACGGCAAGGCCGCCCAGCGTGCCCTGTATCAGCCGGTGCAGCGGCTCCGGCTCCCACACAAGGAACACGATAAACACCCCGGCGCCGAACAGTAAAAATCGGTCGGGTATGATGTACCCCTCCAGATCCGCGAACGCGCAGGCCAGCAGCACGCAGGCCAGCAGCCACGCCTCAAGGACTTGGAGCGAAATATCATACTTCAGCAGGGCGCTGACAAACATCGCGCCCCCTGCCAGCTCCCCCCACACATGGCGGGCAGAGAGCTTTGCGCCGCAGTAGCGGCATTTCCCCCCGGAGCACACATAGCTCAGCACCGGCACAAGGTCCCGCACCCCCAGCACATGGCCGCAGACGTCGCAGTGGGAGCGGCCATGGAGCACGCTTTCGCCGTGGAGCATCCGCCATGTCAGACAGTTCAAAAAGCTGCCCATGCACGCGCCCAGAAGCGCGGCCATTGCGCAGCAGTAAACAGTGATCGGCAGGGACAGACGCAGCATAGGTTCTCCTTTTCCATGCCTTTACCCGGGGCACGGCCGCCAACCCTCGGCCGCGCCCCGGATCAAGGAGCTGTTCCGGCGGGAGCGGGTTGGTGCCCCCGCCGGAATAGTAGCTTGAAATTACTCAGCAGTAATTCCGCTAACCTTTCCATTGGCTATGGTATACTTAATGCTCTTCTCCTTGCTCCAAGTAACATCGCTGCCGACCGCAAAATTTCCGCCAACCTTTGCGGTGTTATCGGCATCATCAGAGCTGCCCTTCGTCTTGTAGGTGCCAGATGTGGTGCTAACAGAGCCGTCATCATTCAGATAATACGGACCAGTTCCGCCGACAGTCATGACTTCCAGCTGCGCGGCAGCATAGCCGGAACGGATGTGGGCACGGTCAGGGCCGGCCGGGGCCTTATGCAATGCAGAGGTGAAGGTGGGAATTGCCACTGCCACCAGCACGGCGATGATAGCCACCACAATGAGCATTTCCATCAGGGTAAAGCCCTTTTTGTTGTTCAATTTCTTGAGCATAAATCTTTTCTCCTTTGTCTTTTTCTTCTTTATATCATCCCGCCCGGGTTGCAGGCAGGGAGGATACCGTATTACGCCATGGAACCGTACATACTGAACATTGGCAGATACACCGCCAGCAGCAGCACCATAACAATGACCGCAAGGCCGATGGTGATGACCGGCTCCAGCACCGCCAGCAGGCGGTTTGTGATGGTCTCCACCTCGCTGTTGAAATACTGGGCCACAACGTCCAGCGTGTCCACCAGCGTGCCGGAGCTTTCGCCCACGCCGATCATTTCCCGCAGCATGGGGGGAAACAGCTTTACCTCGCCCATGCCCTCGGCCACGGTGCGGCCCCGCTCTACACTCTGCCGCACCGTTCCGGCGGCCAGCGCGAACATATAGTTACCGGAGACCTCACCGGCCACCGACAGCGCCTTCGGCATCGGCAGACCGGCGGAAAGCATAGCGGACAGGGCGGCGGCAAACTGGCCGGAGGCGCTCATGGTCCGCAGCCGCCGCAGGGGCGAGCGGGTCAGTGCGTAGTTCGCCAGCACGATGCGGCCCCGCTCCGTGCGGCGGAAGCTGTAATAGCCGATGCCCGCCGCGGCCACCAGCAGCACCAGCACCCACCACCACTTGACAAAAAAGCCGCTGACAGCCATAAGGCCCTTGGTAATGGCGGGAATGTCTGAGCCAAGCTCGGCAAATGTATTCGTAAAGGCCGGAACGGCCTTTACCATCACGATGATGACAACGATAATCGCCGTGACGATGACCATAGCCGGATAGGTCATGGCGCTGACCACCTTGGCCCTGGCCGTGGAGGAGCGCTCATAGTAGCCCTGCAGCCGCTTCAGACACGCCTCCAGCGAGCCGGACTGCTCACCGGCCCGGACGGTCTCCACAAACGTGGCGGGAAAGCGCACCTCCCGGCTGCTTTCGAGACTGTCCGCCATGGAGCGGCCCGCGCCCACCTCCTCCGCCGCCTTTTCCAGCGCGCGGCGGAGCTGCTTGTTCCGGGTCTGGGCGGCCACCATTTGCAGACACCGCAGCGCGGTCAGGCCCGAGGAGAGCAGAATGGAGAGCTGGGAACAGAGCATCGCCAGCTCCTTTTCCCTGATGCGGGTATTGACGGGGCGGGTAAGCGGATTGCCCTGTTTTTCCTTTACCGGCTCGATTTTGGTGATGAACGCACAACGGTCCCGCAGTTGGGACACCGCCTCAAATTCGTCATAAGCCCGAATGACGCCGGTGACCTTCGCCCCGTCAAGGCTCTGGCCCCGGTAGCGATAAGTGGTCATATCCGCTCCCTCCTTTCCCGGTTATACTTTGGTTTCTTTAATCCTCCGCCGTGCTGGTAATAACGCGGGCGGCCTCCTCCACTGTGGTGATGCCGCTCAGCACCAGATGCTGGCAGCTCTCCCGCATGGTGACAAAGCCGTTTTCCCTTGCGGCGGCGGACAACTCCTCCGTCTCCGCGCCCCGGCCGATCAAATGCCCCAGCTTGCTGTTCACCACAAGGATTTCCAACGCCGCCCGGCGGCCGATGTAGCCGGTGTGATGGCACTCCGGACAGCCCTCGCCCCGGTAGAAGACGGTGCTGTCATCCTGCGGCAGACCGAGGGCCTCCAGCTCCTCAATAGGCGGCTTGTAGGCCCGCTTACAGTGGGGGCATATCTTCCGCACCAATCGCTGGGAGATGACGCCCCGCAGCGCGCCGGAAATGAGCCACGGCTCCACGCCCATGTCCCGCAAACGGGTCACGGCGGAAATAGCGTCATTGGTATGCAGAGTGCTCAGCACCAGATGGCCGGTGATGGCGGCCCGGATGGCAATATGGGCGGTTTCGCTGTCGCGAATCTCGCCCACGGCGATGATGTCCGGGTCCTGACGCAAAATGGAGCGCAGGCCGCTGGCAAAGGTCATGCCGGTCTTTTCGTTGATCTGGCACTGGTTCACGCCGGGGATGTAATACTCCACCGGGTCCTCCAGCGTCACGATGTTGACCTCCTCCCGGTCCAGGTCCTGCAGCATCACGCACATGGTGGTGGACTTACCGGAGCCGGTGGGGCCCACCAGCAGAATAACACCGCCGCTGTTTTTCAGCAGTGCCTCGTATTTTTCAAGGTCACGGCCCTCAAAGCCGAGGCCGGTTTTGGTGAGGTTCTGGGAGGACTTGTCCAAAAGGCGCAGCACCAGCTTTTCGCCGTACACCGTGGGAATTGTGGAAATACGCAGGTCTATCACATGGCCCCGCACCTGCACGGTGGTGTGTCCGTCCTGCGGCACACGGCGCTCGGCAATGTCCATGCTGCCCATGATCTTCAGGCGTGAAACCACCATGTTCTTCAAATCGGCGGGAACGGTGAGCATCTGGTGCAGCAGACCGTCCACGCGCATCCGCACCACCATTTCCTCTGCCTGCGGCTCCAGATGGATGTCGCTGGCCCGCTCGTCAAAGGCCCGCTCGATGAGGGCGTTGACAAATTGGATGGTGGGGGCGGAGTTGCCCTCCTGCTGCTCCCGCGCGGCGGGCCGGGGCGCGGCATCAATGTCCGCACCTACCTCGCGCTTCATTTCCTCCACAATCTTCGCCGTGCCCTCATTGCTGTAGAGCCGGCCGATGGCCTGCTCCACTGCCTTGCGGGTGGCAATCATGGGAATGACTCGCTTCCGGGAGGCGGCCTTGACCTCCTCCTGCGCCATGAAGTCCAGCGGGTCGCTCATGGCAAGGTACAGCGTATCCGCCGCCGCCCGCACCGGCACCACGCAGAAGCGCCGGGCGATGTTCTTCGGCACGAATTTCGCCAGCTCTATCGGAAGAGATACCTTCGTCAGGTCAATAAATTCAATGCCGAGCTGAATTTTCAGCGCGTCAATCAGGCTTTTCTCCGTAATGAAGCCATTTTGAATCAGTACATCGCCCAGGCGCTGCTTTGTTCCCTTCTGCAGCTCCAACGCCTGCTCCAGCTGTTCCCGGGAGATGGCGCCGGTGCTGACCAGCAAGTCTCCCAAACGCATATAGGCCATATCCACACCCCCCAGAAAATACCGGCACATCGCAAAAAGACAGACTGCCGCTTTGCCTCAGAAAAAAGCTGCGGCCAGTCTGTCATGTGAACGACTCTGCTCATTTAGACACTATAGCTTTGCGTCCCTGCCTTTCGGCAGGTTTGCCGAATATATACACATACCAAACGGAAGTGTTTCCGTTTCTTAACAGCAGCTATTGTAAAGCAATCTGCCCCTTCCGTCAAGCAAAAGTCGCGAATTTGCGCCAAAAAATCCGATTTTTCGTTTCTCAGTCCAAAAGCGCGGCCACACGGCTCTCCCCGTACACGGGAACGCCGTTTTTCCTCAGCAGCTCCGCCGTGACCCCATCCCCGGCGGTCAGGGTGCCGGAAAAACTGCCGTCATAGATTTCGCCGCAGCCACAGGAGGGGCTTCGCTCCTTCAAAATCGCCGCCTCGCAGCCCGTCAGGCGGCACAGCCGCAGCGCGGCCTCCGCGCCCCGGCGGTACTGCTCCGTCACATCCGCGCCGGTGTTCATCACCACATGGTCCCCCCGCCGCTCCGAGGGTGCCCGGGGTGTGGGCAGTCCGCCCAACTGCTCCGGGCACACCGGCACAAGGTCATGTCTGGCCGCCAGCGCCTCCGCCCACGGCTGGGGCTTGGCCCTTCCGTCATACCGGCAGGGGATTCCCAAAAGGCAGGCGGAAATCAGGATTTTCATTTTACCGTCCTCCCATGGCCCGGCGCTCCCGCTCCAGCTCCCGGTAAAGCCGTTCCGGCGTCCATGTGCGGTTATTCGGCGTCAGCACCGCCTTCAGGCAAATGATACCCGCCTGCCGCAGCGACACCAGAAGGGCGTCCAGTTCCCGGTCCAGTCCGCAGAATACCAGCATTTTCCCTATCGGCACACTCGATGCCCCGCCGGTTTTCCCTTGGGACAGCGCCTCCAGCGTCAGAGTGCAGCTCTCCCGGGCCACCGGCTGAAGCTCCGCGCCGCAGCGCTCTGCCGCCGCCGCAATTTTCATGATCTCGCCTAAATCCCGAAATCCGAACATCAAAATTTTCTTCATGCCTCAACCTCCAAGGGCTTTCCGTTCAGCACCGCCGACAGCAGCCGCTCCCCATCATAGCACAGCTTCAGCGAGAAAAACGGCTCGTCGGAATCCAGCAGCCGCAGAAAAATGCGGTCTCCCGCCCACATGGGCAGCTTCCTCAGCTCCGCCTTGGGAATCCATTCCAGCTCCCCCTCGTCGCAGGGGTGGGGCGTTCCCGTCCAGCCGGTTGCCGTGAACAGGTGCATATATTCCGTGGGCCACTGCGTATTCACAAAGGTCACAAGGCCCCGGTAGCGGTACTCCGTCAGCGTCAGGCCCGTTTCCTCCCAACATTCCCGCACAAGGCAGTCCTCCGGGCTTTCCTTGTCCTCAAACTTTCCGCCGACGCCAATCCACTTATCCCGGTTGGCGTCCTGCTCCTTTTTTACGCGGTGGAGCATCAGATATGCTCCGCCCCGTTCCAGATAGCACAGCGTTGATTGCAGCATGAGCCCACATCCTTTCTTCCTTATTATATAGGAAAGCGCCGAAAATGAAAAGGCCTAACCGACCATTTTGCCCTCCGTCTTGCGGTTTTGGCAGCGCTGTGGTATTATTGCCCTTGAAAACAGGAGGCTTGACCATAAGCGGTTTTATTTTTCAGTGCTTTTATGACATCGTCCGCCATATCCCCGCCGGGACCGTGGCCACCTACGGACAGGTCGCGCGCCTTGCGGGGATGCCCCGCTGCGCCCGGACCGTAGGCTACGCCATGGCCGCCAACCGTGACCCCTCTGTTCCCTGTCATCGGGTGGTGGACCGCTTCGGCGGCACAAAATCCTGCTTTGACCTCTACGGCCCCGGCACTCAGCGGGCGCTGCTGGAGGCGGAGGGCGTTGTCTTTACCCCGGAGGGAACGGTAGACCTTGCCCGCTGCCAGTGGAATGGTCTCTTTTAAGCAAAAAAACACCGGCTGACAGGTGCGGCGCACGCCGCCTCCGTCAGTCGGTGTTTTCATATTCCCTCAGTCCGGCAGCAGACAATCCACCGCCGCCCGGTCCGTCCGAATGGATTTGCACAGCGCGGAGACCGCCTTGTGCCGGGGATCGTTTTTGTAGCGCTCCAGCGCCTCCCGATTCTCAAACTCCGAAATGAGCACGGCGTCATAATCGCTGCCCTCCATGCCCCGGAGGACCCGGCAGCTCTTCAGCTCCGGAATCACGCCATAGAGGCCCTGAAGCCCCGTGAGAAACAGGTCCCGCTCCGCCTCGGTCCCCGGACGGAACTTCCACATTACGATATGCCGCAGCATTTTTACACGTCCCTTTTCCTGTTGTATGCCGCGATGCCCCGGCCCAGCAGTTCAATGGCCCGGCGCAGATACTCGCAGTTATGGACATAGGCAATGCGAACCTCACAGCGGCCATCGTCCGGGTCGGCATAGAAGCCGCTGCCGGGGGCGTACATCACGGTCTCGCCGTTGTCCTCAAATTCCTCCAGCAGAAAATACTGGAGCTTTTCCACATCGTCCACCGGCAGCGTCACCATCATGTAGAACGCGCCGTCGGGAACATCGAACTTCACGCCGGGGAGCTTACCAAGCTCCTCTACCACGGTGTCCCGCCGCTTCTTGTATTCGTCCCGCACCGCCTTGAAGTAGTCCGGCGTCACAGAGCGGTACATGGCGGCGGCGCCCACCTGATCGATGGTGGCGCTGCAAAGACGTCCCTGACACAGCTTCAGCGCCTCGGCCATAAACTCCTTATTCCGGCAGATAATGGAGCCCACCCGCGCGCCACAGGCGGAGAAGCGCTTGGAAACGGAGTCCACCAAAATCACACGGTCCTTCACATCCTCCAGCTCGCCGAAGGAGCCCATAGGCTCATCGTCATAGATGAACTCCCGGTACACCTCGTCCGCCACAAGGAACAAATCGTGCTCCTTTACGATGTCCGCGATGAGGCGCATTTCCTCCCGGGTGAGCACCACGCCGGTGGGGTTGCCGGGATTGGAAATCAAAATACCCCGGGTGTGGGCGTTGATGTGCGGCTCAATGAGGGAGCGCTCCGCGTAATGGTAGCCGTTTTCGGCGGAGGTGGGGATGGGATGAATTTTGCCGCCGGTCATGTAGGCAAAAGTATTGTAGTTAGCGTAATAGGGTTCCGGCACCAGCAGCTCGTCCCCCTCGTCCAGAATGCAGGCGAGGATGAACTCCAGCGCCTCGCCGCCGCCGGAGGTTGCCAGAATGTCATCCTTATCCAGCTTCACACCCAGCTTTGCGTAATACGCCTGCACCGCCTCGATGTGTGCCGGCAGGCCGGGAGCGGGCGCATATTCCAGCGTTTCGGCCTTGAAATCACGAATCGCCTCGTAAAAGGCCTCCGGCGTTTTCACATCCGGCTGGCCGATATTCAGATGATAGATCATCCGGCCCTGTGCCGCTGCTGCCTCGGCGCAGGGATTAAACTTACGCACGGGGGACAACTGGCATTTCTGCACTTTACTGGAAAATCTCATGGGAAAACTCCTCCTTACAAGCTGAAAAGCTAAAATAAAATCGCCCCTGACAACTGTCAGGGGCGAAAAATATCCACGGTACCACCCTGATCTATCCCCGCTGCGCGCACGGCGGGAATATCTCATGTCATCTCGTAACGGGGATGAACCGTCCCGCTCCTCGCGGGCTGCTCCAAAGCGGCGCGCTGCCTTTCCTGCACTGAGGGCTTCCACTGTCCCCTCTCGCTTGCCGTGCGGTGTTAAGCAGCTGACTTTGTCATAGCCTTTATCGGTTTGAACCTATTATAGCGGCTTTGCGCCATTTGTCAACAACAATTTTCAGCAAATGCCGCTCCGGCGCTTATTTACCCTGCCAATCGTAGGACAGCCGCTCCACGGTCCAGTCCCGAATAAGCTCACTGTACCACCGGCAGACAGCCCGGCCGGTCTCCACGTCCAGATTGATGTAATTTCCGCATTCAATGGGGCTTTTTCCGGGCATTTCCCCCTCAAAGGCCGCCGCCTCGGCAAAGGCCTTTTTCATCAGCGCCACCGCGCCCTCCAACGTGAGCTTCCGCTCATCGAACAGGAAGAAAAATCCAGTCTGACAGCCCATGGGGCCAAAGTAGATCACGGCCTCTTTTGCCTCTCCGTTCCGCAGCGCTGTGGCCACCAGATGCTCCGTGGAGTGCAGCTCGCTGTTGGACAGCAGGTCCCCCATGTTGGGCTTTTTGAACCGCAGGTCAAGGGTCACGATGTCCCCGTCCCGGCGGGCAAGGTACATTCCCGGCTGCAGCCGGTTGTGGTCGATGGTAAAGCTGGCGATCTGTTCCATATCAGGCTTCCTCCTTCAGCTTTCGGGCCAGCGGCAGCACGATAGTGCCCATGTTTTCCAGCGCCTCGCCGAAATTGAAATATTCCTCCTGCTGGTTTTCGGAGAACAGGTGGTCGGAAATGGACTTCACCGCCACGAAGCGCACGCCGTTGCGAAGGCATACCTGCGCGATGGCGCCGCCCTCCTGCTCCGTCAGAACAGGACGGAACGTATCCCGGATGAACTCCGCCCGCTTACAGTTCACGGCAAACCAGTCGCCTGTGGCCACCCGACCCGTAACGGCGTGAATCCCCATGTCCGCCAGCAGCTTCACGCACCGCTCCGGCTCCCATGTGGGGAACTCCACCCGGTTTACCGTGGACACAAGGCCGATGGGGTCGCCGACTGCGGTGGTGTCCACATCATGCTGCACGAATTCCGACGCCACCACAAGGCTCCCGGTAGGCAGATCCGTCAGGCAGCCCGCCACGCCCGCGTTCAGAATAAGGTCCACGCCGTATTTCAGGCAGAGAATCTCCGCCGCCATAGCGGCGTTCACCTTGCTGACGCCCCCGGCGCAGGCGATGATGTCCGGCTCCACCCGGTAAAAGGGAACGCCGGATACCGTTTCAAAAGGCTCCATGTCCTTTGCCCCCGGCATGGCGTGAAATTCCGAGGGCATGGCAAATTGCAGTGCGATCTTCATATTGTTTCCTCCTGCCGCAGCATTGCGCCGCGTTCAAAATGTATTTTCAGCCGCTTGTCCCGATGGGCGCTTACAGCTTTTTCATATGTTTGCCGGCGGATTTGAGCATCAGTTTTTTCGTGCCGCTCTCAAAGGCCACCTCCGCCAGAGCGTCACCGCCCATAGGCTTCACGGACACCACGCTGCCCTTGCCGAAAGCGGTGTGCTCCACCTGATCTCCCGGATGGAGCTGCAGCAGCTCCACCGCCGGCGCGGCGGGTGCGCTGCCCCGGCTGCTGGTGCGGAGGGTCTGGGGCGCGGGCTTTGCGCTTTTGTAGGTATGCACGCCGCCGCTGATATAGCCCCCGGAGCGGCCCGTCCCGGCGCTGCCGTAACCCCCTGCGGAGCGTTGCGCGCCATAGCCGCCATAAGAGGAACCGCCCATCGTATCGTCCCAGCGGCTGCCGCCGAAGCCCTCCTCGTTGGCCGCGCCGAAGCGAGGCTCCGGCTTGCTCTCCCAGTGCATATCCTCCTCGGGAATCTCCTCCAGGAACCGGCTGGCCTTATTGGCGCTGGTGCGGCCATAGAGCATTCTCTGCCGGGCGTTGGTCATGACCAGCTTTTCCCTTGCCCGGGTCATGGCCACGTAGCACAGCCGCCGCTCCTCCTCCAGTTCTTCCTCATCGTACATGGCGGAGGAGCCAGGGAAAATTCCCTCCTCCATGCCCACCACATACACCACTGGGAATTCCAGTCCCTTTGCGGAGTGAATGGTCATCATGGTCACGCAGTTATCGTCCGCCTCCACGCTGTCGAGGTCCGTGTAGAGGGCGATCTCATTCAGGAAGCCGGAGAGAGTAGCGTCCTCCGGGTCCTGCTCCAAAAAGCCGAGGATGTTGGACTTCAGCTCCTGCACGTTTTCAATGCGGCCCCGGCTCTCCATATCGTTTTTGTCCTCCAGCGCCTTGACATAGCCGGTCTGGTTCAAAACCTCATCGTAAAATTCCGGCAGAGCCAGCGTACCGCCTGCCTTTCTCAAATTGTCGATCAGGTCGGCAAACTTCACCAGCTTGGCAGAGGCCGTTTTCAGCGCCGGGAATAAATCGGCGTTCCGCACGATCTCGTAGAGGGACGCCCCCTGCTCCGCCGCCAGCTCCGCCACCTTGTCCATGGTGGTTGCGCCGATGCCCCGGGCCGGGGTATTGATGATGCGGCGCAGCCGCAGATCGTCCATAGGGTTATTCAGTACGCACAAATACGCCAGCATATCCTTGACCTCGGCGCGGTCAAAGAACTTCATGCCGCCCACCACCTTATAGGGGATGGCGTTCCGTTTCAGGGCATATTCCAGCGCGTTGGACTGTGCGTTCATGCGGTAGAGAATGGCGGTATCCCGGAACCTGCGCCCCCGGTTCACGCCCATGAGGATGTCCCCGGCCACGTAGTTGGCCTCGTCCCCCTCGTTGAAGTTTGTTTTCACCGTCACGGTGTCGCCGCTGCCGTTGTCCGTCCAGAGGGTCTTGCCCTTGCGTCCGGCGTTGTTTTTAATGACGGCGTTGGCGGCATCCAGAATGTGCTGGGTGGAGCGGTAATTCTGCTCCAGGCGGATGACCCGGGCATCCTTGTACTGCTTTTCAAAATTCAGGATATTCTCGATATTAGCCCCCCGGAAGCGGTAGATGGACTGATCGTCATCGCCCACCACGCAGAGGTTCCGACAGCCCCCCGCCAGCAGGCCTGTGAGCAGATACTGCAAATGGTTTGTGTCCTGATACTCATCCACCAGCACGTAGCGGAACTTTTTCTGGTAATAGTCCAGCACCTCCGGCTCCTTTTGCAGCAGCGTTACAGTGTGGTAGATGATGTCATCAAAGTCCAGCGCGTTGGCCGTGCTGAGTTTTTGCTGATAGGCGGCGTAAATTTTAGCGATGCGGGTCATGCGCCAGTCATTGGCGGCCTCCGCCTTTTTACGGAACACCTCCGGCCCCTCGTAGCGGTCCTTGGAGGCGCTGATGGCCGAGAGCACACTGCGGATGGGGAACGTTTTCTCGTCCAGATTCTGCTCCTTGAGAATGTCTTTCACCACCCGCTTGGCATCGTCGGTATCGTAAATGGTGAAATCCTTGTCGAAGCCGATGCGGTCAATGTCCCGCCGCAGGATGCGGACGCAGGCAGAGTGGAACGTGGAGGCCCAGACATCGTTGGCGGCAGGCCCCAGCCGGGCCGCCAGACGCTCCTTCAGCTCCCCCGCCGCCTTGTTGGTAAACGTGATGGCAATGATCTCCCATGGGCGGGGCACAGCCACGGCGCAAAGCCGGTGGGCCCGCTCCGCCTCCGCCTCGCTGGGCCGCTCCGGGAACTGCTCTAAAAACGCGAGGTCCTCCTCCGTGGCCCAATCCGGCACCTCGTCGCTGTCGCTGCCCCGGCCATAGGTCAAAAGGTTGTAAACCCGCTGGATGAGCACGGTGGTCTTACCGCTGCCGGCGCCTGCCAGCAGCAGCAGCGGCCCCTCCGTGGTCATGGCCCCCTGCCGCTGCATGGGGTTCAGCCGGGCCAGATCCCGGGTGATGACCGCCTTTCTGGCCGCCGCGTAGCGTTGTTCAAAATCAGTCATGGCGTTCTCCTCTGATGTTTTTCATTCGGCTTTTTATTTTACGGCAAATTTCGCTTTCGGTCAACGGTGGCAGAGCAAAAGTTTTGCCATGGGCCGCCAAAATATTTCCGTTTCCGGCTGTTTCTTTTTGTAACCAAATTTTGGTTGACATTTGTCTACCTTTTTGCTACGCTGATGGTGTAAAAGGTAGACAACTGTATACCAAACGAGGTGCGCTATGAAAATTGATCTTTCCAACAGCGAATGGAAGCTGATGAACCGCCTGTGGCAGAACGCCCCCATGACCATAACGGAGCTGACCGCCGCACTGCGGGAGGACACCGGCTGGTCGAAAAACACCGTCATCACCATGCTCTCCCGGCTGGAGGGCAAGAACGCTGTCCGCCACGAGGAGGGCCGGCGGGCCAAGCTGTATTTCCCCGCCGTAGTCCGGGAGGACGCCATCGAGGCGGAAACGGAAACGTTTCTGGATAAGGTGGGCGGCCTCGGCCTGCTCATGAGCGCCATGGTGGAGAAAAACGCCCTGACAGAGCACGATATTGCGGAGCTGTCCGCCATTTTGGAGAAAGCGGGTGGAAAAACATGAAGGAAATTCTGCTGACCTCATCGGTTCTCATTCTATCGCTGCTGCTTTTGCGGCGGTTGTTCCGAAAAGCCATCTCCCGCCGGGTGCAGTACGCCCTGTGGGGGCTGGTGGCGCTGCGGCTGCTGGTGCCGGTCAGTTTGCCCGCCATGGAGCACAACGTCCTGACCGCAGCGGAGCCGGTGACAGAGCGAATCACCGCCCCGGCGCTGTACACCACCCCCTACCGGGAGACCATTGTCTACGCCCCGCAGGGCGCGCTCCAGACCCCCGGCCCCTATCAGCCGTTTCGAATCGACAGCGCCTCAGCCGACAACATCGTAACGTATACTGACGGGAAAAACGTGGTCCACGCCGTTGAATACAAAAAGCAGCTCCCTCTTGGGCCGCTGCTCCTGGGTGTCTGGTACGCCGGAATGGCGGTGATGGCCGCATGGTTCCTGCTGGCAAATCTCCGCTTTGCGCGAAGGCTCCGCCGGAACCGGACGCCCTACCCGGTGGAGAACTGCCGTTACCCGGTGTATCTTGCAGAGGGGTTGCCCTCCCCCTGCCTGTTCGGGCTGCTTCGCCCCGCCGTTTACCTGACCCCCGCCGCCGTGGAGGCCCCGGAAATGCTGCGGCACGTTCTGGCTCACGAAACCACCCATGCCCGCCATTTGGACCCGCTGTGGAGCCTGCTGCGGTGCGTGTGTCTTGTGGTCTACTGGTTCGACCCTCTGGTGTGGATCGCCGCCATCGTTTCCCGGCGGGACTGCGAGCTGGCCTGTGACGAGGGCACGCTGCGGCGGCTGGGCGAGGCGGAGCGCCTCCCCTACGGCCAAACGCTGCTGCGGCTCATTCCCGTGGCCCGCCGCCCGGGAAATCCCATGCTCTCCGCCACCACCATGACCGCCGGAAAGCACGCCCTGAAGGAGCGCATCACCCGCATTGCAGAAAACCGCCGCACTGTGGGCGCGGCGCTGCTGGCGGCGGTCACGGCCGCTGCGCTGCTCTGCGCCGCGACCTTTACCGGTGCAAAGACGCCCGATGCCCTCGCTGGCCGCAATCCGGCGGCGGAGCCGGTTCTGACCCCTGCGGAGCTGAACACCTATACCGAGGTTTTCAATTCCAAGGATATGTGGACGGACGCCAGTGGGAACACCTGTGTTTTCAGTCCCGCCGCATTTTTGCTCTCCGCCTATGACCGGCCCGAAGACGTTGACCTCTTTCAGCTTTTCTATAACGGCGCCAACGGATATTCTCCCGCTCAGGAGACGCCGCAGGCCGAGCGTCAGGCTGTGGCGGACGCCTATTTTGACGGTGAGGACTGGCAGGTGGACCTCACCCGAACCACCACAAAGCAGGCGGATGATATTCTTGAGAAGTGGATGGGGCTGACGCTGGCGCAGACGAACAAGGTCTCGCTGGAGGACCTTCAGTACCTCCCGGACTATGACGCCTATTACCACTACCACGGGGACACCAATATTCCCCACTCCGTCCGCTTTTACGCCGGGGAGCGAATCGAGGAAACGGATGTCCTCTATTACCAGCTCCCAAGCTACGTGCTGGACCCCACCAGCAATTCCACGGCGGATGCCTGGGCCTGCGTCACGGTAGAGCCTCAGTCGGACGGGGGCTTCCATATCCGCTCCAACAAGCCCTCTGACCGCCCCGACGCACTGCTGGAGCCGCAGCCCATCTCCGGCGACGAGCTGGCCTTTTTCAACGAGGAATTTTTCAATGCAGCTTCCACGGATTCAAGTGCCGACGAGATCACCAAGCTTCACAACCAGTTCCTCTCCTGCCTGTATGCGCGCCCGGAGGAGATCGACCTCTTTTCCCTGCTCTATAACGGCGTCGGCAGAAACGATAAGATGACAGAGGGCGAGCGGCAGCAGGTAGCCCTGCTGGATGCCAATGGGCAGGAAATCTGTCCCACGCTGAAAATGTCCACTGCCTCCATTGACGCTTTTCTGCTGGAAACCACCGGCCTGACGCTGGCGCAGACCAACCGCGCAGGTTTAGATGACTTCAAATATCTCCCGCAGTATGACGCATACTATCTTTCCAGGGGCGATACGAATTACCGCTCTGCCACCTTTACCGGCGGTGTGCGGGAGGGCATTTATGTCCGCCTCTACTGGAAGGACTTCTATTACGGCGGCAGGACCGACGAATGCGTCACCCTGCTGGACCGGGGCAACGGCAATTACTGGTTCGTGTCCCACCTGCTGGTAGACGGGGAACCGGCCGACACCCTTGCCTATCCGAAGGGTGAGCCGGAGCTGACGGTCCCGCTGGGGGACATCGCCCCCTATGAGCCACAGAGAGTAGCGACCCGCCGTGTCGATTACACGGATAGCACCGGTGACCGGGGCCGAGCCATTTCGGTGGACACCATTGATATCGACAGCGACAGCTTTACAGTCTGTCCCTATCTTTCCAAGGATGGCCATGTCCACGCTGTCCTCCTGCGGGACTCCGAGACTCAAGGGGCTTCGCCAGCCATGTGGGAGGGAGACGAATTTTTCGTATTCCCATATGACAGCAGCATCAAAAATGATCTGGACGCTGTCCGTCTTTCCTACTATTACGATCTGTTGGGTTACAGCGGCTTCTCCATGACCTACTTTGATTATCTGAACGGTGATTCGGAGCAGGAGGTTGTCTCCGTGACCGACTATTACTATCTGGACCCTGATGGCACGCCCTATCTGCTGGCCCGCGCCATGGGCGATGACCCGCAGATCGTCGATCTGGACGGTGACGGGAGCAATGAGCTGTGCGCGGCCTCTCCGTACAGCGCCCAACTGTTCTTCCGCCGGGAGGGTCGGCTCTACGCGGCGGACGTCAGGGCGCTGATGCAATCCGCTTGGCCCGAAATAGGCCCATGGGACGCGGCAGCGTGGGACTTCAACCACCGCCGCCTGACCGTTTCCGGCTACGCCTATGAGCCGCGCACCTCTAATTTTACCCGCTATGTCTATTTCGACGGAAGCGCCCTCCAAATCTACACGCCGGAGCAGGCTGACACCGCCTCCTGACGCATTTGTTCATCCCCAGTTCATAATTTTTCGGCAGGGCTGTGCTATGCTGATCAAAATATCCGCCGCCTGCCTGAGTGCGGGCGGCGTCCCCGAAAGGAAGGATTTTCTACGAAACAGCTTCTCCGCCGCTTCGGCGTTCCCCTTTCCATGCTGATTTTCTGTGCGCTGCTCTGCGTTTATATTTACCGCCATCCTAAAGCTGTCCGTGAGCCGCTGCCGGTGCTGATGTATCACCATCTGGTAGAGGACGGGCAAGACTGCAATGACATGACGGTGACCCCCTCCAAGCTCCGCTCCGATTTAGAGACCATTTTAGCCCTTGGCTACACGCCGGTGCTGCCCCGGGAACTGGCAGCGGGCGGCCCGCTGCCGGAAAAGCCCATTCTCATCACCTTTGACGATGGCTACCGCAGCAACTATAAGCTCCTCTACCCCATTTTGCAGGAATACAACGTCAAGGCCTGCATTTCCATCATCGTCCTCATGCCGGACCTCCCGGCGGACAATTTCTGCTTCTGGTCGGAGCTTCAGGAGATGACGGACTCCGGGCTGGTGGAGATCGGCTCCCACAGCTATCGGCTCCACAATTTAGGCGAGGATTCGGGCAATTATGACGCCCAGGGCGCCAACGGCGTGGAGCGCCGCGCAGGCGAGTCCGACGCGGATTTCAAGACCCGGGTGCTGGATGACATTCAGCTCAGCCATGACCGCATTGTGGAAAAGCTGGGCGGCGTCACCTGCTTTGCCTATCCCTTCGGCTGCTCCGACCCGGACGCAAAGGCGCTGGTGGACGCGCTGTTTCCGGTATCGCTGATGACAACGCCCCGAGGCGCCGACCTTGCGGACGGTCTTCATGACCTGCCCCGGTACACCGTCACCATGAAAACGGACCTTACAAAGCTCCTGAAATAAAAAGCATCGGCTGAAGCGCTCGCTTCAGCCGGTGCTTTTTCTATCGCAGTGTTGAAAGCCCCACGGTGCTTCAGCCCTCCTCGGCAATTTTGCGGCCCATGAGCACACCCATGACGGAGGCCATCATCAGTCCCCGGGTCCAGCCGGAGCTGTCACCCAGACAGTGAAGGCCCTGCAGACTGGTATTGAAATCCGTGTCCATCTTCACCCGGTTGGAATAGAACTTCAGCTCCGGGGAATACAGCAGCGTTTCGTAGGCCGCAAAGCCCGGCACCACATAGTCCATGGCCTGAATGAAGTTGATGATGTTGATCATGGCCCGGTAGGGCATGGCGGCGGTGATATCACCGGCCACGGCGTCCGGCAGGGTGGGCCGGATGTTTGACTGGGCCAGCTCCTTCTGCCATGTC
>ENA-UONQ01001766-UONQ01001766.1-human-gut-metagenome-genome-assembly--contig:-CS26-NODE-1766-length-17212-cov-14.523635_pt1 | contig 17212 bp, 16 predicted proteins | sample MGYA00242460_ERZ724007 | MGnify/ENA metagenome assembly ERZ724007
TCTGCAATTCATCCAAAACTTTTATTTTAGACTTGACTTTTAATAGTTAGTCTTTTATACAAATAAGCCCAAAAGCAGATAAACGCCAAAGGCTGCCAGCCATGCCACCACGCACTGCAAAATCACAACGCCCAGTGCCAGCCAGCCGGATTCCAGTTCCCGTTTCACTGCCGCGATGGCTGCCACACAAGGGGTATACAGCAGTGTGAATACCAGAAAACTGATGGCAGAAACAGGTGTAAAAAGGGTATGGAGGGCAGACCCCAATGCTGCTGTGGAAGTTCCCATCAATACGCCCAATGTACTGATAACGGCTTCTTTTGCTGTAAAGCCAGTGATGAGGGCTGTAGGGATACGCCAGTCGTCAAAGCCAAGAGGCGCAAACAAAGGTGCAAGCAGATGCCCAATGGCTGCCAGAATACTGTCCGCGCTGTCTGTCACCACATTCAGACGGCTGTCGAAGCTCTGGAGGAACCAGATGATGACCGTTGCCAGAAAAATGATGGTGAAAGCACGCTGTAAGAAGTCTTTCGCCTTATCCCACATCAAAAGCAGTACGCTTTTTGCGGAAGGGAAACGATAGTTCGGCAATTCCATAACGAAAGGAATGGGTTTGCCGCGGAATACAGTTCTGTCAAAAATCAGCGCAACAATGATGCCGATGATAATACCTGTCAGGTACATGCCAATCATCACCAGTGCCGCATATTGTGGGAAGAAAGCCGCTGCAAAGACTGCGTAAATGGGAATCTTTGCGGAACAGCTCATAAAAGGTGTCAGCATGATGGTCATGCGGCGGTCACGTTCCGAAGAAAGGGTACGGCTTGCCATAACCGCAGGCACCGTACAGCCGAAGCCCACCAGCAAAGGCACGATACTTCTGCCGGAAAGACCAATCTTACGGAGCAATTTATCCATAACAAAGGCAATTCTTGCCATATAGCCTGTATCTTCCAGAATAGACAGGAAGAAGAACAGCACCACGATGATAGGCAGGAAGCTGAGAACACTGCCCACACCGGCAAAGATACCGTCGATCACCAGGCTATGTACCACAGGGTTGATGCCGTAAGCCGTCAAGCCTTTATCTACCAATGCGGTGATATCGTCAATAAGCAGGGACAGCAAATCGCTAAGCACTGCCCCAAAGACGTTGAATGTCAGGAAAAATACCAGAAACATCACCAGTATGAATATGGGAATGGCAAAATACCGATGGGTCAGAATGCTGTCGATTTTCACGCTGCGGATATGCTCTTTGCTTTCCTCGCATTTGATGACCGTATCGGCGCAAACGCTTTCGATGAAGTCATAGCGCATGCCTGCCAGCGCAGCATTTCTGTCCATGCCCGCTTCTGCTTCCATTTCGATGATACTGTGTTCCACCAGTTCCAATTCATTCTGGCTCAATTGCAGCATATCTACGATACGTGTATCGTTTTCAATGAGTTTGGAGCAGGAAAAACGCACGGACAAGCCAGCTTTTTCCGCATGGTCTTCAATCTGGTGACAAACGGAATGGATACAACGGTGGACAGGCCCCTGTTTACAGAAGTCAATGACCTTTGTGGTCCGCTTTTCCTTTGCCACACGGACTGCCGCCTGTACCAGTTCTTCGATACCTTCGTTTTTCGCAGCACTGATGGGCACAACGGGAATGCCCAGGGCTTCGGACATTTTTTCCACGTTGATGGTACCGCCGTTGTTGCGGACTTCGTCCATCATATTCAACGCCAAAACCATAGGAATCCGCATTTCCATGAGCTGTAATGTCAGGTACAGATTTCGTTCAATATTGGTAGCATCCACGATGTTGATGATGCCGTCAGGTTTTTCATTCAACAGGAAATCTCTTGTGACGATTTCCTCGTTTGTGTAAGGTCTGAGAGAGTAAATCCCCGGCAAGTCCACCACAGAACAGTCCGGCTGGCTTTTCATCTGCCCAACCTTCTGGTCTACGGTTACGCCGGGAAAGTTGCCAACGTGCTGGTTAGAGCCTGTCAGCTGGTTGAAAAGAGTGGTTTTCCCGCAGTTCTGATTGCCTGCTAACGCAAAAATCATAGGTCAACCCCCTCTTGTGTGATTTCAATGTTTTTGGCGTCCTCCACACGCAGGGTCAAAGTATAGCCTCTGAGCCTGATTTCGATGGGGTCACCCATGGGAGCCACTTTTGTCACCGTTACTTTTGTCTTGGGAATCAGCCCCATATCCAGAAAACGGTAGCGCAGTTCCCCTTCGCCGCCCACCTTGGTGATGATGGCGGACTGTCCAATGGGTAATTGATGCAATGTCATATTTTCTACCTCGTATCTATCTTCATCTAAAAAAGTAAACCATAACTAACATCAAAAAGTATAGCATAGCCCCAAACCCATGTCAATAAAGGCGGCAGCAAATCCTAGAGAAATTATATGAAATATTTTTTCGTCACATTTATACCAAAATTTTTCAAAGGTTTTGCCATTTTTGCACCTGCCATCAAAAAGTATCCCCAAAAAGAAAAAGAGCAGAAAAAAATCCGTTTATCAGATGCTTTTTCCGCTCTCTTTTTCTCTCTTTTTATGCCTTGAAAAACTATTCTTCCTCTGCAAAGAGATCGCGATAGGCATTTTCGTCATAGCCAACGGTTTCTTTCAGCAGTACCATCAGATTTTTGCCTTCATGATGGAGGTCGTCCATTTCCACGTCCGCCGCCAGTTTACCTTGATGAATGACAATGGCTCTATCAATGAATGTTTCCACAGACTCCAGTTCATGGGTGACCAGCACAAGGGTTTCTTCCCCTGTCAAGCTGCCGGACAAAATCTTCATAAAATCCTGTCTTGTCAGAGCGTCTTTCCCCAGAAAAGGCTCATCCATGAAAATATATTTCGTCCGCTTGGCAAGACCTGCCGCAATCTCCAGCTTTGCTTTCTGCCCCCGTGACATATGCTTTGCCGCCTTTTCCTCCAGTTTGAAAAATTTCACCAGCTTATCATAATAGGCTCTGTCAAACTTCGGGAAGAAATCCGCCAGAAAATCCCCATACTGCTTCGGTGTCAGATCCGGCAGGAAGGTACCTTCTTCAAAAATGCAGGCAATCTCTCCTCTTACCTGTGTGGCAGGTTTTCCATCCAGCAAAATCTGACAGCCCCTATCCTTCTGCACCAGAAGTCCCGCCATAAGCCGCAGCAGTGTGGACTTTCCGGCGCCGTTCTCCCCAAAAAGCCCCACAATCTGCCCGTCTGGAATTTCTAAATCCACATAATTCAGTACAGGATTTTTGTCTGTTTCCGCAAATCCGTATGTAAAAAAGATTTGTTTGCCTTCGATCATGTTGTTTCCCCCTCGTAAGTGATTTTTAAGTCCTGCCAATATCGTCTGTGCAGCATATAGTCCCATGTATCCGCCGCCATCACATTCCGCTTCCTGCCAGCCTCTTTTGTGGAAAAAGCACCATAAATCCCTTTCAAATCATCATTTTCATCTGTGACAATCTCTCCACGATACAGTATTTTTGTCATGGTCTCATCGTATACCGTCAGAAATGTCTGCTGAGGCTGAGGCCCGCCATTAGGAAAGAATACAGCCGTTTCTGGTGTCTGAATCATCGGTTCCTCTACTGTCAGCACACTGCCTTTCCCCGGCACTGCCTGTATCCAGGGATACCCAACTTTCAGGAACTGATGTGTCATCTGTCCTGCTGCGTCCACGGTAAAACCATAATGCTCCATGGCATTGCTGCCATAGGTATCTGATTGACCACTCCAGGAAAGAATCAGGGAAGCCCCATCTTCCCAAGCGGAAACCTCTGCCTCTACACCGGTAAAGGGTCTGGCAAAAGAAATCTCCTCTTTGTCCAGCAGATTCCCCTCGGTGTCATACAGTTCCACAATGCCCCGATTCTCCGCCCGTTTCAACAGCAGAAGTTTATCTCCCACACGTTCCAGTGCTAACACCTGATGCCGATGGTCTACAGCACTTTCCCCAAATACCAGACAAGGCTCTGTCACCATTTTTGTCACATAGGGATTGCCGCTGTCATAAACCTCCTGCAAGTCAAAGGCATAGATGCCCATGGTCCCACTGTCCTGAATATCTGTTGGAAATGTCAGATAAAGCCTATCCCCTATCACAGCGTCATCTGCCATCCAAAACCCATCATGCAGACTGCTGCTTCCCTGATAATGGATATAACCACTTTCCGCTTCATCAGCGGGCATCCATTCCATGGTAATCTTACCAGAACAATTTAATGACAAGGGGATACAAAGCCCTCGACAGGCATATCCTTCCACCTCCCCCAGAATATTCCCTTGTTTATCCTGTGTGAACGTAGGATTTATGGTACTGCCCGGTTTCTCGCTGAAGTAGACCTCCTGCCGCATCACATACTGCCCATTCCAGAACGTAACACTGCCAGATGTAAAATCATCTCCGTTCGTCCAGATATTATCTGGATAGACATATTCCTTCTGTACCTGCGCCAATTCTTCTCTGGTATCCGGTTTGCCTGCTGTTGCCTGAATCTCCGTTCCTTCCAAAGGCAGTATATCTTCCCATGCATAATCATCCAGCTGGAAATACCAGTTTTCCTCTTGTAGGTCCACTTGCCATTCTTCTGGCTCCTCGTTGCGCAGATTTTCCGTATCCGGTGAAAAGTCCGTCTGCCATTCCCCCCGTTTCAGCGAAAACCCAATTTCATGGGAGAAATCATCCAGTACGCCTGTTACGGTATAAGACGCCAGCGCTGCCCGATCTCCTTCCATATCCTGCAGATACAGATTTTCCCGATACCGCATCTGCCAGATACCAGCCACCATTCCTACAGACACCAGCAAAGAACACCCAATCAATATTGGTACCACGAACCTTCTTCCCATACTGTTTCTCCTCCTTTGCCCGAAATATCCTCAACCATCAGATAACGTCTCCATCCGGTTGTTCCCCTTGAATTCTGCTCCTGAATACTTTTTCTTCCTTTTGCCGTTTCACAGGACATGAGAACTTCCAGCGCGTCCTCATCAATATCCGTTTCCAACTTTCCATGGTAAATCAGTCTGCCGGCAGGATCTTCGCTGACGTCATACACACGCAGTTCCAGAGCGTTCAAAGTATATATTTCTTCCATCTCTGCCTTTCCATCCCACAGTTCTTGGAAGGAACCGACGGTCAATATGCGGTCTTTCCCCACTACCCCATAAGTCACATCTCCCTGACTGCTTTCCGGCAGATAAACAGCTGTGATTTTGCCATCTTCCACCCAATATCCAGCGAACAAATGGACATAATGTGCATTATCATCTATTTCGTGGCTTCCGATGACATAGATTCCTCTGCCGTCTTCCCAGTCCGTCTGCTGTATCTGCAATTCATCAACAGACGCTTTTGTCTGCTGTTTCAAACTGCCTAAAAGCACGCCGTCATAGCTGTAAAGCTCCACTGTCAGTCCGTCAGCTTCCCCGATGAATAAAAGCAGACCTTCTTTCACATCTTCCAGACCCAGTACCAAACGATTCTCGCTGACAGGGATTTCTGCCAGCTTGGCAAAAGGTTCTGTCATTTTCTGTTCTTCTTCAGAAGTAGATGTATAATCCTCTGCCGGATCGGGACCAAAACAGTACAGCCCCATACTGCCGCTGCAATATTTGTTCGTTGTCATGGTGCCGTAAAGCATTTGCCGCTCCTTGGACCATACCAGCACAGGCGCTTCCCTTATCCACAATTCACTGCTTTGGGTATCCTTGTATGCTTTTCCGTTTTCCACACAAACTTCTGCCAGTGGTTTGTCCGGTGTATACACCAAATTCGTTGGAATCTCGTAATTCCACTGCCTGTACTTAGTACCGCCGGCGGCTCTGGCATGTATCTCCAGTTGAAATACTGCCTGCCCTTTGTCAAAACCGTCGTGGTGCCATGCAAAGTGCCATCTTCCTGATAAGCATCGCTGGGAAAATGGGTATTGCCTTTCAGCACAGTCAAATCCACTGTATCTTTGGTTTCTACCTGACTGTCTGCCGCAGGCACGAAGGTACCATAGCTGCTCCAGACTTCCAGTTCTCCTTCTTTCCACGCACCGACTGTTCGTTCTACGTGATATGCCGTTTCCGTTCCCATTCTCATATGAAAGCTGTTTTTTCCAGCTTGCCATCTTCTATGGAAAAATTCCATGTATTCTGGGAATCAGCAATTTTTCCTTTTAGGGTGAAGTCCGCCAAGGCACTCTCGTCCCCCTCCAGATGCCGCAGCTCCATTTGTCCATTCCATACACTGCCACGAAGAATGCCCCAGATGATACAAATCACCAGCAGACTGCCGCAGAAAGAAACCAGCGGAAAATAGATCTTCCATTTTCTCATACAGAATCACCCGCGCTCTCTGTTACAGAAAACACATCCAGTTGACGACTGCTGCTGGTGCTTTTCAGCGTCTGACGCTCCACGCTCTGTTTGTACGCTTTTGTGGTGAAATAGTTGAAGAACTCCAATGCGTCCTCATCAATGTCTGTCTCCATCTCTCCACAATAAACTTCCTTGCCGGCAGAGTCTTCCGTGATATCATAGACAGAAATCTTAAAGCCATTCATGGTATTGCCCCGTATAGGCTCTGCCTTTCCATCCCATTCATCCATTGTCCGGTTCATGACCAGCACTTTTTCTTTTCCTACTGCTGTCCATGTGCCATATCCGTTGCCATTGAGATAAACAGGCTTGATGGTACCGTTTTCCACCCAGTAACCAGTGAAGAAATGTACATAGTATTCATTTTCACCTGTTTTCTGGGAACCTTCTACAAACACGCCTCTGCCATCTTTCCATTTGGTCTGCTGTATCTCAATTTCATGTACGGGTTCTTCTGACGGCATTGTATTGCTGTCCAAGAGGGTTCCGTCATAGCCATAGAGTTCCGCTGTCACCTGATCTGGCTCCCCGATGAACACCAGCAGTCCTTCTCCTACATCTTCCAGTCCTAATACCCAACGACTTTCGCTGACAGGGATTTCTGTCAATGTGGCAACAGGTTCCGTCCGTGTAGGACGTCCAACATGATCTTCATCCCCAAAGAATTCCTCTTCTTTCGGTCCCAAGCAATATAATCCAATACTGCCTCTGCATTTCTCATTGGTCTTTAGTGTCGTGTACAGCATTTCCTTACTTTTTGACCATACACCAATAGCTTCTATCTCATTTCCCTGATTATTGAATTCCGAAGTTTCGCTGTTTTCATCCTTAATTACCACATTCACAAAGGGTTCCTCAGGTATATACTGCATATTCGTCGGGATCTCATAAATCCATTTATGAAATCCATTACCTTTATCCTGTTCCGCATCCATGTCTACACACAACACAACCTGAGCTTTTTCAAAAGTATGCGTTGTCACATGTTGTTCTCTACCCTCATCATAAAGTTCACTAGGGAAATTCCCATCTTTCCACAACTGGCTGAAATCAGTCACCTCCACGGTTTCCACCTCGCTGTCTGCCCATGGTCGAAAATCCGCATCCCAATTCCACACCTGCATGGTGCCGTCTTTCCAATTTCCTATGGTTTCCCCAGAGCCATAAACAGGTTCTTCATAGGACAGGGTAAAGGATTCTTTCTGCAAAGCGCCATCCTTGATGGAAAAATTCCATCTCTGCCTCGCATCGGTGATCCCAAACTGTATATTCAAATCTGCTAATGCGCTCTGATCCCCCTTCAGATGCCGCAATTCCAACTGTCCGCTCCAAGTGTGATTCCAGACGCTTCCCCAGATACCGCCGATTACCAGCAAAGAACAGCAAAGCAGTCCAAAAGGAAGATATGCCATCCATTTTTTCATCGCACTTCCTCCTTTCTATTTCGCAAGAGGTTCCCGAAAATCCGCCTGCAATCGGAAAATGAGCCAAACGCCTACAGCAAGAAGAAGGATGCTTCCAGTCAGCAGAATATTGCTCATCTCCCCTGCACTGTGTCCCTGCAAATACAGCGCCAAAGGAATCATCAGCCCTGCAGCACAGATAAAAATACCTGTCAGCCCAATGGCTCTCTGCATGCTGACGGATACAATCCACACACCTGCATAAAACAGCAGGAACAGTGCACACATCATATTTTTCCAATCCAAGCTGTAAACGATACCCAAAAACTCACTGCGCAGAAAAGCCAGAAACAGTCCATTGTGCCGTGTGGCGTCGATGCCTGTCAAAATGCTGCCGTCGTTCATCAGAAATTCCTGTTTTGCAGCCAGACTCACCATCCAATGCATCATAGGAAAATACATAACCACAATGACCATGAGCCACAGAGCATAGTACAGAAAAACCATTGCCAAAGACTGAAGCAAAAAGGCATTTGCCACCTGTGTACCTTTCATGGGCAATGTCAGGAAAGTATAGATGCCTTTGCTTTCCTTCTGGTATTTCCGCAGCTGCAAAAACTGCAAAAACAGCAGCGCCAAAAGTCCTATGCCAAAGAAAAGCGGAATCATACTTTGGTCAACGATGAGCTCATAGGGCAAAAATCCCCTTGCCCGGTAAGGTGATGTTTCTCCTGCCATTCCTGCATACCCTCGATAAACGGCAGTGATGACCCCTGCCAGAATGGAAAAGACATAAACTGCCCATCCTCCTTTTTTCATGTTCCACTGAAATACATATCCGCTGAGCAATGCTGTTTGTTTCATACATTTTCCCCTCTTTCCTGCCATGCTTCCTCTACCATTTTCATCACTTCTGCCAGCGTCAGACGGTTTTCCTTGGCTTCTGCCACAAATTGCCGTACCAGATCTCCCGTCATCTCCTGCCGGATTCTGCCCAATGTTTCTTCATCATAAAAAACCGTGCTGGCTGCGTTTTTCGGCGTCTGTATGAGCCCTTCTTCCTCCATGAGCCGAAAAGCTTTCTGGGCTGTGTTAGGATTGATGCAAAGCTGCGCCGCCAGTTCCCTTCTGGAAGGCAGGCTTTCTCCCACAGCCGCTTCCCCCAGAAAAATTGCCCGTTTCAAATGCCGCACAATCTGCACATAGACCGGCTCCATATCATGCAGCTGCAGATCAGAAAAATTCACCACCGTCTGTCACCTCCTTTCAAGTGTACTATGCTTATCATACACTTCTTAACTGTATGATAGCAATCATACACTTTTCTGTCAACAAATTTTAGAAAATTCAAAAAAAAGAAAGACTTTCGTCATATTTTATTTATAATGATTGTATATACTGATAATATAAAATAAAGACAATTGTTATTTTGTGATAGATTCCAAAGGAGGAATACATATGAAACGACTGACATCTTCTCTGGTTGTCTGCATGCTGATGCTGGGCACCGCTGCCTGCACCGCCAATACAGAAACCGAAGAACCCCCACAAACACAAGAAATGACCGCTGAACAGCAGGCACAAGCCGTTGACGACATGACAGCGCCTGTAGACTCTCTGGTGCGGTGCATGTTGGAAAACAATATGGAATATGACCCCCAGAACCCTGAATTTTTCTGGACATCCCTTGCGTATTTCGCAGGACAGTATGGCAGTGAACATCAGCTGGCAGAAGTGACCGATGATTCCATCACACTGCCCAGCAAAGCCGTTCAGGAATTGGCTATTGCCCTTTTTGCAGACTATGACGACCTGCTGGAACTGCCCGACAGCCTTTCCGGTCGTGTGACTTATGATGAAAGCACAGATGCCTACACCTTTGGCAGAGGCGACATCGGTCTGGCAGAAACCAAACTGACATTCAAAGGCGAAGAAGACGGCGTTGTGACTGTACAGGCAGATCTGGTTTCCCTTATGGAAGATCAGGACATCATCGGTTCTTGGACTGTTACCATGACCAATAACACATACGCTGACGGCATCTCTGATCCTATGTACCTTTACAGCGTTGCCAGCGTAACACCTATTGAAACCACAGAAAACGAAGGTAACAGCCAGACTTCCGGCACCACATCTTCCGAAACGGCTTCCAATGAAATCACAGTCAATGCGGTTTACAACGGACTTTCCGATGGACATACAGCGGAAATGACACTGCCCGACGGTACCGTCAACGCTTACCAGTTCACCGACAGCAAGGTAGCATCCAAACTGCAGGAATATAACGTAGGCGACGCCATCACATTCACCTACACAAAGGAAAGCAAAGACGCGGCTATGGTCATCACCAACGTGGAATAATCACAGGAAAGAAGGGAGAGCATGGGCAATCTGAGAAATCGGCTTTTGAAAATCCTGCTGGTTCTGCTGGCACTGGGCGCCGCCCTATTCGGCGGATGTATCCTGTATCTTGCCATCACAGACCCCATAAAACAGCCTTACCGACAGTATTTCTATCCCATACTCCTTGCCATCTACCTCTCCGCCGTTCCCTTTTTCACAGGACTGTTTTATGGCTATCGCTTCTTATGCCAGTCAGACAGTACTGCACAGGAAACAGGCGCAGTGGCACAGACATTACGGAAAATCAAAATTTGCGCCATCACTTATGGCATCCTCTTTCTGCTGGTGATCCCCTTCTGGATTGATCTGGCAGAAGCCGATGATGCCCCCGGCGCTATGTTCTTTGGGCTTTTGCCCATTTGCTGGGCAGTTCTGTCTTACTTCTGGTCATACAGATACAAAAACAGACTGCTGCAAAATAACGCATAAAAAAAGCTGGAATCCGCATAAAGGATTCCAGTTTTTTTATTTTTCTTCTTTGATGAGCCGCCCTGTCCAGCAAATCAACAGGCGACTGCCCTGTTCAAACAATTCTCTGGAAGTTTCATTTTGTCCTTTCAGCTCTTTTGCCATGGACAAAATTTCTTTTTCCATGCCTTCTGCCATCTGCTCCAAGTCCGTTCTTTTCTTCCCATAAACGCCTTTTTGCAGATAAACCACTGCCTGCACCACAAAAACAGCGCTTTTGTAAAAAGCTTTGAGCATCTCTCCATCTTTTTCGTGAAGGAAATTGTGGACACAGCCATGGTACAAGTCACAAGCACCTTTATGAACTGCCCGCTGGATGTCTGCTTTTGTGATTTCGTTCCAAAGGTCATCCAGACTGCCCCGCAAAGGTGTTGTATCCTGTATGAACTGGAACAAATCGGCTTTATCCCAATGCATCAATTCTTCCCAGCCGCCTACAAAACCGCAGAATTTCTCCCGCATGGGCAAAGCAGACACAGCTTCATCATAAGCCTGCAAATCTTCCAGTTGTAATCCATCCAGCAAAAGTACCACATCAATGTCACTTTCCGCTGTGGCCTCCCCTCTGCCGTAACTGCCCTGTATCCCCAGAAAACATATCCGCTCTCCGAAAATACCATCTACACAGGCTGTCCAGTCTGCCAGCCATTTTTCCAAGTCCATGTCCACTCCTCCTTTTCCAAAGTCAAAAAATGGATTCCCAAGCAGTCTCCCCTTAAGAAAACATCTCTTTTCTTTCATTTCTTAAGGGGAACTGCGATGGCTGTCTTCAGAAGAAAAATTTCAATTGAAATCTTAAAAATAGATAGCTGGAATCCTTTGTATCTCAAAGACTCCAGCTATCTTTTTTCTTATGAAGCAAGCCTAAATATGAAGGGAATCCACTTCAAATTTTCTTTATTTTACATGTCTGCGGAAAATATGCTCTGCTACCACAACGCCGTCTACTGCCGCTGACACAATACCGCCGGCATAGCCTGCCCCTTCACCTGTGGGATATAATCCCGTCAGAGAAAGGCTCTGTCCCCCTTCTCCACGCAAAATACGCACAGGAGAAGAACTGCGGCTTTCCACAGCCGTCAGCACAGCGTCATCCCGGTCAAAGCCTTTCAGCCGCCGACCCATCGCCGGCAATGCTTCCGCCATGGCTTCCGTCATAAAGTCCGGGAAAATTTCTTTCATATCCGCAAAAACCGTTTTGGGCGCATAGGTCGGACGCACCTGCCCAAAAGCGTTTTCTTTGTTCTGCAAAAAGCTGCCTACAGTCTGGACAGGGGCTGTATAGTTGCCTCCGCCAGCCTGAAAGGCTTTTTCTTCCAATTCCCGCTGGAAATACATGCCCGCAAGGGGATGTTCACTTCCGAAATCCTCAGGGAACACCTGCACCAGCAATGCGGAATTGGCGTTCTGCCCATCTCTGGCATGTTCGCTCATGCCATTGACAGCCAAACGACCTTCTTCTGAAGCCGCTGCCACCACATAGCCGCCGGGGCACATACAGAAGGTATAGACCCCTCTGCCTTTGGTGGTGGTATAAGTCAGACGGTAATCTGCCGCTGGAAGCTGGTCTGCCGCTTCGCCGTACTGGGAAACATTCACCATGTCCTGCGGATGCTCAATACGCACCCCCATGGCAAAAGGCTTCTGTTCCAAGGCAAAACCTTTTTCATACAGCATGGTAAAGGTATCTCTGGCGCTGTGCCCCAATGCCAGCACCACATCAGAAGCATCCAGACGTTCTTTTCCATTGATTTCCACGCCTGTCACCATGCCATTTTCCGAGAAAATATCTGTCACTTTGGAGAAAAAGCGCACTTCGCCCCCCAAAGATATGATTTTCTGCCGGATTTCTTTCACGACACCACGGAGCAAGTCTGTACCAATGTGGGGTTTACTGTCGTACAAAATTTCTTTCGGCGCACCTGCTGCTACAAATTCCTCCAGCACCTTTCGGCATCTAGGGTCTTTGATGCGGGTGGTCAGTTTCCCGTCAGAAAATGTCCCTGCGCCGCCTTCGCCGAACTGGACGTTGTTATCCACATCCAGCACGCCTGTCTGCCAGAACTTGTCCACAGCTTCCTTTCGGCTGTCCACATCGCCGCCCCGTTCCAGCACAATGGGCTTCAAACCCATCTGCGCCAAAAGCAGTGCCGCAAACATACCAGCCGGACCAAAACCCACTACTACTGGGCGTTTTTCCATCTGACATTTGCCTTCCGGGAAATGATAGGACAAATCCGGGGTTTTGGAAATGTTTTTATCCCCTTTCACCCCTGCCAATACCTTACTTTCGTTGTCCACAGCCACATCCACCACGCAAACGTAATGGATACGGTCTTTTTTCCGGGCATCCAGTGATTTTTTGAAAATCCGCCATGATGTGATTTGTTCCACAGGGATATGCAGTTGTTTTGCCGCCCGTTTTTTCAGCAGGCTTTCTTCTCTGCCCAAAGGCAGTTTTAAGTCAGCAATCCGAATCATGGCATCTCCGTTCCTTTCCCATAAGGTTCATAAAATACTTCATCCAGCATCAAACCACGGGAAGGCGCCGTAAAGCCAGCTGCCTCCCTGTTTTCCGCTGCCAGAATTTCTTCCATTTCCATGGGGCTGCGTTTGCCTTCTCCCACTTCGATGAGGGTACCTGTGAGTATCCGCACCATCTGGTACAAAAAGCCGTTGCCTGTAAAAGACAGCACCAGCCGCTGTTCCTTCTGTTTGATGTCGATATCATAAATGGTGCGCACCGTAGACTTTTTCATACGTTTGTTTGCGCAGAAACTTTTGAAGTCATGGGTACCCACAAAGGCAGAAGCCGCTTCTTTCATGGCTTCCACATCCAAATTGTCTTTGCACCAGAAACTGTATTTCCGCCAGAAAACGGGAGGCATTTCTCCCATCCAGATAGTGTATACATATCTCTTTGCTTTTGCGTTCAGTCTGGCGTGGAATCTGGGTTCCACTTCTTCCAGAGAAAGAGCGCCCACATCTTCCGGCAGACGTCCATTGATTTCTGTCAAAAGTTCTGCTGCTGTTCCTTTCCAGTCCATGCGGAAGCTGGCAACCTGCCCTTTGGCATGGGTGCCTGCGTCCGTCCGACCGGAACCGGCGATTTCTGTTTCTACGCCGGCGATTTCTGTGAGGATTTTTTCCAGTTTTTCCTGCAAGGTATTATCTGTGTTGCCCTGTTTCTGCCAGCCGTTGTACCGACTGCCATCATAACACAACACCATTTTGTAAGTTTTCATATCCAAACCGCCTTACTGCTGGATGGCACCCAGCACACGGGGTACAAACTGTTTCTTTCTGGAAACCACACCGGGCAGGTAAATATGATTTTCGCCTGCGGGAGCGCCGAAAGCAGCTTCCACCAGTTCTTTTGCGTTTTCGCCTACAAACACCATATCAGAAGATTCTTCCATGATATTTGTCAGCAGGAAGAACATCATATCCACGTCGTTTCTGTCGGAGTTTTCCATGAATTCCGCAATTTTCGGACGCAGTTCTTCCAGTTCTGTTTTATCCAGAGAGGAAATCTGACCTACACCGAAGTTCACGCCATTTGCACTGAATTTCTTGAAGTCCTGATAGAAGATTTCTTCTGGTGTTTTATCCGCCAGAGAGCTGCCTGCACGGAACATTTTTTCCGCATGTTCCTGAATATCAATGCCTGCAATTTTTGCCAAGGCTTCTGCGGCTTTCTGGTCCACAGGGGTACATGTGGGAGAACGGAACATCAATGTATCAGACAGAATCGCGGAACACATGAGCCCAGCCATTTTGGGGTCGATTTCCACCTGATTTTCCAGATACATCAGATATACGATGGTGGAAGTGCAGCCAACGGGCTGGTTACGGAAATATACGGGCATGGATGTTTCCAGTGTGCCCAGACGATGATGGTCGATGATTTCCAGAATTTCCGCTTCTTCAATACCGTCAACAGCCTGAGATTTTTCGTTATGGTCTACCATGATGATTTTTTTGTTGTCCATTTCCAGCAAGGAACGTCTGGACAGCATACCGATATAATTGCCGTCACGATCCAGTACGGGGAAATCACGATGGCGGATTTTTGCCATAGTGCCGCGGATGTCGCTGATAAAATCATCTTCGCTGAATGTGATCAGATTTTCTTTCCGCATGAAGTAACCCAGAGGTGTACTCTGGCTGATCAGTCTTGCTGTCATGTAAGTGTCATGGGGTGTGCTGATGATAGAGCAGTTGTTTTCCTTTGCCAGTTTCTGAATGGTTTTGGAAACAGGCGCACCCATGCAGACAACGATACAGCCTGCGTTCATTTCAATGGCACAAAGCTGGGATTCAAAACGGTTCCCTGTAATCAAAATATCGCCGGGTTCTACATAGTTTTCCAGCAAATCAGGGTTTGCCGCACCAATGAGGATTTTCCCTTCCTGAGGTACCACATCTTCTGGATTGCCCACAACCATGGTACCGTCAATGGTATCCAGAATATTGGAATATTTTGTTTTGGACATTGCCAGAATTCTGGTTTCGTAAATATCCATGTTGGCTGTAGCAATATCTTTGACAGAAATAATGCCTTCCAGTTTGCCTTCGTTTACGATAGGCATAGTCGCTTCCTGCATATCTCTCATGGTAATCCATGCGTTTTTCAGAGACATTTCTTTAGACAGGCTGGGTGTGATCTTGATAGTCACGTCTTTTACCTGTGTACCAACGTGGTTGATGAATGCGGGGCTTTCCACGCCGAAAAACTCCAGTACATACTGGGTTTCGTTGCTGACTTCCCCAGCTCTTTTGGGTACATAATTACCGTCAGAAATTTTATTTTTCAAATTTGCATATGCGATTGCAGAGCAAATAGAGTCTGTGTCGGGATTTTTATGTCCGATGACAAACACATCTTTTTTTCTTGTCATTTACTGATTGCTCCTTTCTTTTCTTTTGAATATAAAAAGACGCCGAAAGCGTCAAAAACCAATGTTTTTCCATACTTCCAAGCGTCATAATTATATCTTTTTCCAAAAAGTCCGTCAATGATTTTCCACCAGTTCCAAACAGAAAATTTACATCTGCCCTACTTTTCTTCCCCATGTGCTTCTTGTTGGTACCAAAGATAGGACATGACCGTAGGAATCAGGCAAATCAAAAGCATAATACCCATGGTGCCCCAAAACAACTGTTTTTCTGGAACCATAAAACAACTGATAAGAATCACCAAGCCGCCAAAGAAAAATAGTCTGCCGCCCAGTCGCTGTGTTTTGTTCCAAACATTTTCATTGCTCAGTGCCCAAGGTGTTTTCATGCCTGTGAAAAAATTGGATTTAAACTTCGGCATCAGATTTCCCAGAAGGATAAACATCACTGCCACCATGGCACAGACTACACGCCCCACCTGCAAAAAACCAGGATATAGGCTTTCTGTCAAGGTGATGGACATCATGACGATCATAAACACCAGCAGAATGATTCTGGTACCAAAATAGGCATCTGCAAACCGTTCATAATTTTGTTTTCTGGGGTCAATCTTTGCCAAAAAGGGCATGAAAATCCCAAATACAAGGCTCAATCCTGCCAAAGGAAACAGTTTGATTTTTTCCCCGTAAGTGACACCGCCATCCAAGTCCCAATGAACAGGCACCATTTCCGGCAGTTTAGGATACAGAACTGCCACCATCAGCAGGGGCAGTATGCTCAGCAGAATCAGCAGAAACGTTTTCCCTTTCATGGTGATCGCCTCCCATCAGAGCTGTCATCCAGCTCATCATTTCTTCTAAAACCGATAAATTCAACTCATAAAAAATATATTTTCCCTGTTTTGTGTCACTAATAAGCCCTGCCTGTTTCAAAATCGCCAGATGATGCGAAATAGTGGCTCCTGTTGCCGGAAAATGCTCGCCAATTTCTCCCGCTGTCAAAGGCTTATCTCGCAGCAGACGCAGAATTTCCCGCCTGGTAGGGTCGCTCATGGCTTTCCAGGTTTCTTGTATGCCCATATCATCGCCTCCTGTTTTTATTTAGATATATATCTAAATGTATTCTATTTCTTTTTTCATTCCGTGTCAATAACATTTTGATATTTATCTAAATATAACACAAAAAAGAAGCATTCGCAATATGCGAATGCTTTGAGAGGCGCCACCCGGATTCGAACCGGGGATAGAGGTGTTGCAGACCTTTGCCTTACCACTTGGCTATGGCGCCGTAACTGTTGTTATTATAACGCGCTTTGTTCAATTCGTCAAGTAAAATTATGGATTTCTTTTCTTTTTCTTCTCCCTCGTTTCGACATCTGCTAAAAAAATGGGGGAAATCCGCCATTCTTTGGGCTATCTGACGGTTCCTGTCCCACCTTCTATGACAAAGCAGACAAAAGGCAAATTCCTTTTTTACGCAATAAAAAAAGCCCCAACCCCACAGCTAATTCTGTGAAACCGGGACTTTCCAGAGGCGCCACCCGGATTTGAACCGGGGATAGAGGTGTTGCAGACCTTTGCCTTACCACTTGGCTATGGCGCCATATGATCCGTGCGGGATTCGAACCCGCGTTACCGCCGTGAAAGGGCGGTGTCTTAA
>ENA-UONQ01001774-UONQ01001774.1-human-gut-metagenome-genome-assembly--contig:-CS26-NODE-1774-length-17151-cov-6.544396_pt1 | contig 17151 bp, 9 predicted proteins | sample MGYA00242460_ERZ724007 | MGnify/ENA metagenome assembly ERZ724007
CCGCCGAAGCGGACGATATTATAGGCGGACTTGAACTTCACCTTGTTGAGCTTGACATTCAGCTTTTCCGCCAGCAGATCCACAGTGAGAAAGCCCATATTGTGGCGGGTGTGCTCATACTTCTGCCCGGGATTTCCAAGGCCCACGATGAGCCAGTCCACCGCGCCGCCGCTTTTTTCAAACAACATAAAATTTCCAATGCTCCTTTTGCGAATTGAACTTGCCGCTATCCCTTCAGGATGTCCGTATTGCGGTACTGGATGGCCTCGGAGAGATGCTCCGGGCCGATGGCCGCCGCACCGTCCAGATCGGCGATGGTGCGGGCCACCCGCAACACCCGGTCATGACTTCGGGCCGTGAGGCCCATGCGCTCAAAGGCGGCCTTCATCAAGGCATCACACCGTGCGTCCAGCGCGCAGAACCGCCCGATCATGGCCGGAGGCATCTGGGCGTTACAGGGAACATCCGTCCCCGCAAAGCGTGCGGCCTGAAGGGCCCGGGCAGCGTCCACCCGCGCCTTGATCTCCGCAGAGGACTCCGGCTGCTTTTTCCGCCGCAGCGCCTCGTATTCAACAGAGGGAACGCTGACATGGAGGTCAATGCGGTCCAGCAGCGGGCCGGATATTTTCTGAACGTATTTTTCCACTTCCTTGTCCGAGCAGGTGCACCGACCGGAGGGGTGGCCCCGCCAGCCGCACTTACAGGGATTCATGGCGCACACCAGCTGGAACCGGGCGGGGAGCCGCAGGGTGCCGCCAGCCCGGGCCACGGTGACAACACCGTCCTCCAAGGGCTGACGCAGCGCCTCTAAAACGTCCCGGTGAAATTCCGGCAGTTCGTCCAAAAACAGCACGCCGTTGTGGGCCAGAGAGATTTCTCCCGGCCGCATCAGCGGCCCGCCGCCAGCCAGCGCCGCAGCGGAGGTGGTATGGTGGGGAGAGCGGAAGGGCCGCCGGGTCAACAGGGGGTGTCCCGGGTCCGTCAGCCCCGCCACGGACCAGATGCCGGAGGTCTCCAGCGCCTCGGCGCGGCTCAGCTCCGGCAGAATGGAGGGCAGACGCTTTGCCAGCATGGACTTTCCTGCGCCGGGAGAGCCGATGAGCAAAATATTATGCCCGCCGGCAGCGGCGATCTCCAGCGCCCGCTTCACGTTTTCCTGCCCCATGACGTCCCGCATATCCGGCAGATCGCCGGTCTCCGGCTCCGGCGTCCACACCGGAGCGGGGGAAAGGGGCGCTTCGTTTTTCAGGTGGGCTACCAGCGCACTCACATCCGGCACGCCATAAACCGTCAGTCCCTCCGCCAGCGTAGCCTCGGCGGCGTTGTCCGCCGGGACGTACAGCGTGCGGATACCCGCCGCCTTGGCGGCCAGCGCCATGGGCAGCACACCGGCAACACCCCGGAGAGCGCCGGTGAGGCTCAGCTCACCGATGAACGCGGCGTCCTTGGCGGGGACGGGCAGCTCACCCGCGGCGGCCAGCACACCCACAAAAATCGGCAGATCGTAGACCGTGCCCGCCTTTTTTGTTCCGGCGGGGGCAAGGTTCACCGTGATGCGGCTCACCGGGAACTTGGCACCGCAGTTTTTCACCGCCGCCCGCACCCGCTCCCGGGCGTCCCGCACAGCAGCGTCCGGCAGCCCCACAATATCAAAGGCCGGCAATCCGCCGGAGAGAAAGCATTCCGCCGTGACCTCATAGCCGGCGATGCCGGAAAGGCCCAGCGAATGGACGGTAGTGACCATGGCGTTCCTCCCAAAAGCTGTTCTCAGAAATTCGGCTTTTTACATCTAATTAGTGTATCACACTTTTCCCATTTTGGAAACAGGGAGTGTGTCAAAAGTTAAAAAATAAACCCAGCCCGACAAAAAATGCAGTAAAATCCTTTTCTCTTTCAAAATTTGCTCCATTCTGTTTACAAATCGTAAAGAACATGCTACACTCAGCCTGTATGACATTCGGGGGAGAGAGACCGGATGCCGAATTTGGCGTGGGCTGTTCGCAGACAGTCCCCGCCGCTCAGGAGGTAAGAGTTTATGGTAAGAAAATTCAAGTCCATGGACGGTAACAACGCGGCTGCGTATGTCAGCTACGCCTTTACCGAAGTGGCGGGTATCTACCCCATCACCCCGTCTTCTCCCATGGCAGACTATGTGGACCAGTGGGCAGCCAACGGACAGAAGAACATCTTCGGCACCACCGTCAAGGTGTGCGAGATGCAGTCTGAGGCCGGTGCTTCCGGTACCGTCCACGGTTCTCTGGCAGCCGGTGCGCTGACTACCACCTACACGGCCTCTCAGGGCCTGCTGCTGATGATCCCCAATATGTACAAGATCGCCGGCGAGCTGCTGCCCTGCGTGTTCCACGTGTCCGCCCGTACCGTGGCCAGCCACGCTCTGAACATCTTCGGCGATCATTCCGACGTCATGGCCTGCCGTCAGACCGGCTTCGCCATGCTGTGCGAGAATGACGTTCAGGAGATCATGGATCTGGCACCCGTGGCCCATCTGGCCGCCATCGAGGGCCGTGTTCCCTTCATCAACTTCTTCGACGGTTTCCGCACCTCTCACGAGATTCAGAAGGTCGCCGTGTGGGATTACGAGGACCTGAAGGAAATGTGCGATATGGACGCTGTTGACGCGTTCCGCAAGCACTCCCTGAACCCCGAGCGTCCCATGATGCGCGGTTCTCATGAGAACGGCGATATTTTCTTCCAGCACCGCGAGGCCTGCAACAAGTACTACGAGGATCTCCCCGAGGTCGTCGAGAAGTACATGGGCAAGATCAACGAAAAGCTGGGCACCAACTATCAGCTCTTCAACTACTACGGCGCTCCCGACGCTGACCGCGTGATCATCGCCATGGGTTCCATCTGCAACGTGGCAGAGGAAGTCATCGACTACATGAACGCCCACGGCGAGAAGGTCGGCATGGTGAAGGTCCACCTGTATCGTCCCTTCCGGGCCGATAAGCTGCTGGCTGCCATCCCCGCTACCTGCAAGGCTCTGGCCGTTCTGGACCGCACCAAGGAGCCGGGCTCCGAGGGCGAGCCTCTTTACAAGGACGTTGTCACCGCTCTGGCCAACGCCAACCGCTTCAATGACATGAAGGTCATCGGCGGCCGGTACGGCCTCGGCTCTAAGGATACGCCGCCTGCCTCCGTGTTCGCCGTGTATGATGAGCTGAAGAAGGACGCTCCCAAGCACGAGTTCACTCTCGGCATCGTGGATGACGTCACTCACCTGTCTCTGGAGGAGAAGGCTGTTCCCGGCGTTGCTCCTGCCGGCACCATCGAGTGCAAGTTCTGGGGCCTTGGCGGCGACGGTACCGTTGGCGCCAACAAGAACTCCACCAAGATCATCGGCGACCATACCGACAAGTACATCCAGGCCTACTTCCAGTATGACTCCAAGAAGACCGGCGGCGTCACCGTCAGCCATCTGCGCTTCGGCGATCAGCCCATCAAGTCTTCTTACTATATCAACAAGGCTGACTTCGTGGCCTGCCACGTGCCTGCCTACATCACCAAGCATTTCCCCATCGTCCGCGATGTGAAGCCCGGCGGTGTGTTCCTGATCAACTGCCAGTGGGATGACGCGGAGCTCAGCCACCATCTGGATGCCGCTTCCAAGCGCTACATCGCCAAGAACAACATCCAGGTCTACACCATCAACGCCATCGACCTAGCCAAGCAGATTGGCATGGGCAAGCGCACCAACACCATTCTGCAGTCCGCCTTCTTCTCTCTGGCAAAGGTCCTGCCTGAGACCGAGGCCCTGCAGTACATGAAGGACGCCGCCACCCACTCCTACCTGAAGAAGGGTCAGGACGTTGTGGACATGAACCACAAGGCCATCGACCTGGGCGCTACCGCTTACAAGAAGTTCGACGTGCCCGCCGATTGGGCTGACGCCAAGGACGAGAACGAGACCACCAAGCTCACCGGCCGCGAGGGCGTTGTGAAGCAGGTGGAGGACATCATGTTCCCCGTGGGCCGTATGGACGGCGACAGCCTGCCTGTTTCCGCCTTCCTGCCTCATGTGGACGGCCAGTTTGAGCAGGGCGCTGCCGCTTATGAGAAGCGCGGCGTGTCCGTCTCCGTTCCTACTTGGGACGCTTCCAAGTGCATCCAGTGCAACAACTGCGCGTATGTCTGCCCCCATGCTACCATCCGTCCCTTCGCTCTGACCGAGGACGAGGCCGCCAAGGCGCCCGCCGCTGCCAAGATCGTGGACGTGAAGGCCGGCAAGGGCAAGGGCGTTTACAAGTACACCATGGCCGTGTCTCCTCTGGACTGCATGGGCTGCGGCGTGTGCGTGGGCGTGTGCCCCGTGGGCGCTTTGACCATGGTTGGCCAGGAAGAGGAAGCTGCACAGCAGGATGTGTTCAACTACTGCGTGGCTGAGGTCGCTCCCAAGGCCGACATGCAGGACAACACCGTCAAGGGCAGCCAGTTCAAGCAGCCCTATCTGGAGTTCTCCGGCTCCTGCGCCGGCTGCGCCGAGACCAGCTATGCCCGTCTCGTCACCCAGCTCTACGGCGACCGGATGTACATCTCCAACGCCACCGGCTGCTCCTCCATCTGGGGCGGTCCTGCCGCTACCTCTCCCTACTGCACCGATCAGAACGGCCGCGGTCCCGCTTGGGCCAACTCCCTGTTCGAGGACAATGCCGAGCACGGCCTTGGTATGTATCTCGGTCAGGAGGCCACCCGTAACCGTCTGGCTGACCTGACCCGTCAACTGATCGCTGTGGAATGGGCTCGTCCCGAGCTGAAGGAAGCCGCTCAGAAGTGGCTGGACACCATGGAGGATGGCGCCGCTAACAAGGACGCCTCCGCCGCGTACATCAAGGCTCTGGAGAGCAGCATCGCCACCGTGGACGAGCTTGCTGCCGTGGAGCAGTTCAAGGCTCATGCCGCCGAGCTGAAGGCCAAGGGTGAGAAGTTCTGCGACTGCGACGCCTGCAAGCTGGTAGCCGCCATTCTGAAGGATAAGGAGTATCTGGAGAAGAAGTCCGTCTGGATCTTCGGCGGCGACGGCTGGGCCTACGATATCGGCTTCGGCGGCGTGGATCACGTTCTGGCTTCCGGCAAGGACGTCAACGTGTTCGTCTTCGATACCGAGGTCTACTCCAACACCGGCGGTCAGGCTTCCAAGTCCTCCAACATCGGTCAGGTGGCACAGTTCGCCGCTGCCGGTAAGGAGACCAAGAAGAAGTCTCTGGCTGAGATCGCTATGAGCTACGGCTATGTGTATGTGGCACAGGTGGCCATGGGCGCTAACCCCGCTCAGACCCTGAAGGCCATTCAGGAGGCCGAGGCCTATCACGGTCCCTCCCTCATCATCGGCTATGCTCCCTGCGAGATGCACAGCATCAAGGGCGGCATGACCAACTGCCAGGCTGAGATGAAGAAGGCCGTTGAGTGCGGCTACTGGAACCTGTTCCGCTTCAATCCCGCCGCTGGGGGCGAGAAGTTCGTTGTGGACTCCAAGGAGCCCAAGGAGGACGGCTACCGCGCCTTCCTGATGAACGAGGCCCGTTACAGCCGCCTGACCCGCGAGTTCCCCGACCGCGCCGAGACGCTGTTTGCGCGCAACGAGCAGGTCGCTATGGACCGCTATCAGCACCTGCTGAAGCTCAAGGAGCTGTACAACAAGTAAATTTCCGCTTTGGAATTTTTCAGGGCGCACGGAAAACCGTGCGCCCTGATTTTTTTGCAAAAAATTTTGAAGCTGTTGCACGGAAACGTGCAACTTTTTTTATTTGGAAAAGGGTGGGTAAGGGCGTATATTCAAGCCCGGGCGGGCGGGAACAGCAGGCAAAAATTATGGGGAGGAAGCAAACATGGAGAACACGAAGAATTTAGGGCTGAAGAAATGGGAGGGCGGAGACAGGATTCTGCACACGGAATTCAATGACAACTGGGACAAGATCGACGGGGCCATGCTCGGCAAGCTGGGAAAGGTCGAAAAAATCGGCGTGGTACAGAACAAAATCAGCAACAACGCTGCAAGCAGCATTGACCTCAGTCATATTGACTGGGGCAGCTATCAGGCGGTGATTTTGGCCGCACCGGACTATGTTGACACCGCATACAAATTCTCGTTTTCAGCCGAGGGGACAAGCTCTACAAGCAGCAACAGCTCCGCCGCAAAGGGCAGCTTTGGCGAGGTCAACGCCGCGCCCTATTTTCTTATATTCCTGCCGCTGGGGGACAGCAGCCGGACGGTCAAGATGATCTACATCGGCGGCTCCGCCGGTGTGGGAACCGCCACCTGCACCTACGTGGAATTTACGGGCCTGCGGCTGAACTACAGCAAGAGCGGACATCTCTATTTTTCCGTTATCCATGATTATCCACTGTGGGGAATCCGATAACGGAAAAAAGTCCCCGCTCCTTACGGAACGGGGACTTTTTTATCTTAATACGGAAGCCGTATCTTGATGTTTGACCTCAGCGAGAAGTCAATTAGGCGATGGTACCAGTGCCATCAGCAGCCATGGTGATGGTCGTCTCGGTAGCCAGACCGGCATCAGTGCCGACCTTAACAGTGCTGCCAGCAGCCACCAGAACATCAGCGATGGTGAGGGTCACGGTGTTGCCGGAGACCTCAACAGCAGCAATGCTGCCGCCGGTGGGAGCGGTGTAGGAAGCAGCCTTGTCGGCATTAACGCCCAGCTCGCCATCATTGAAGTTGATGACAACCGTGTTGGCAGTCCAAGAAGCGGACTTCACAGCCAGCTTGGGAACAGCCACGACGGTTACATCATCAGCCTTCACGGTGATGTTGCCATTGACAGCGATGGTGCAAAGATCCTTGCCAGTAGTATCGGCCACACCGGCAACGGTGTAGGTCTTGCCGTTGATCTTGGCGGTGACAGTGTAGGAAGCAGCGTCCTGAGCAGCAGCGCCCAGCTTAGCGGTGAAGGTTACCAGAGTACCGGCAGCAATGCTGGTGGTCTTGCTGGCAGAGATGGTCAGCTTGTCTTTGGTAGTACCCTCAATGTCAGCGCCGGTCAGCTCAGTCACAGTGTAGGTCTCAACAACATCCTTCAGGCCATAGACGGTCACAACAACGTAAGCATCACCCTTAGCACCAGTGGTGTTAGTAATGGCATGCTCAAGATTGTCAGCCTCTCTGAACGCCGTCTTGGTCACATTGTTAGCAGCGGTCTTCAGGCCGGTGACGCTGTACTTCAGAGAAGTAGCAGTGCTGCTGGTATCAATCGTGAACTTGAAGTTGGAGTCATTAGTGCCAACCTTAACGGTCTTAGCAGCAGAGCTGGTAGCCAGAGTGCCGTTGGTATCGCCGTTGACATACTTGACAGAAACCTTATCGGTGGTCACGTTGGTGATCTTAACGGTAACGGTCTCGTCATCGCCAGCAACGTTGGAAGTATCGCGGACGTTGAAGGACACAGCCTCGCCAGCGTTTGCAACGGTAGCAGTCTTAGAGTCAGAGTCAACAACGAAGCCATCGATCAGCACGTTGTAGGAAACGGTCAGGGTAGCACCAGCGGGAACGAACTCGGCGGGCTCAACCTTGAAGGAATAAGCATTGGAGTTCTTGTTCTGCTTCACGGTGACGCTGGCATCAGCGGCATCGAAGGTGTAGGAAGTGGGAGCGCCGGGGTTCTTACCAGCGGGAACCTCGCAGATGACGAGGGTCTTCACGAGGTAATCCTGAACAACAGCGTACACGCGGTCATTGCTGTCCACAGCGATAGCGCCGTAGCTGGATTCGGAGATGTTGCCATCCTCGTCAACGTAGTAGACCTTCATGTTGTCATCGCAAGTGATGACCTGCTCAACGTTAGCGGTATCGAGCTTGACAGTGTACTCCTTGGAGACCTTGTCAATACCGACGCCAGTCAGAGCAACCTTCTTATCGGTGTTGGCAGAGTAAGCGTCATACGCACGCAGAGTGGTGATGATGCCGTACTTATCCACGGAGTAGCCCTTGAACAGGCCGTCAACGTTCTTGGTCTGAGCGCTGGTCAGAGTGGTGGTGACGCCAGCGGCGTTCACAACCTTGACATTCTGATCGACCTTGATGGTCTTGATCTCGCCGTTGATCACAGCGTTGAACACGTAGTAATCACCGTCATTATCGTGGATCAGGTTGTCAACAGAGTCAACAGCGATGAACAGAGCGTTGCTGCTCTCGTCCTCAACGTTGACATTGGCACCGGGCATGATGAACATGACGGTAACCATCTTGCCGGTCTTGCAGTAGTAGTACACACCAGCCTTAGTGGCAGTGGTGGTACCGCTGGTGGTGTTGATGGTGGGAGCGTTCTTGATGCCGGTGTAAGCGGTGTAATCATCGGTATCGTCAGTGTCGCGGACCACAAACACGGTAGCGCTGTTAGCGGTAACAACGCCGTTGTTGGAAGTACCGTTGATGGTCTTGGTATCCACGCCGATGCCAGCCTTGTCGTTCTTCAGGTTCAGAGCGGCGCTGTTGTCGACATAGGAAGCCTTGGTAGAAGCAACCTCGCGCAGGGTGTAAACGCCATCGGAGTCAACCTTGTAGGTGACGATGGTGTTATCAGCGATGGCATTGGTGCCCTCGTGATAGTTCTTCTCGGTGGTAACAGTCTTGGTGGTACCATCGGTGAAGAGCAGCTCAGCCTTCTTGCCGACGAAGTCGGACTTAGCAGCGGTCTGCAGAACCAGAGCGTAATCGCCGATCTCCTCGTTCTCCTCGACATAGATCATGTAGCCATAGGAGTCAAGATAGATGGTGTAGTCCTGCTTCACAGAAACCTCGCCGATGTCCTCGCCGCCGACCTTCACAGCAGCCTTATAACGGGTGCCGTCGATGGTCAGAGCCTTCTTCTCGTCAAGGTCGGTCTTGCTGTTCTCAGCGACGGTGACAGTGCCCTCAACCTTCTTGGCAGCCTCGACAGACTTGATCTCCTTGGCGGTCAGAGAATAGGTGTACAGGACATAAGCGTCATCCTCGAACTTCTCATCGGTCTCAAACTCGTTGTCGAAGCCCTGAGAAGGAACGGGGCCCTCAGCAGTAACAACCACATAGGCATCCTTCTTGTCGGTAGCCTTGACGGTCTTGTTGATGGAACCAACATAGGTGTTGATCTGAGTGACGGTGACGGTATCGGCATCGTCATCATAGAAGACCTCGGTCAGAACGCCGTTGCCGGAGTTGCCGACCTTGGTGTCGTCACCCTTTTCGATGGCAACGGTGTTGGTCTTCTTCACGCCATCCTCATACACGGAAACGTCCTTGGCCTCAATCTTGGAACCCAGGCCCAGATCCTTGTAGATGTCGCCGTTCTCGACCTTCTTGGTGTAGGTAGCGTCGGGAGTGTTGGTGTAAGTACCAATTTCCTCAGCCTTCAGCTTCCACACGTTAGCGGGACGAGCGAAGTCATCGGAACCAGTCTTGACGGTCAGGTTGTCGAAGTACTTCTCAGCGAACTGCATGACGCCGTCCTTGTCGAAGACCTTACCATCGGTGTTGCCGTTGTTGACCATCTCCTTGGCCTTGGAGCCAGCGATGACAACAGTGGTGCCGTTGGTAGAAACGGTGGTCTTGGCATCATACTCGACCATGTCAGCGGTCAGGGTGTTCAGAGCGTACAGGCAAGCCTCCTCGCGGTTGACAGCCTTGACGCCGTTGAACTCGCCCACCAGATCATCGTCCAGGCCGATGTTCAGAGCGCGCTTGGCAACGTTGATGGACCAGTTAGCGCCGGTGTACTGCTCGACCTCGGCGTCATAGCCCAGGGCGCCCAGCAGCATCTTCATGAAGGCATAGCCGGTCAGGGAAGCGGCGGGACGGAAAGTACCGTCGGCGTAACCGGAGATGATGCCCTCCTTCTGGCAGTAAGCAATGTAGCCAGCGAAGGTGTGGTTGGTAGGAACGTCCTTGTAAGGAGCGGCGTCAGCCACCAGGGCGGACGCGGTGGTGGGGCCAAGGATCAGGTTGCAGATGATCTTGGCGGCAGCGCCACGGGTCAGAGTGGCGGAGGGACGGAAGTCACCTTCGGCATAGCCGTCGATGACCTTCGCGGCGGACATCACGTCGACAGCTTCTTTATAATTGATCTTGCTGTTGTCGGTGAAGTCCTTGGCACCGGCAGAGACGGTGACCAGAGACATGGTCATCACCAGAGCCAGTACCAGAGAAAGGAACTTCTTCATGGGGTTTCCTCCTTATAAAATGTCGAAACAGCGCCTTGGAGTCCCCGCCCCCGGGTTCCGGGTTTCGTGTCGGGGCTAGCCTGCTCGTCGATGGCTCTGAGATATCGCCGAACCGCAAGCGGTTTGGCCGATATCGGACGAGCCTTCTCCTCGCTTTTCCATCCGCAAACGCTTCGCTGGTTTGCGAATGGAGAATGGGAACGGCCCGACTTGCGTCGGGCGTTACGAGCCTACACCAAGCACGGAGCTTGGAGGCAGTTTGCCCGCAGCTTTGTTTCGCAAGCTCAATTTAGCAGGGGGCGGGCGGAATGTAAATAGATTTGCGCGGTTCGTAATTCAGATGTAAAAAAACACGGAAATAACGTAATTTCCGTGTTTTTTTGTTGTTTGTAAGTGTGGCGTTTGTGGGGAGGGTCAGTCGGGGAAATCGGTGGGGAGGGCGTAGCGCTTGCCAGTGAGGAGGAGGCGGCCCTCCGCCGCCATTCGATGCAGCAGCGCGGCGGTCTGCGCCGGGGGAAGGCCCAAGCGGGCGGCGATGGCCTTGCGGGCGGCAGGGCCGTTTTCCCGGAGGAAAGCCAGCACGGCGGCGGGCTGGGCGTCCGGGGGCGTGACCGCATCGGCGGGGTAGTAGCGGCTGCCGACGCGGAGCACCGCGCCCTCGGCGCGGAGAGCGTTCAGGAGCGTGAGGGCGGCATTTTTCGTGATGCCGAGACGGGTCATGACCTCCTCGCGGGTCAGGGAGCCGGTTTCCTTCAGGGCGGCCAGCAGCGCACGGCGGCGGTCATCCCGGCGGCTCCAGCGGCAAAGGTCGCCGAGGCTGATGTCCTCCAGCCCGCCGTGGATGAGGGCCGTGCGGGTGATGGTGGAGAGGCGGGCAAGGTCCATGGGGCGGCCGGTGGCCGGGGCCAGCATGATGCGGGGCTGGGCGGGGTCACGGCGGTGGTCCCAAGCGTCCCGAAGCTGGCGGCTGAGGCGGCTGCCCATGGGGATCTCGCGGTCCGGAAGGGTGATAACGTCGCGGTCGAAGTCCACCTGCGGCCATGTAAGCTCCAAGATCTCGCCGGGCTGCATATTCAGTTTCCAGCTCATCCACAGGGCCATACCCACAAGGGAGCCGCCCTCCTGCTGCAAAATCCGCCAAAGGAGGTATTCCCGCTCCTGCATATTGCCCGGCGGCTCCGGGCGCTTTTCCTCCTTGGGGCGGAAATATTGGGAGAAGGCGCCCCGAAGGGTGGAGACCGCCATGCCGCTGACGCGGGCGGCGTAGGGCCAGTCATGGGTTTCCAACTGGCGGATGACAAAATCCTGACGCAGATCCTTCAGGCTCACCCGCAGGTCCTCGGCATCCAACGCGTTCCGGGCCAGACGGGACACGGATTCCGGCGGCATGGGACGCTTGTAGCGGTCCGAGATCACCACATGGTCGGACACGGCGGCGTACCGCTCATGGCGCCGGCGGAGGCAGTTCAGGGTGTCGCCCTCCAGCGGCACGGTGCGGTCGGACAGGTACAGGACGCTGTCCGTCAAATCCACCTGCGGCCATGTCAGGCCCGCAATTTCCTCCCGGCTGAGGCCCGCCTGCCACGCAAGGCGCAGCACCGCGCCCTCCGGGTCGGCGGGGTGCCGCGCCAGCACCCGCTCCATGGCCGTTGCGTCCGGCCGTTTAAATTCGTAGCCCATCCCCGGTCCTCCCTGCTTTCCGGGACAGCGGCAGACAAAATAACTATTTTGTCAACAAATAGCGCTTTGCCTGTCGCCGCAGGAAAAGCAGGAGGGATTTTTTCAAGAAAAAGCGCACGGAAACAGACCGGCTCTGCGAAAAGCAAGGGGCCGGTCCGCTCTCATGCGCTTCTTTTAGGGGAATTGCTTGCTTTTTTAAAGGATTTCCGCTATGATTGGGTCAACGAACGGGACAGTGCGTGGGCCTTTGACCGCGCTGTTGACAAAATAGTTATTTTGTCTAACAGAGGAGCCGCAGCCGCTCCAACTGGCGAAGGTGCTCCGCACCGGTGGTCAGGAGGTCGAGCCGGGTGGTCTCCACGGAGCTGTGGCCCAGAATGTCCGCCAGCTTTACAACATCCCGGCACGATTCGTAAAACGTGCGGGCAAAGAGGTGGCGCAGATTGTGGGGAAACACCTTCTCCGCCGCCACGCCCGCCTTGGCGCACAGGCGCTTCATCTCCGCCCAAATCTGCGTGCGGCTCAAAGGGCGGCCGCTTTTGGTGAGGAAGATCGCGCCAAAGGCGATTTTGTTTTTCCCGGCGAATTTCAAGAGCCGCCGACAGAGACGGGCGGGAAGGAGAATCGTGCGGAGTTTTCCCTTCAGCGCAATGTCCGCGCGGCCCCGTCGGGCCGCTTCCACCGTGATATAGCGGACCTCGCCCACCCGAATCCCGGTGGCGCAGACCGTTTCCATCAGCAGCGCCAACCGTTCCCGGCCCTCTGCGCGGGCGGTACAGACAAGGCTGCGGTACTCCGCGCGGCTCAGCTCCCGCTCCGCCGAGCGAAAGCTGCGGTGCTGGAGCCGCAGCGGGCGCACCCGGCAGTCCTCCCGGCCCGTCAGAGCGAAAAATTTACTCAGCCCCGCCAGCATGGCGTTGACAGTGGCGGGGGCATGTGTTTCCGCAAGGCTTCGCCTCCACTCCGCGGCGCGGCCGCGGGTCACAGGGGCCTCCCGGTTCCAGCGGGCGAAGGCCCGAACGCTGCGGACGTAATTTTCCACCGTACCGGGGCTGCACTCCCGCTGTGTCAGCTCCCGCCTGAATGTATCGATCTGCCGCGCCGTAATAGGTGCGGGCGCTCTGCGCTGTCTCATACCGTTTCCTCCCAATCCTTTTGACAGCATTGTCGCACAGGGCACCGCCGCTGGAAAGCCGGGAGGCGAAAAATGCCCCGGAGAGAAGCTCTGACTTCCCTCCGGGGCATTTACATTTTCAATTCAGTCGATTATGCGAACCTCGGTGATGACCGGCTGCTGATCCGCCGGGATGGTGCCGTTATCGTCCGTGGGCTGAGCGGCCTCGCAGACCGCGTCCACCACGTCCATACCGTCCGTCACATAGCCGAAGCAGGCGTACTGACCGTCCAGAAATGTGCTGTCGGCATGGCAGATGAAAAACTGGGAGCTGGCGCTGTCCATGTCCTGCGCCCGGGCCATGGAAATGGCGCCCCGGATGTGGGACAGGGGATTTTCCACACCGTTGGCGGAAAATTCGCCCTTGATGGTATTCTCGGAGCCGCCGGTGCCGTTGCCGTTGGGGTCGCCGCCCTGCATCATGAACCCGGCAATGATGCGGTGGAACGTCAGGCCGTTATAAAAGCCGGCGTTGGCAAGGTCCATGAAGTTCTGCACGGTGATGGGCGCGGCGTCTCCGTCCAGCTCCACGGTGACGGTGCCATAGTCCTGAATTTCAATTTCGGCGCGGTGGGTGCCGATACCCTCTGTCTTAGGCTCAGTTGTATCGGTTTTAGCAGCGTCAACAACAGCCGTGTCGGTCTTGCCGCACCCGGCCATGCTTAAAAGCAGCAGGGCGGCCAGACAGATGCTCAGTAATTTTTTCATACAATACTCCTTTGCTTAAAACACAGCCCGCCGGGGATGGCTCGGCGGGCTGTACGGTTTTTACTTTTTGCCCTTCAGGGACTTCATGCGCTGCTCGTGGTTCAAAATGGCCTTGCGCATCCGCAGGCTCTTGGGGGTGACCTCCAGCAGCTCATCGTCCGCCAGGAACTCTAAGCACTGCTCGAGGCTCATCTGGCGGGGCGGCACCAGCCGCAGAGCGTCATCAGAACCGGAGGCACGGGTGTTGGTGAGCTGCTTTTTGCGGCAGGCGTTCACCACAATGTCCTCGCCTCGGTTGGCAACGCCGATGATCATACCCTCGTACACCGGGACGCCGGCGCCGATGAACAGCGTGCCGCGCTCCTGCGCATTATAAAGGCCATAGGTAATGGACTCGCCGGTCTCGGTGGAGATCAGGCTGCCCATGCCCCGGCGCTGGATGTCGCCCTTATAGGGGGCGTAGGAATCGAACACGGAGGCCATGATGCCCTCGCCCTTGGTGTCGGTGAGGAAATCATTGCGGTAGCCGAACAGGCCCCGGGCGGGAATCAGGAACTCCACCTTCATGCGGTCGCCCACAGGGGTCATTTCCACCAGATCGCCCTTGCGCTGGCCCAGCTTTTCAATGACCGCGCCTACGCAGTCGCTGGGAACGTCCACCACAAGGCGCTCAATGGGCTCGCACTTCTTGCCATCGATCTCCTGATACAGCACACGCGGGGGGGAAACCTGAAACTCGTAGCCTTCACGGCGCATGGTCTCGATAAGGATAGACAAAGACATCTCGCCCCGGCCCGCCACGTTGAACGCGGTATCGCGGTCGGTATCCGTGACCTTCAGGGAAACGTCCTTCAGCGTTTCGCGGTACAGACGCTCGCGAATCTGACGGGAGGTGACAAACTTACCCTCCCGGCCGGCATAGGGGGAATCGTTGACGGAGAACGTCATCTCCAGCGTGGGGGCGCTGATCTTCACAAAGGGCAGCGGCTCCACGGCGGAGGGTGCGCAGATGGTATCGCCGATGGTAATGTCGGGGATGCCGCTCATGGCGATGATGTTGCCGGCGGTGGACTCCGTCACCTGCTTCCGAGCCAGGCCCTCAAACTCGTAAATGGACACGGCCTTGGCCTTCTTGGGGGCGGCGTCCGGGTCATGGTAGTTGCAAACGGCGATCTCCTGATTCTGCTTCAGAGTGCCGCGCTCGATGCGGCCGATGGCGATGCGGCCCACGAACTCATTATAGTCGATGGAGCTGACCAGCATCTGGAACGGCTGGTCCACATCCGCCTCGGGAGCGGGGATGTACTCCAGAATGGTCTCGAACAACGGCTTGAGGTCCGTGCCCGGCACATCGGGGGAATAGGAGGCCGTGCCCTGCCGGCCGGAGCAGAACAGCATGGGGGAGTCCAGCTGCTCGGGAGTGGCGTTGAGGTCCATCAGCAGTTCCAGCACCTCGTCGATGACCTCGTGGATGCGCTGGTCGGGACGGTCGATCTTGTTGACCACCACAATGACCCGGTGACCCAGCTCCAGTGCGCGGCTGAGGACGAAGCGGGTCTGAGGCATGGGACCCTCAGCGGCGTCCACCAGCAGGATGACACCGTTGACCATCTTCAAAATGCGCTCCACCTCGCCGCCGAAGTCGGCGTGGCCCGGGGTGTCCACCACGTTGATCTTTACGTCCTTATATCGGACGGCGGTGTTCTTGGCCAGAATGGTAATGCCGCGCTCCCGCTCCAGATCGCCGGAGTCCATCACGCGGTCCACAACCTCCTGATTTTCCCGGTAGACGCCGCCCTGCTTGAGCATCTCGTCCACCAGCGTTGTCTTGCCATGGTCAACGTGGGCGATAATAGCTACGTTTCTCAAATGTTCGTTCTGCATAATCTGAATGTCCTTTCCTATCTAAAGGATTTTTGCACAGCCTATTATTATAATGCACGCTTTCTCTAATTTCAATGGGAAATTTCATATTTTCCGCTGAAATTCCGAATTTTTTCCCATTTGTTTCCCCGTTCGCGGTCAAACCGCCCTTTTCGCCAAAGAACACCGGCAAAGCCCGCCGTTTTTTGACTGTTCGGACATTGATTCCCCCGGCGGTTCCGCTATAATGGAAAGTGCCTCGGCGGAAGCGGCGCAAGCGCCGCACGTTCCGGTGGGAGTAATGCGGCTCGCTGGAGCCGCCAAGGAGATCATGAATATGTATCGCATTCAAACCATGAACAAGATTTCCCCTGTGGGCCTGAACCGTTTTGACGCCGCACTGTATGAGGTGGGCGATGAGGTACAGGACCCTCAGGGGATTTTAGTTCGCTCCGCCAAGCTGCTGGACATGGAGTTCAACCCCAGCCTGCTGGCTATCGCCCGGGCGGGCGTGGGCGTGAACAACATCCCGCTGGACCGCTGCGCGGCGGCGGGCATCCCTGTGTTCTCCACCCCCGGTGCCAACGCCAACGCCGTAAAAGAGCTGGTGGTCTGCGCCATGCTGATGGGCTCCCGGGATATTCCCGGCGCTATCCGCTGGGTCCGGGAGCAGGCGGCCTCCGGCGTGGAGGTGGCTACTGTGGTGGAAAAGGGCAAGTCCGCCTTTGTGGGACCGGAGCTTTACAAAAAGACGCTGGGCATCATCGGCCTCGGTGCCATCGGCTCCATTGTGGCCAACACCGCTATTTCCCTCGGCATGGATGTTTACGGCTATGATCCCTTCCTGTCCGTGGACACCGCCCTGCGGCTGGACCGCCACGTTCATGTGGTCAAGGATATCAATGACCTTTATAAGCGGGCGGATTACGTTACTCTGCACATCCACTACACGGGAAAAACGGCCCACATGATCGACGCCGATGCCATTGCCGCCATGAAGCGGGGCGTGCGGGTCATCAATCTGGCCCGGGGCGAGATCGTGGATGATGAGGCCATACTGGCGGCACTGGATACCGGCAAGGTGGCGGTATACGTCACGGACTTCCCCAATAACCGGCTGCTCACCGCGCCCCATGTCATCGCCATGCCCCATCTGGGCGCCTCCACACCGGAGAGCGAGCAGAACTGCGCCGCCATGGCGGTGGACGAGCTGACGGACTATCTGGAAAACGGCAACATCCGCCGCAGCGTCAATCTGCCGGATATGGTGATGGACCGCAGCGGCGTGGAGCGGCTGTGCATCCTGCACAAGAATGTTCCCGGTATGCTGGCGAACATCACCAGCCTGTTCGGCCGGGACGGGGTCAACGTGGAGAACCTGAGCAACAAGTCCCGGGGCGAATACGCCTACACCATGGTGGACCTCGGCACGAAGGTGGCGGAACGCGTCATTGAGGACGTTCAGCACATGGCCAATGTAATTCGCGTCCGCGTTCTGGAGTGGTAAGTAAATTCATTTTAATTAAGCGTGGGACCGCCTTTCGGCAGTCCCA
>ENA-UONQ01001775-UONQ01001775.1-human-gut-metagenome-genome-assembly--contig:-CS26-NODE-1775-length-17144-cov-5.182105_pt1 | contig 17144 bp, 15 predicted proteins | sample MGYA00242460_ERZ724007 | MGnify/ENA metagenome assembly ERZ724007
TATGTGCGTCCTGCGGAGCTTCATTCCCGGTCAGCAGAAGAAAACTGCCCGACCGGGAATGTTGCGTCACTTCGTTCCGTCAAGGTGGCTACACCCCCCTTGCGCCGCTTATGCGGCTATCCCTTGTGGACTTGCCGTCCGCAAACGGTTTTGACAAACCGTTTGCCGCCAGCAAGTTTGAAGATTAGACATAAACAAATCCTCCGCATGGTCTAAGCCATACGGAGGATTAACTGTTTTACGGACACCCGTCTATGGGTGGTGTTTCTTTTTTGGAGCGGGCAAGTTTGCTTCGCAAACTTATCCTGCGGGGGAATTAAAAAGCAAGGGAAACAGGCGATACGCCGCCAGTGGCGGAAGAAGCGAGCCTGTTTCGAGGAAGCGGCGCTGTTTGTGGTTTTCAAAAGGCCACAAACAGCAATGCCGTGACGGTGTTCACCCGGCTAAGGTTTCCCCTGCAAACATCCCTGTCCTTGCGGACAACAGAAAGTATAGTATTTTTGGATTGCCGCTGATAGAAGTACGAACTCGCTGTCTCCACCTCAACACGTGAAGTGTGTTTTAAATCATGGAGGCCGGCAGGGTTCCTGTGAATTGCCAACGGCAATTCGTGGGATACCGGGAAGCGAGTTCGAGCCTCGGTTTTTGCAAACATCTCCTTCCCTTGCGGTGCGTGCAACTCTGTGCATCCGTTACCTTTACCCGTGTGCGGAGCGCACTTGAATCAGGGAGATCTGGTAGGGTTCTGCATCATCCTCACAAGCTCCATAACCCGCAGCGCTACCTTCCGGCAGCGCCTTGCTCATTCCGCTGTTCGCCCTCTCCCCACTGAAATCGCTGCGCTGGGTTTCAGCGGGGGACTCCGTCGCAGTGATTCGTAGGATGTTGGAAATGAGTTCGGACCTTGTTCCGCAATCCGCATACGGAAATGCCAAGAATTCGTTTAAAAACGCAAAAATAACAGCAGAGCATCCAACTGGATGCTCTGCTGTTATTTTTATAGGGGTAGGTATCTCTGCTTTACAGCTTTGCCAGCGCCTGATCGAAATCGTTCAGCAGGTCATCGGTGTCCTCAAGGCCGGAGGAGAGGCGAATCTGGCCCATGGTGATGCCAATAGCCGCCAGCTCGTCGGGGCTGAGATCGCGATGAGAGGCTCTGGGGGGATAGGTCAGCGTGGTGCCGACACCGGCCAGCGTGGGAACAAAGCGGACCAGCTGCAGATTGCTGATGAGCTTGTCGATCTCTTTCTGACCGCCCTTGAAGTTCACGCAGAGCATACCGCCGTAGCCGTTGCCCTCGAACTGCTTGTCGGCCAGCGCCTTGCTGGGAGAGGACTCCAGACCGGGATAATAAACTTTTTCCACCTTGGGGTGGCTCTCAAAGAACTTGGCCAGCGCCATGCCGTTTTCCGCCATCTTCTTAACACGCAGAGGCAGGGTCCGCAGGCTCCGGGCCAGCAGCCAGGACTCCGTAGCGCCCAGATTGGCACCGTAGAGGCCGAGGTAGAAGCTCAGGGACTTGATGATCTCCTCGGAGCCGACCACCGCGCCGCCTACCAGATCATCATGGCCGCCGAGATACTTGGTGGCGCTGTAGATTACAAGGTCGGCACCGAACTTGATGGGCTTTGCGATGATGGAGGTGGCAAAGGTGTTGTCGATGAACAGCTTTGCGCCGTGGGCGTGGGCGACATCCGCCAGATGCTGAATATCGGGTACGCTCATCAGAGGATTGGCGATGGTCTCGCCGTACACCAGCTTGGTGTTGGGACGCATATAGTCCGCAACATCCTGCGTGTTGAAGTCGATGAAGGTGGTCTCCACGCCCCAGCGCTTCAGCTCGTGCTTGAGGTAGTAGAACGCCTCGCCGTAGATGATGGGGGAGGCCACGATGTGGTCACCGGGCTTCACCGTTGCCAGAATGGAGGTGGTGATGGCCGCCATGCCGGAGGAAAACACCAGACCCTTCTCGCCGCCCTCACCGGCCGCCAGAATTTGAGAGGTGGCGTCGGCGTTGGGGTTGCCAAGACGGAAATAGGCATAGCCGGGAGCGCCCTCGTCGCAAATCTTATCAATGGGATCAATGGAGTCGAAAATGTAGGCAGAGGACAGATAGATGGGGAAGGTCTCCGGCACTGTCAGCGCCTTGTTCAGCTCGTAGCACAGCTCACCGTTGCCGGTGTGGACGTATTTGGTTGCGTCGCCCTTTTCAATAGACATATAATCCTCCTTACGCGCTTTGCGCGTTCCAATTAAAATGCGGTATCAGATTTTTTCAGAAACTCACGCGAAATCAGGTCTCCGTGCGGCCCTTGCCCTTTCCGGCGATGAGACCGACGATGAAGCCCACCACAGCGGGAACGATCCAGCCGAAGCCCAGAGCATAGAGGGGGATGTGGTTCATAACGGGATCGAGGAAGCCGAAGCCGTACTCGTGGGGCAGGTCCAGAATGGCGTACACCACGGTGAAATACACAGCGCCCTTAAATGCGCCGTCATTGGGAATCTTCTTCTCGAAGATGCCCAGAATGGTCATTACCAGCGTGATGGGATAGAAGAAGGAGAACCAGGGGGAGGTCAGGCTCACGATGGTATCCAGACCGAAGCTGGCGACGATGGTGGTGACGATGGGAACGATCATGACAAGAACCTTGTAGGACAGCTTGCCGTGGGTGGCGGTCTCATAGAAATCTGCCACTGCGGTGATCTGGCTGATGGCGGTGGTGAGGCAGGCCAGCACCACGGACAGGCACAGGCCGTAAATCGCGATCTGGCCGCCGCTGGAGCGGATGATCGCCAGCAGGAGGTTGGCGTTGCTGATGCTGTCGGGCGTGTACTCGGTGCTGACGCAGGCGCCCATATACAGCAGACCGCCATAGACGATAGCCAGGCAGACGGCGGCGATCAGGCAGGCCCGGACATGGGCCTTGCGGAAGGCTTCACCCTCGTAGCCCTTGCGCTTGATGCTGTCAAAGAACACGCCGGCAGCCAGAAAGGACACCAGAACGTCGCCGGTGCTGTAACCGCCAAGGAAGCTGTTGACAAAGGCGTTATCCACGGAGGCGGCGCCGGGAGTACCGATGGGGCTGACAGCGCCCTTGACCACCAGAATGAACAGGATGATGGTCATAATGGGGGTCAGGATCTTGCCGACCTTATCCAGTGCGGTGCCACGATCCTTGGCGAACAGGAACGCGATGGCAAAGTAGATGATGACGAACACCAGATACGGTGCGCCGGGCCAGATGCCCTGAAGGCCCATCTCAATGCCGACGGCTGCGGTTCTGGGGATGGACACGCAGCAGCAGAGGATCATGATGGCGCCGATCATGACGGTGTAGAACTTCTTGTTCACATGGTCGGAGATTTTCTGGACAGAGCCGCACATACCCAGCACAATGATAGCCAGAATGGGCAGACCCACGCCGGAGGCCAGCATACCGATCATGCCGCTGAGCCAGTTGCTGCCGCTTTGCAGGCCCAGCATCGGCGGGAAGATCAGGTTGCCCGCGCCGAAGTAGGAGGCGAAGAACGCCAGACCTACGAATAGGACGTCTGTGAATTTGATTTTTTTCTCTTGCATAAATAAGTTCCTCCCTATTTTCCTATTTTGCACACTGAAAAACTGAGAACCGTTTGCTGACTTTTATGATAGCGGCTGAAATCGCGTTTGTCCAATAAACCGATGTTATGAACTGCAATTACTTTTGTATATATCGACCTATAATCACCTGTTTTTTAAAAACTGTTGTTTAGTATCACGAAAATGTTTGTTTTTTTAAAACAGACTATTTTGGTATGATTATAGTTGCACATTTTGGAATTCTTGTGCTATAATACAAGAAATCCATCGAAAAACGAGGAAAGGTTGGCAATTTGTCATGACGCTTCTTCAGTTGAAATACATTTCCACGGTGGCTAAATACGGCTCTTTCTGTAAAGCAGCCCAAGCGCTGTACGTATCACAGCCCGGAATCAGCAAAATGGTCTGTGCGCTGGAGGAGGAACTGGGAATTACCATTTTTGTCCGCTCCGCTGCCGGCATCACCTTGACGGCGGAAGGCCGGGAGCTGTTGAATATGGGGGAGCGGCTGCTGAAGGACGCCGAGCATATCTCCCGGCACTTTACGCAGGACATGGGTAAGACCCATGAGACCCTCAGCGTCAGCAGCCAGCATTACTGCTTTGTGATTGATGCCCTGATGGATTACCAGCGCGCCAGCAAAAAAGATGACTATACTTATAAGCTGTTAGTGGGACAGGGGCCGGAGGTCATCCAGCAGGTGTCGGACAAGACCACAGAGCTGGGCGTCCTCTTTATCAGTGACCGCAGCCGCAAGCACATGAACCGTGTTTTTGGGGACAACCATTTGGAATTTCACCCGCTGGTCAACAGCAAGCCATATGTGTTCATCCACGAAACCCATCCGCTGGCAAAAAAGTCCGTGCTGACGCTGGAGGAGCTGCAGCCCTATCCCTGCATCATGTATGAGCTGGACTCCGATTCTCCCTCCGTTTTGCAGGAGGAAATGCTGCTGCCGGACTTTTATCCCCGGAAGGTGAACATCATCAGCGGCCTTTACCAAAGCATGATGGTCATGAAAGAGTGTCAGGGCTATGATTTGGGGACCGGCACGGTCTCTGCCGGAAACCGAGAGCTGGGCGTTGTAAAGCGGCCCATCGTGGGCTATGATGATGTGATCACCATCGGCTGGATTTGCCAGAAGGGCCATACGCTGTCCCGGCCGGCGGAGGAGCTTGTCAAGCTGCTCCAGCGCCACTGCTGCGATGTGCCGGAGACCTGAATGGAAAAATAATTGGTTATGACCGGCAATAACATCACGGTATTTCCGTAACCCCTGTGATTTGTGCTATGCTTTTCTCAACCAAAATGGTAGGTTTTAGAAAAACCGCACAAATTTTAGGAGGTATACGCATGAGCCAGTTAGTTTTGAAGCATCCTGACCTGAAGCATGAGGAATTGAAGTTCAACACCGTAGAAGTCCACGCCGGTGAGCCCCGGGATATGTACGGCGCTTTAATTCCTCCCATCTACCAGACGTCCACCTTCTATTTTGACTCCACGGACGATGCTGTGAAGGCCTGTGACGATTACGCCGAGAGCTTCGCCTACAGCCGCATCACCAACCCCTCTGTGGATTATCTGGAGCAGAAGCTGGCCGCGCTGGAGCATGGCAAGGGCGCTGTGGCCTACGCTTCCGGCATGGGCGCTGTTTCCGGCGCGATTTTCGCTCTGCTCAAGGCCGGCGACCACGCCATCTTCACCAAGGCCAAGTATTCCGGCACCGAGGACGTCACCAGCGATTGGTTGCCCCGCTTCGGCATCGAGCATGACTCCTTTGATGCCGCTGACCTCAGCCAGTTGGAAAAGCTCATTAAGCCCAACACCAAGCTGATCTATGTGGAGTCTCCCGCTAACCCCACCATGGTGCTGATAGACATTGCCGCCGTGGTGGAGATCGCCCATAAGCACGGCATTAAGGTCTTTATCGACAACACCTTCGCCACTCCCTACAATACCACCCCGCTGGATCTGGGCGTGGATGTGGTCATCCACAGCCTCACCAAGTACATCGGCGGCCACGGCGATCTGCTGGGCGGCGCGGTTGTTTCCAACGATGAGCAGTTCCTGCGCGAGTGCCGTCTGGGTACGTTGATGCATTTCGGCTCCGTGATGGCTCCCTTCACCGCATTTCTGGTGTGCCGCGGCCTCAAGACGCTGGGCGTCCGCATGAAGCAGTACAATGAAAGCGCTCTGAAGATCGCCAAGTGGCTGGAGGCCAATCCGAAGATCGAAACCGTCCGCTATCCCTTCCTGGAATCCAATCCCCAGTACGCCATTGCCAAGAAGCAGATGAAGGGCGGCGGCGGCATGATCTCCTTCGATGTGGCAGGCGGTCTGGAAGCAGGCAAGAAGTTCATCAACAGCCTGAAGCTCTGCACGCTGGCCGTCTCTCTGGGTGATACGGAAACGCTGGTGGAGCAGGCTGCCGCCATGACCCACACCATGATTCCCAAGGAGATCCGCGAGGCGGCCGGTATTACCGATGGTATGATTCGTATGTCCGTTGGTCTGGAGGACCCGGACGATATCATCGCCGATCTGAAGCAGGCGCTGGGCGACTAAGTTCAACTGTCTACACTTTTCTCCATATCCCCTTCTCTTTTGAAAAAGAAGCACGCCTCCGGACAATCCCGGGGGCGTGTTTCTTACTTATATAAAGCAAATTTTTGCTTTTTAAACTATCCACACAAAGCATTGTTCCCCAAGAAGCGCAGACAGCGGTGAACATTTTGCTCACCGCTGTCCGCGTATGCCTCACGGCGGCATCCGCCGCCTGAAAAGGAGGTTATTTCCCCTGATTTGCCCGGTAAAGGAACGTAACGATCTGGGCGCGGGTGCAGGTATTGCCGGACAGAAGCTGTGTGCCGCTGCCCTGCATGATGCCCTGGCTCAGTGCCCAATTCATGGCGGACACCGCATAACCGGGTACGGAGGCGGCGTCCGCAAAGCCGGAGATCAGGTCTGCCAGCGTCACAGCGTCCATCCCGCTGGCTACCGCATAGCGGAATAGGAATGCAACTGCCTGTGCGCGAGTGCAAGCCGCGTCCGGGCCGAAGGTGATATCACCGATACCGGTGGTGATGCCCTCGCTCAGCGCCCAGCGGACAGCTTCGCCGTAGTACGCGTCCTCGGCAACATCTGTCATGTTCATAGCGTAATTCACCACAGGAGATCCAGCCGCACGCCACAGGAAAGTGACGATCTGACCTCGGGTGCAGGGCTGGTTCGGTGCAAAGAGGCTGTTACCAACGCCGCCGGTGATGCCGTTGTCCACGGCCCATTTCACCGCGTCATAATAGTACGCGCCGTTGGGCACGTCATAGAAGAAGTTCAGAACGCTGTTGTCCTCCATGAAGGTAACCTTGATCTCCACCTTGCTCGTAGGCATGGTGAAGGTGTATTTCCCATTGCCCCTGTCAGTGAGCTTGAGGTCATTTCCGTTCCTGTCGGTGGCGGAAATGGTTTCCAGCACATAGCCGCTGTCGGGTTTCACCGTGATCGTCACGGTGCTGCCCGCAGAGGCGTTCTTCGGGCTGACCGTCACGCTGCCGTTCTCCGCAGCCGGCGCGCTGACGGCATAGGTCGGGTCGGGGTCATCATAGCTCGGGGCGGGCGGGTTCGCCGTCCACTTGGCGTAGAGCGTCGTATCCGCCGTTACGGTGCCATTGGCAAAATCCCACGGGGTCTGCAACGTGCTGTCCTTGTACCAGCCGCCGAAGGTATAGCCGGACTTCGTTGGGTCGGCGGGCTTGGTGACGGTGCTGCCAGTATCGACGGTCACAGGAGCTACCGCGCTGCCGCCGCTGGTTTCAAAGGTGACGGTATAAGTCCGTACCCACTTAGCCGTGAGCGTCATGGCGCGCGTGACCGTATCCGTGTCGAAGTTCCATTTGGCTTTGCCGCCGTTGTTATCGTAATACCAGCCGCTGAAACGATAGCCCTCCTTGGTCGGGGCGGCGGGCGCGGTGAGTTTGACGCCGTTATCGATGATTGCCGTCGTTCTCGTGCCCTCGTTATCAAAGGTCACGATGAATTTCAAGTTGGGAATCGAAACGCCCTCGGCGATCGTGCCGTCCTCGCCGTTGATGACGGTTCCGCTAAATGTGCCGCCGGTGATGGTTCCGTTGTTGATGACCTCGCCATTGAATATACCTTTTTCGATGGTACTGCCGGGGGCGACGGTCACCTTGCCGTTGAACTCCGTTTCGCCAGTGCCTGTAATGGTACCGGGACCGTTTTCGGCTTCTCCCAGCACGACGTCGCCTTCAACCGAGCCGCCGTTGGCGAGAAGTTTTCCATAGTCAGCAGGATACATCTGAGAGCCGGTGATGTATAGTCCGCTTCCGTTTGCTGCAATACAGTCGGCAATGCGCGCACTGTCCGCCAAGGTGATCTCCCTCACATTAGCGGCGCTCACGCCGCCGCCATAGGCTTCGCCGGAGTTGGCGGAATTTGTTGCCGTGCAATTTTGAATCACGGCGCTGCCCGACAGGGTGAACTTCGTATTGTTTGCGAGATGGACGCCCCCGCCCTTGGAAGAGTTGGAGTTGGCGATTGCCCGACAGCCTTCGATTTCTGCCTTATCAGTCATCACAAAGCTACTGCTGCTGCTGACATATACGCCTCCGCCGTAGGCAGAAGTGGAGATTGCCTGACAGCCTTCGATTTTTGCCTCACCAGACATTTCAAAGCTGCTGCTGCCGTTGACATATACACCTCCGCCGCAAATTAATTGGATCGTGCTTTCGACGGTGCAGCTGCGAATGACCGCCTTACCTGACATTTGGAACTTGCCGGAAGCAAAAACACCGCCGCCGCTATTGGAGGCGACGCAGCCGATGATGCTTCCGCCGGACATAGAGAACTGACCCGGTTCACCATTTCGCCCCGAATCAACACATACACCGCCGCCGCACTCTGCGGAGCAGCCGATAATATTGCCGCCCCTCATGGTCAGGCTGCCGCCGTTTTTGATCAGCGCGCCGCCGCCGCAATACCACGTCGTTCCGCCGTACGTTGAGAGGTCCGTTCCCGTGCCGCCGGTGATAACGCCGCCTTTGACAGTCTTTGTGCCGTTTTCCTCGTCCAGCACCCACAGGCCATCGCTGTTGGGGTCGAATTTATGCGGAGCATCCGGATCGCTGTCCTGAATGGTCAACTGACCGCCGTTCTCAATCACGATCACGCTGCCCTTGGTGTTATCATTTTTGTATTGTAGCACATGGCCGTTGAGGTCGAGGGTGACGGTGCCGCTGACCGTGATGGTCTGCGAGATTGTCACATCGTTGTTTAGATAATAGTTGCCGTCAGCGAGGGCCTGCCCGCTGTGGGCATCCATCAGCGCTGTCCAGCCGGTAAAGTCCGCCGCGCTTGCGCCGACGCACAGCGCCAACGCCGCGCCGAGGGCGAGCAGGAGCGTCCATAGCTTTCGTTTCATCGTAGCACCTCCGTAAAAAATTCGGTTGGTTCCTCCTTTGGAGGAACCAAGGGGATATCCCCTTGCCTAAATTTACTGTTCCGTCAGGGCCTCAAAGCCCTTTTCCGCCTGTTGGACGGTCTTTTGGATGATGCCCAAAGCCATTGTGTGAAGGTCCATCTGCAAGACGGCCGCTGTGATCGCCGCGCGCTTCTCCTTCGGCACGTCATAGAGCTTCAGCGAGCAGTCCAGAAAGCGGGAGATCTTGGCCTCCATCGTGAAATATACATCGCAGGGGACCGACATGAAGCCCCGCATGATACTGCCTGACGCGATCTCCATCTCGTAGAAGTCCTTGGGCTGCGCCTCCGGCAGATAAGGCCCGAAAATAACTTGCAGCCGCTTGGCCGTGCTATGGTAAATGTACGCCGATGTGGTCGGCAGCGAGTAGCCGGTCACATACAGCTCCCGCAGCGGCTCGGTCAGCTCGGCAATGTGAAGCTGGAGGGCCGTTTCCACGGCGTACAGGAGTACAGGATCTTGTTCCCCGCTGTGCTGTCCCGCCAGAGCGAATTGCCCGCTGAACATCCGCTTTACCAGTTCCAGCAGCAGCGCCTCCTTACTGGGAAAAACATGGAAGAATGAGCTCTGTCCGATGCCCGCCGCCTTTGCGATCTCGCCGGTGGTGGTTTTCGTGTAGCCCTTTTCCAGGAACAACGCCACCGCCGCCCGTAATACCTTTTGCTGCGTTATAAGGCCGTTTAACAGTTTTCCTTTCGGCAAATCACTGCCTCCTTATAATTTACTTGCGATTACACTTTTATAATAGCATACATTATGTGTCCGCGCAAGAAAAAATTCTGCTGACATATAAAAAATCCGTAAAATCGTCAGGCTTCACGTTTTTTCATCGGCCCCGACATTGGTTCCCACGGGGCTTTGTGTGACCCAATATAATGACAGCCAAGATACAGCGTGGGTAAGTCAAATAACTCTGTACCTGTTCGATCGTATACATCGCGCTTCTCTAAAAACATCAGAAAGCGCTTGACTTAAAGTTAAGTTCATGTGCTACTATAAACAATATGGCAGCAGGAAAGCTGCTTCAAGAGAAAAAAAGACTGCGCCGATTGCTGTGCGGAAAAATTGCCGCGCACAAAGGCGCAGCTTGAAATGTAATTTGATTCCAAAACGGCAGAAAGCAGAGGGATGAACCGCGATTGATAAAATGCTGATTCGCGGAGCGAAAGTCCACAATCTAAAAAATATAGACGTCGATATTCCGCTGGGGAAAATCGTGGGTATTGCCGGGGTGTCTGGTTCCGGCAAATCCTCCCTTGCGTTGGGTGTGCTGTATGCGGAGGGCTCCCGCCGCTATCTCGAAGCCCTTTCCACCTACACCCGCCGCCGCATGACGCAGGCGTCCAAAGCAAGCGTGGACGAGGTACTGTATAACGCCTTTGTAGGTATTTGATCATCGTTTAAGCCTCCTTTGCCACTTTCCGTTGGACAGACTGCTGGTAGTCTCTCCACATCGTTCCGAACAGACTCTGCTCACCCTTGGAAAGCTCTGCGAAAGTCCCGTCTTCTGTCAGATGACCGTCCTTCAATACAAAAATACGGTCGGCATTTACAACGGTGGACAGGCGGTGGGCAATCATAATGACGGTGCGGCCCTTTGCCAGCTCCTTGAAGGCCGCCTGCACCCTTGTCTCGTTATCGGGGTCTGCAAAGGCGGTGGCTTCGTCCAAAATCAGCACCGGCGCGTTTTCAGCATGGCGCGGGCAATGGCAAGCCGCTGCGTTTCACCGCCGGAGAGATAGATGCCCTGTGAGCCGATGACGGTATTTGCGCCATCCGGGAATTTTTCAATGATGTCCATGCACTGCGCCGCCCGGAGCGCCGAGAACACCTCGTCATCCGTGGCGTCGGGCTTACCCATGCGGACATTGTCCAGAATGCTGCCTTTGATGAGGCGGCTGTTTTGGAACACAAAGGATACCGTGTCCATCAGCTTGTTTTTGTCGATGTCCTTCACATTTACGCCGCCGATGGAGATACTGCCGCTCTGCGGGTCAAAGAAGCGCGCAACCAGCGCCGCCAGCGTGGATTTGCCGCCGCCGGGGGGGCCGACAAACGCCGCCGTTTGCCCTGCGCCGATGGAGAGGGAGACATCCTCCAGCACATTTTTGGCACCGTCATAGCTGAAGGTAACATGGTCCAGCGTCACGGAGCTGTCCTTGGGATGCTGCGGAGCGTTGGGCTGAGAAAGCGGCGGGCTTTGCAGCACACTGTCAATGCGGGTGATGGCGTCCTGCACGATCATGCCGTTCTCGCTCATAAACATCAGCTGGGTAAGGGTCAGGGAGATGACCGGCGTGATGATGATGTAAAAGAGCAGATTCAGCAAAATGCCGTTGTCTGCCCCGCCGTGGGAAAACAGGAAGCCGCCCGCGATCAAAACACGAACACGCTGTTGACCGCCAGCGTATAGAGGGTCATGGGCCAGCGAAGCTGCTTGGTGTAGACCATGACCCAACGCTCATAGTTGTCGATGGTCCCCTTGAATTTTTTGAAGGAGGACACCGTCTGACCGAAGGTTTTGACCACGGGGATGCCGCGCACGTACTCCACCGCTTCGCTGGACATATCCGCAAGCGCGTTTTAATACTGGGTCATCTTGTCCTGCAGCTTTTTGCCGGTCATGCTGGTCATAGCAAGAAAAGCAAGTACCACAGGCACAAGGCTCAAAAGTCCCAGCCGCCAGTCAAAGGCCAGCAGCAGTGCTAAAAGTCCCACAATGGTCGCCATGGCCATGGCCTTGTCGGGTAGTTGGTGAGCGAGATAGGTCTCCGCCACTCCGGCGGTTTCGGAAATGGTGCGGCGAAGCTTGCCGCTGCCGAACTGCTCGATGGCGCCCAGCGGCAGGGTGGCGATATGCCGGGTCATGGCAAGGCGCAGATTGGTGGCGATGCGGAATGCCGCGAGGTGTGAGCACATCAGTCCCATGATGTACACCAGCACGGCGGCGACAGCAAATATCACCGCCCTCCAGCCGTAGTGCGTTACATGGACCGCGTTTTCATATTGCGGTGCGACCGCGATAACCTCCTTGAGGATGCGCCAGATGTACCAGAACGGCACCAGCGCCAGCAGTGCACCGGCGGCAGACAGTACCCACGAAAGGTAGGTCAGGCCCCGGTATGCTCCGGCGTACTCCAGCAGCCGGGATAAATTGGATTGCTTTTTCAATGGAATGCCTCCCTTCAAATCAATGCGGAGAAATGTGCCGCGGCAGTCCTGCCTGCATAGCCTGACAGGCGGTATGCGGCAGCCGCACCGGCTTGAATTTGCCCGATAGCGATTTGCTTCATAGCGGACGCCCTTTCTTTGTGAATCTTCACATTTCTTCTCTCACTTCCGTGCTGTGACGCACAGCCAGCTTTTTCTTTTGTGAATTTGTACATCGTGAAATCCGACCTGCTCCAGATACGTTTTCAGCTCAATGTCCTTATAGACGGTCATGCCATCGATGATCTCTGTCCATTTCTCACCGCTGTTTGTGTCGCCGCCGCTTTCATTGCAGATGAGAAAGGTGCCGCCGGGCTTCAGCACACGCCAAACCTCGCGGAAGCACTGCGGCAGGTCCGGCCAGAAATAGACCGTTTCAAAAGCCGTAACAGCGTCGAACCAATCACTCGCGAAGACCATATCCGTCACGCTGCCTTGCAGGACCGTACAGCGTCCCTCCGCGATGGCGGCCTGATTGAGCTTTTTTGCTCTTTCCACGCTGACAGGTGAATGATCGATGCCTTTTACACTCCCTTTTCCGCACTTTTCCAGCAGCATTCGGATGGTTGCCCCGCCTCCGCAACCGCAGTCCAGCACTCTTGCGTCCGGCGGAGGAGCCAGAAATTGAAGCCCCCACCTTGCAATGGAACCGTGGCCAATATTCATCATGGTGACCATGAGCTGCCCGCCAAGCCCCGCGGGCTTGCGGGTATTTTCAAAAAATGACACAGCACACCTCCAGTTTTTAGATTTCACGCGGCCCGACGGAATCGGCCGTGATTCTCCGCAGCGGCTTCCGATGCGGAAGATTTCGTTCTTTCATAGCTGACACCACATTAGTTAGAAAAATCTAACTGATGTGTACACAGCCTTGCGGTTAGAGTAAACTAACTACAACCCTTTGAAATATCCGCACTTCTGCGGACTTTTCTTCCAATAATCACTTAACGGTTCCGTGCCTCAGTATTTTCGACACTTTTCGGTACAACGCGCCGATTTGTCCCAATCAAACATGACCAATGGAACCCGTTCGGCCACATTGTATCATGCTTTTTCTGCTTTTGCAAGATGGGGAGTGAGCAGCTCCGCGCAGCAACGAGTTGAGTAATTTGGATTATAGGAGTGTTTTTGCAAGAAAAAAGCTACCGCCTGCAAAATGCAGACGGTAGCTTCATACATATCTCGGCGCTTTTTCGTTGGCAATTGTCGTAAATTTGTGGTAAGTTTATCAGATTGCCACGGAAAAGCCCTTTATTTTCAAGGCTTTGCGGGGACGGCTTAGTACATGCCGCCCATGCTGGGGTCAGCGGCGGGAGCGGGAGCAGGGGGCTCGGGCTTATCAGCCACCAGAGACTCGGTGGTCAGCACCATAGCGGAGACAGATGCGGCATTCTCCAGAGCGGAGCGGGTCACCTTGGCCGGGTCGATGATACCGGCGGAAACCATGTCGCAATACTCCTCCTTGTAAGCGTCGAAGCCGTAGCCGTTCTTGCCGGAAGCACGGACCTTCTCCAGAATCACGGAGCCATCCAGACCGGCGTTGGCCGCGATCTGACGGATAGGAGCCTCCAGAGCCTTGGCGATGATCTGGACGCCGGTCTTCTCGTCGCCCTCAACGGTGTTCAGCAAAGCTTCCACAGCGGGGATGACGTTCACAAAGATGGTACCGCCACCAGCCACAACGCCTTCCTCAACGGCGGCGCGGGTAGCGTTCAGAGCGTCCTCAATGCGGAGCTTCTTCTCCTTCATCTCGGTCTCGGTAGCAGCGCCGACCTTGATAACAGCCACGCCGCCAGCCAGCTTGGCAAGACGCTCCTGCAGCTTCTCCTTATCATAATCACTGGTGGTGACAGCGATTTGGTTGCGAATCTGGCCCACACGGTCCTTGATGGCGGTAGCGTCACCGGCACCGTCCACAATGGTGGTGTTCTCCTTGGTGACCTTTACCTGACGGGCACGGCCCAGCATATCCAGCGTAGTGTTCTTCAGCTCCAGACCAACCTCCTCGCTGACAACAGTGCCGCCGGTGAGGATTGCGATATCCTGCAGCATCTCCTTGCGGCGGTCGCCGAAGCCGGGGGCCTTGACGCACACAACATTCAGTGTGCCGCGCAGACGGTTGACGATCAGAGTGTTCAGAGCCTCGCCCTCAACATCCTCGGCGATGATGACCAGCTTCTTGCCGGACTGGACCAGCTGCTCCAGAATGGGCAGGATGTCGGAGATAACGGAGATCTTCTTATCGGTGATGAGAATGTAGGCGTCGTCAATGACAGCCTCCATCTTCTCAGTATCGGTGACCATGTAGGGGGTGATATAGCCGCGGTCGAACTGCATGCCCTCCACAACCTCGCTATAGGTCTCGGCGGTCTTAGACTCCTCAATGGTGATGACGCCATCGGCGGAAACCTTCTCCATGGCGTCGGCAATGAGCTTGCCGATCTCCTCGTCACCGCTGGAAACGGCGCCGACGCGGGCGATGTCATTGGAACCGTCCACCTTCTTGGCCTGCTTCTTCACCTCGGCCACAGCGGCCTCAACAGCCTTGGCCATGCCCTTCTTTACCACGATGGGGTTAGCGCCGGCAGCCAGATTCTTCAGACCCTCGTGAATCATGGCCTGTGCCAGCAGCGTAGCGGTGGTGGTACCGTCGCCGGCAACATCGTTGGTCTTGGTGGAGACCTCCTTCACCAGCTGTGCGCCCATGTTCTCAAAGGGATCGGGCAGCTCGACCTCCTTGGCGATGCTGACGCCGTCGTTGGTGATGAGGGGAGCGCCGTACTTCTTATCCAGAACCACGTTGCGGCCCTTGGGGCCCAGGGTGATCTTAACAGTATCGGCCAGAGCGTCAACGCCGGCCTGCAGAGCCTTGCGGGCTTCATCGCCGCGCATAATGAGCTTAGACATAATTGAAACCTCCCAAATTTAGAAGTAAAGTGTAGTGTGCATTTTCATCATTTTCGCCGTGACATATGCGTGGCGAAAATACATTGACTCAGCCGCCGGGGGCGGCGTTCACCAGTTCTCAAACTGGTGGGGGGGAATTTAAAGGGGGATGAAATCCCCTTTTTAAGTTACTCCACGATTGCCAGAATATCGCCCTGACGGACGACCACGTACTCAACGTCCTCCAGCGTGACCTTCGTACCGGCATACTGGCTGGTGATGACCTTGTCGCCGGGCTTCACGGTCATGGTGACCTCCTTGCCGTCCACCATGCCGCCGGGGCCCACGGAAATGACCTCTGCCACAGAGGGCTTCTCCTTGGCGGCCCCGGTGAGGATGATGCCGCCCTTGGTGGTCTCCTCAGTCTCTACCATTTTCAAAATCACGCGATCAGATAACGGGGTGAGTTTCATTTGGGATTCCTCCTTATATATTTTCATAAGATAAAACAAATTCAGCGTTAGCACTCAACTCTCTCGAGTGCTAACGCTGTTATCATAGTACACTTGACCCGGTTTGTAAAGGGGGAATTTGTAAATAACTTATGAAGTTTTCGCCGCTATGGTTCCGCTCATGTACCGCCATTTCAACAAATTTTGTGAAAATTCAGATACAAAATGTAATATTCGACAATAAAATTATCTTTTGTATTTAAAAATTTCCGATGAATGTGCCGCATCGGCATAATCAGAATCACTTTCCGTACATAAATACGTCACATTTGATCATGCCGTTGTAGAGCTTGCGCTTTTTGTCCGCCTGCTTTCCAAAGCACCGTTCAAACTCCGTATGGGAGCTGAGCACCAGCACCCGCCACTTGGGCGGCAGGTCCCGGAGCGCCGCGCCGAACACCCGGTACAGCTCTTCGGCCTCTTTCTTTTCCAGCAGACGCTCGCCGTAGGGAGGGTTGGTGACCAACTGGCCGTACTCGCTGTCCCGGTGGAATTTTCCGGCGTCCGCCACCTCAAAGCGGATGCAGTCATCCACACCGGCCAGCTCCGCGTTGTGCCGCGCCAAATCCACGGCGGCGGGGTCAATGTCACCGCCCCAGATGTCATAATGGCCGTGGAATTCCTTGTCCATGGCCTCGTCCCCGGCCTCCAGCCACAGCTTGGAGTCCATGTTTTTCCACTTCTGAGCGGCGAAGCTGCGGTCCAGTCCCGGCGCCCGGTTCTTGGCGATGAGCGCCGCCTCAATGGGAATGGTGCCGCTGCCGCAGAAGGGGTCGCAGAACGGGTCTTGGCCCCGGTAGCGGGAAAGCGTCACCAGCGCCGCCGCCAGCGTCTCCCGCAGGGGGGCGCCCATGTTCCGCGCCCGGTAGCCACGCTTGTAAAGCCCCTCACCGGAGGTGTCCAGATACAGCGTCGCCACATCCTTGATAATGGCAAATTGAATTTGATACCGGCTGCCGGACTCCGGCAGGGTCTCCAGACCGTATTTCTCACCTAACCGCTTAGCGGAGGCCTTTTTGACAATGGCCTGACAGGCGGGAACAGAGTGGAGCTGGGAGTTCAAGGAATAGCCCTTTACAGGAAATTCCCCGTCCCGGGGGATATAATCCTCCCACGGCAGCGCGTAAACACCCTGAAACAGCGCCTCAAAATCCCGAACGGGGAAGGAGCCCAGCTCCATCAGCACCCGTGCGCCGCAGCGCAGATTGATGTTCAGCCGCGCAATGTCCGCCATGGTACCGTCGCAGTGCACCCGGCCGTTTTCCGCCCGGACGTTCTTCAGCTCCAAACGGCGCATTTCCTCCGCCACCAGACTCTCCAAACCAAATAGACAAGGGACCGTCAATGTCATAGCCCGTGTCTCCTTTCAAACATTTTTACACTCTACCATCAATTGATAAGGGCAAATATGCTTTCCAGCGGCCTAAATAGCCGCTGATTTTGTCATTGTCCT
>ENA-UONQ01001795-UONQ01001795.1-human-gut-metagenome-genome-assembly--contig:-CS26-NODE-1795-length-16912-cov-5.617963_pt1 | contig 16912 bp, 9 predicted proteins | sample MGYA00242460_ERZ724007 | MGnify/ENA metagenome assembly ERZ724007
ATACGAACATTTTTTAGTATCTTCTGTCTGCGTAAAAGGCTCTTCTTCGCTGAACATCTCTTCTAATAGTGCTTGCAGGCGTTTGCGGAATTCGTCTTCAAAAAAGGCGAAGTTATTTACCGGCATTTTCGGTTTGCGGGGTTCTCCCATTTCAATAACGGGCGAATAACTTTCCGATGCTGCGCGGTGGATATAGAGTAGGGCAGGAGCTACCATCAGCGATTGTTTCCGGCTCATAATGGCAGCATAGAGAAATGTCTGGAAGATATAATTCGGGCGTGTTTCCGAAGGGGTAAACAACTGCTCTATATTGGCTGGTGTTTTGGGGCTTCCGCCGGTTTTGTAATCAACGATTCTCAAAGTTCCTTCCTTAGCGTCCATGCGGTCTATCGTTCCACCCAAACGGAGAGTGAACGGGCCTTGTCCGGTGCGGATAGTTATTTCTTCTGAAACTTTCTCTTCCATGGCGATCATTTCAAAAGGGGTATATTGAAGGTCATTGCGTAACAACTGTTTCAGATAGGAGAGAATGACTTTGGAGTTGATAAGTTGCACGCCATTGTATTCGGGTTTTTCTTCAGGAGCTACCTTGAATAGTTCTTTCTTGAATGCCCGGTCAACATAGCTTTGCAGTTTGACCTCATCACGGAGTAAGCGTTCCAAGTCTTCTTTTTGTATCATATTTCCGTTGGCTGTCAGCTCGGTATATGCCAGTTGGGCGGAGAGGTGGAAAATCGTTCCGAACAGAGCGGAGTCGATTTCTGCACTGACTTCATCAGGAGTCTTTAGTCCTGCCACATACCGGTAGTAAAATCTCAGCCGACAGTCGAGGTATGCGTTAAGGGCGGAAGGGGAAAGAATGACGGATTTCGGGTTGGTACTGTCGTAAGCACGGTAAATTCGTCTTAATACTTCCGGTGTCTTCTCGATTTGTATCTCTTGATTGCTTTGCGGAGATTGTCCGGCTTCCAGATATTCACGGGTGATTTCGTGAGGCCCTTCCACTAATAATTGTAGCATGAAACGGGATTCTTCTCCACGATTCAAGCCGTCTGAAGAGGTGTTGTAGAGTAAAGTGATATTCTCTGCCCGTTGTATCAGGCGGTAGAAGTAGTAGGCGTAAACCGCATTTTTGTGTTCGATGGTCGTCATGCCGAAAGCCTTTCGAAGATTGTATGGGATGAATGAGGATTCTCCACCGGATTTGGGCAGTTGTCCTTCATTGAGAGATAGCATCACAAGGTTGCGGAAGTCAAGATTACGCGTTTCCAATACGCCCATCACTTGCATTCCGATGGCAGGCTCGCCGTGGAAAGGGATATTCGAGGCAGTCAGTACTTTGCTAATCAGCCTTTTTAATGTGTCGGTGCGAACGTTCAGTTCTCCACTTTCAATCAGGCTATAGAGACGGTTGATTTTAAGATGGCTCTGGAATAGGGATTCTCTATAAAGTTGATTGAAAATGTCATTGTATTCTCCTTCTTTGCGGTACAGGATGGAGATATCTTTGATTAGTCCGACAAGGTAGTCGCATAAGTCCTTAATGCCGCTGCGGGGAGTGAAGAGATTGGCTAGGAAGTCATCTTGTTTTAATTCCGAAGGGAGTGGATAGAAGCGGTTTGTCTTTGTCAGTTCATCTTCCAGTGAATCGGCATGAGTTGACAGTTGTTGAGTGTAGGGATGTTTCAATATAGCTGATACTGCTTCGTAGGTAAATCGTCCGGTATCGGTACGATAACCATTGGTCTGCAATTCCATTGCTGCGTTGATAAAGCTGTATACGGGAGTTTGCGCCAATGGGAATCCCATAGTGATATTGACGTTCTTCACTTCTTGCGGAATGGAATGGAGTACGGGAAGCAACAGTGCTTCGTTACAGAGTACTACTGCATTTTCTTTTTCTTCATATTCACTATTAGAGAAGGTTGTACGTATCCATTCGGGAAGGAAGCGCGCTTGTGCATTTTCGGTAGATGCGGAAATGTAGCGTATATTCTTGGGTGTTTTGAAAGAGTCGAAATAACTATCCGGAAGCTCGTTTGGGAAATCCTGTAAGTTACGTTTAAGGAATTCTCCGGCTTCATGCTTCTTGATTTGTTGGGTATAGAATATATCATAATCCCAATAGAACATGGCTTTATCTGCGTCTTGCAGCAGTTTGAAGAATTGGTGTTCTACTTTATTCAGTACATTAAAACCGACGAATATATATTTGTCATACTTGAGCCGGTCAGTATCGAGCTGCTCGATGACATTACGGTAGAGCATACCTTCGTAGGCAATGCCTAGCTCTGCGAGGTTCTCCTGATAGCGATGATAAATAGAGCTTAGTTTGTCCCAAAGGGAAATAAATTTCTCCTTAAGTTCCGTCCGGCGTTCGATAGAAAAATTCTGGAAGAATTGCCGGATAGCCTCTTCCTGCTCTTTGTCCAGAAAGTCATAGTCATCCATCAGGTTCTTCAAGTCTTGCAGATTGCTGAAGAGTTTGTCTGCATCTACCATGTTCTTATCTACATCATCGAAGTCGCTGATAAGCAGTTCTCCCCAAAAGTAGAAATCATCCAACGTCTCCTGGCTTTGTGTTTCTTCCTTGAACACTTTATAAAGTTCGCAAACTAATCGGATAGGGTCACCGGTTTTCTGTACGGATAGTTTCTGAAACAGGTCGCTGATACTCATTGCAGCGGGAGCCCAAATTGGTTGGTCGGATTCTCCTGCCAAGTATTCATTGAAAAACAGGTTGGCACGCTTGTTCGGGAAAACGAGCACTGTACGTGACAGGTCGTTTCCTATTTTGGAATATAAATCGTGAGCGACTAGTTGGAGAAATGTTTGCATATTGTTTAAAATGTTTTCTGGTTAAAGTATTTATTGCAGCCGGAACATGACTGGAATTGTATAATAAACGGCAACTTTTGTACCGTCAGCCAATTCTCCCGGTTTCCATTTAGGCATTGAATTGACAACTCGTAAAGCTTCTTTATCTAAGTAAGGGTCTACACCACGCACAACTTTAGGATTGACGATATTGCCGTCTTTGTCTACGATAAATTGAACGATGACGCGCCCTTGGATACCTGCCTCTCCTTGTGCAATCTCTTTGGGATATTGAATCTTCTTGGTTATAAATGACATGAGTTCCTGCATTCCTCCCGGAAATTCGGGCATAACGGCAGATACATGCAATGTATCATTTTCTGAAGGCATCTCGTCGATTTTGGGTGGAATCCATCCGGGGAGAGAAACGGACTCGATGGTGTCTGCTCTTATTTCTCCTTCTATTACTTCTTCTTCTGTTACAGGTTCGATAATTCCAAGAACTTCCGGTACGGGAGGGGGAGAGGGGGTATCTTTAATTGATGCCACAATTGTGTCTTCCTCTGTAATGGGAATAACGTCTCCAAACATGCATTCGTTGGCGATAGTATCGTTTATTATTTCTTGATTCGTTCCTTTATTGGCAGAGTTTGTACAAGAAGTCATCGGAGACATAGCTACTAATCCTGCGGATATACCTAGCACGGTGACTGCTTTCCCAGCTATTCGTTTTCGTTCGAGTTGTTGTTCCAAATAACGGACTTCTGCTTCACATTTTGGACAAGTACCCAGACAATCACCCTGATATTGGCATTCGGAGGTGATGAACTCGATATCATTTGCTTCTGCTATCTGTCTGCGGATATCTTTTAGAATCTTGCAGGTTTGTTTTCCTCGTTTCATGGCTGATAGGATTTTGGAGTTTTATAAGTGAACCGGTCGAATTGGGTGATTCCCATTTCTTTCAAGAGTTGTATGCTATGCTCAATATCATTCTCTGTATTGTAGTGGGGAATGAGCGGGGTACGGACGATGATTTGCTCTGCTTTACCATGCTCGATTAAATATCGGAGGTTGCAGAATACATTCTTATTGTCTTTACCTGTATATTGTTGATAGATATCGTTGTTGGTATCTTTAATGTCAATGATATAATTATCAATGACTGTGATAAGTTCTTCTATATTTTGCGTCGGAACATTGAGAGAGGTCTCGACGGTAATTCTCCATTCCGGTCCGCAAAGCTGACGGAATTGCCGGATAAACTTGCTTTGCAGCAATGGCTCACCACCGCCAAAAGTGACTCCGCCGCGACTGGCCAGAAAGTATAGTTCGTCTTTACGTACTTCTTCATAGAGCTGGTTGCAGTCGTAGTTCTTCCAAATGCCGTCAGGTTGTAGACAAGTTGGATTGAGACAGTACTTGCAATGTAGCGGACAACCGTGAAAAGCCACTAATGTTGTGACTCCTTCACCGTCAATGGAAAGTCGATGACGGGCAATGCCTATGAGGGGTACTGTTTTCATCCTTTATACTGTATCTATACTTTTTCTATTCTTTCTTCGTCTACATACCACAGATATCCAGTGATATTTTTATATCCCATTTGGGTGAGCAGTTGCATATATCCTTTCACCTGTTTATTGTATTTGGGATTCTCTTTGCCGAATTTAAAATCGACGACAACTACCTGCCCGTCTTTCATCATTACACGGTCGGGACGGCGAGTTTGCAAGACTCCTTTTTCCTTGTAAATGATGGCACATTCGTTGAACAGTGTCCATTCTCCTGAATACCAGTCTTGTATCTCGGGGGATGAGAAAGCCTTTTGTGCGACTTCACGTGCCATTTCCTCTTTTTCTTCGTTTCTGATTACTCCTTCAAAGATAAGCCGGTCAATGGCGGGCTCAATATCCTCTGCCGTTTCGATAACGGAGAATAGGGTATGCAGCAAACGTCCGCGATTGATAAAACGGTCGTCGGATTCCTCTTCTTCAATTCCTTGTATGAAGTCCGCTGAGCGGTTGGACTGGCGGAATTCAATATCATGGCGCATGGACTCCATTTGAACAGGTAGCTTTTCCGGTTTCTGAGTAAGCTTATTGGTAGAGGTCTTAGCTTTATCTTCTTCCGAAGGGCAGAGTTTACCTTGTTCATAACAGTCTTCTTCCCAATCTATCCCTTCTTTGAGCGCTACGACAGGGAGTGCGTTTGCCAGTAGTTCCGACATTGTACCTTTCTGGGCTTTTTTGCTCCAGATGATAAGATTCTTTCCTGCCCGGGTGAAAGCGACGTACAGCAAATTTAAGTTGTCTACCCATAGTTGCAAGCGTTCGTGCAGATAGTCGTTTCCATATATGGATTCCGCCATCTGCGTGGAGTAGTTGATAGGAAGAATATCCAAAGCGTTGAAGGGGGCTGCCTGAGGGGCACACCATACTAATTGGTTATTCGTTTCATTCTCTAATTTCCAGTCACAGAAAGGAAGAAGCACTGTGTGGAATTCCAATCCTTTGGATTTGTGTATGGAGAAGATTCGGATACCTTCTACCTCTCCGCTTGGAATCGTTTTGCTGCATAATGTTTCATCCCAATAACGGATGAATGCGTCAAGCTCGGAAGAGTTGTTTTGCAGGTAATCCGTTACTGCATCAAAAAAGGCAAACAGGTAAGCATCCTGGGCCTTGATATTCTTCATCTCGAAGATGCTGAATAGTTCCTCTAACAATTCATAGAGAGGCATTAGCCTCAGTTCTTTTATCCTTTCAAGAAATGCGGATGGAAGATAGTTTTCGACAGGAAGAAGCAGGAGGGTATTCCAGTCCAGCCCTTTTTGTAAAACTTCGTTCTGATAGGCTACTGCCAGTTGGGCACGGGCTATCTTATTGTTTCCGTCCGAGAGATAGCGCAAAGCATCCATCATCATACAAATAGCCAAGGAAGCATTCAGACGGAATGCTTCATCCGATACTATTTTGTAATGCAGCTCTTTGTCAAAATAATCGGCGATGCGTGGGATGCTTTTGTTCTTTCGTACAAGGATGGCTATGTCATTTAGCCGTACACCGTTAGCAAGCAGATGTTCTACTTCTGCTCCCAGGCTGATTAGTGTCTGTCCGGTATAGTCGTGCTCTTCGTCGGGTTCGAGAAAAGAGACTTTTACATATCCTTTTTCTGTACTTCGGGGAGATTCCTGCACAACGTCGGCATAGGCTTTTTGTAGGTCTTCGCAATCTTTGCCGAGTTGTTGTTGGTAAACTCCGTTCAGATAGTCGGCAGCAGCTGTGAATATATGGTTGTTGAACCGGATGACAGTGGTCTCACTACGCCGGTTGGTAGCCAATGTCTTGACACGAATCGGGAAATGTTCGATATGGTCATTCAGTCCGTTGAGAATTCCCCAATCCCCATTTCTCCAACGGTAGATAGATTGCTTCACGTCTCCGACAATCAGGCTGTTTGCCCCTTGGGATAATCCTTCGAGTAAAAGTAGTTTGAAGTTACCCCATTGCATTCGGCTGGTATCCTGAAACTCGTCTATCATGACATTGCGGATATTCGTCCCTATCTTTTCGAATACAAAAGAAGAATCGCCGTCTTTTACTAATTGATGGAGTAGGGCGTTGGTGTCTGACAGTAGGAACCGGTTGTTATCGTGGTTCAGTTGGCGTACTTCTTCGTCGATATTGGCGAGAAGTTGTACTTTATTGAGATGTTGCAGGGACAGCCGGCAACTGTTCAGCAGCATATTGTTTCGTGGACGTAACTTTTCGGCATCTTCCAGAACTTGCATAAGGCTGGAATTAGCTAAGTTTATGATATCCGCATAGCGGAGTGAGGTCTTGGCTGCCCAGTTCTTGGCGTCTTCCAGACATTTTTCCACTGTGGCATTACGTATATCGTTACCTAAAACCCCATTGTTGAGTTTACGGAAGTAGCTGCCGACTCCTCGTGAGCCACCTTTCAGGTCATCGGCAGTCAATGCGTGTCCGTCCAGTTCTCCTTCGAATTGGTCGTAGAAGCCTTTCATTTGTTCCAAAACCTCAGTCTCTAGGGCTTTCAGGTGTTTACGGTATTCTTTGATAGTATCCGGGTTGCGCAGTCGTTCACGAAGTTTTTCTCCTTTCTCAATGTAGCCTTCATCAAATATATTGCGTCCGAAACTCTTGACTTCGTCCGATACGTTCCAACGTTTATCGTCGGCAATCCGTTCGTTGATATAGTCTAACAACCAGGCGAGGACAGGGGAGGTAGGACCTAACTTTTCAATCATACTGTCCACTGCGTCACTAAGTACTTCGGTGTTGTTCAGTTCTATATTCAGGTTCGGACTGAGTTCCAGTTCCCGTGCCAGATTACGCATGACGGACTGGAAGAAAGAGTCGATTGTCTCTACCCGAAAACGGCTGTAATCGTGCAACATATAGCTGAGGGCAACACCTGCTGCTTCACGTATTTCCTGCTCCGTTTTACCAGTCTCTTCCTTGATACGGTTGAGATAGGCTTCGGAATCTTTATCACTCGTCTGGATACCATAAAGCTGGCTGAGAATGCGTTCTTTCATCTCTGCCGTGGCTTTGTTTGTAAAGGTTACAGCCAAAATCTGCCGATAGGCGCGTGGATTGAGAATAAGTAGCTTAATATATTCTACAGCCAGGGTAAATGTTTTTCCCGATCCTGCAGAGGCTTTATAAACAAGGAGTTCGCTCATTATCTAATAATAGAATGAATTAATAAAACTTTTTCAGAAAATCAACTCCGAAACAAAGTATGAATAGAGGCAGATAGTCTTTTAAAGCTACTCGAAGTAACTTCAAAGCCTGCCCGATTCTGTAATTGACAGTTTGTGGAGAAACCTTGAGCTTTTCGGCTATCTCTTTGTGAGTTAAACGATGATTACGGTTCATTTCATATGCTTTCCGATATTCTTCAGGAAGTTGTTTTAATGCTTCTTCGTAAAGTCGCAGGAGCTCATTTTCTAAATAGAAATCCGGATTGCTGAATTCACCTTCGTATTTTTCTACTATTTCCTGATGTACTTTCCGTTTAATCTCAAAATGGGAGATACGGTTCAGTGCTTTGTTTTTGACTATCGTAAAAAGAAGGGTTTTCAATGTCAGTTCCGGCATGAGACTGGAACGGTTTTCCCACAACCACATCATTGTTTCCTGCACAATTTCCTCAATCTCTTCCTGCTCGGCAACGTACTGCGAGCAGAAGGCGCACAATCGTCGGAAGTAATGACGGTAGACCGCGTCAAAAACTTTTTCTTCGCCTGCTTTCAGAGCATTGATGACAGATTTATTATTATTAATATCTAGAAATATTGGAGATTGTGACATTCTCTTTTGCTTTTGTAAGACAAAAATAATGAAAGAAGTAGAGAAAAGAAATAAAAACAGGAGAAAAATATTTTTTTCTTTTTGAGTTTAGTATATTTGTGCAGCCAACTGTATTACTACAAAAGTATTATATTTTTTATTGTAAAAAGATTGAATAGACATGGATGAAATATTCTTGTTGAGTTATCTACGGGGTGAATGTAATGACGAGGAAGCCGGACGGGTGGAAGCCTGGTGCAAGGAAGCGCCGGAGAACCGGAAAGTTCTGGAACAGCTATACTATACTCTTTTTGTAGGTGACCGGGTAGCGATGATGAATGCCGTAGATACAGAGGCGTCATTAGATAAATTTAAATCGGCTGTTCGGGAGAAAGAAAAGAAGGCCAAACGGAAGAATATGTCAATCCGTTGGGGACGTTATAGTACTGTGGCTGCTGCTTTCCTTGCCGGACTTGTTTTTGCAGGCGGGCTTACTTGGGGGCTGGTATCTAATAAACTTTCGGACTATGAGGTGCTGACTGTTGCAGGACAAAGAGCACAGACTGTACTCCCGGATGGCAGTAAGGTATGGCTGAATGCATCTTCAAAATTGGTTTATCATAACTCTTTCTGGAGTTCGGACCGCCAGGTTGACCTGTCAGGTGAAGCTTATTTTGAGGTGGCTCATGATAAGCATGCTCCGTTTATAGTAAACAGTAAGCAAATCAAGACATGCGTGTTGGGGACTAAATTCAATGTGCGGGCACGCGAAGAAGAGAATAGGGTAGTGACTACTTTGCTTCAAGGATTGGTTCGGGTGGATTCTCCACGGACAGAGGATAATGGCTATTTGCTGAAACCGGGACAAACATTGAACGTGAATACGGATACTTATCAGGCTGAACTGATTGAGTATAACCAACCTACGGATGTTCTTTTGTGGATTAACGGCAAACTGATGTTCAAGCAACATTCGCTATTGGAAATTACCAATGTCATGGAGAAGTTGTATGATATTAAATTTGTTTATGAGGATGATGCTCTGAAAACTGAACGATTTACTGGTGAATTCTCAACTGATAGCACACCGGATGAAATTCTTAATGTTTTGATGCATACTAATCATTTCAACTATAAGAAAAACGGACGGGTGATTCGGTTGATAAAGAAGAAATAAAACGGAGATATTTATAGAAGAAAAGAGTGTTTGAGATAGAAGGCATGTCGGGTTAGCTGGCATGCCTTTATTGTTATAAAAATAGATAAGGGGGCACTTTTTATACTTGGGGATTTAACAGCTCTACTGTCTTATTCATAACCGTGCGGATTTGAATTAAATAAGCAAATTCATCGGTGCAGAAATTTCCATTTAACTAATAACCGTGTATGAAAATGCTCGAGTATGAAATCACTCAAATTGATAAACTGAAATAATAGGTTAAATACCCATGAAAATAATGTGAGCCTAGATAAGCACATCGCTCTTTCTACAGTTGATTGAACGATGTGCTTGGTTTAAGAGATTTTAATTCTCTATCTTAGTCTTTATTATTCGGCAGGGAATACAAACATTTTGCCACCGTTATCATCAAATCTGCCTTTCATCGGAAGATTCAGATTATCCTTATCGCCGTTGTAATAAGTAGCCCAGTTCCATATCATAGTATCATCCTCTGTGATTTCACCGGTCTCGTGATTACGTTTTAGCCCGTTACACGGATAGTAAAGCAACAATCCTTTTTCGTCCGGATTTACCATTTTCCAAGTAAATGCTTTGATTTGCTGTTGAGTGCGTGCGATATCCCAGAAACGAACTTCGCGGATATATTCGTTGGCGCCCCCTATCCAGAAACCAATCAGGCCATACTCTCCGTCCCTAATCTCACTGGATGCTACCAGATCGCCATTTACATACACATAAGTTATTTTACCGTCATACACAAACGTAAGCATATACCATTCATTGGGTTTAGCGGCAAATTTATTCTTCGGAACATCTATTTGGGCAGAACCCGTTTTTATTTGCAATTGATTGGGGTCAATGGTTACATCTCCAAACCGAGTGTAAATTTCATCATGAGGTCCGGCATTGGCAACCAGTTTTGTTCCCCCAATAGACCTATTGTTGGCATAGCTTCCATTGTCCATTGTTTCACCTTAAAGTCCTGTGGGAACATTTTGTCACTCTCACTTCCTGAGCCATTCATAAGAAGTACTTTGGTACGCGTACGTTTCTCTAGAATAAGCAACGCTTCTTCTTCACCCGGAATCGGAGAGGCAGAGCCATTAGACAAACGGATAGGCAATGCATAATCTCCTTTCAATGAAAATTTTAGATTTTTCAATGAAACCGGTATGGACTGCATAGCCAGATTGGGTTTGAAGTTCATAACAGTCGGCATCTCATACATTTCGGGCGGTAGCATCAGATAGGATGTGTTATTCTTCTTGTTGTATTCGTCAAGTTGTGTCTGGTCACCAACGATTAAAGGAACATCGAATGCTTTGTCCTCCTTTACCGTCAATCCGACTTTCACATCTTTGATGAAATATTCTCTACCCTCTTCTACGAAAATCTGAATAGGACCCTCAGCGGCAATGTATGCACCTTGACCGCTTCCGTTATCTTTTTGAGATTCCGTATATAATTCGTTCTGGCAACCTGCTAGAAGCAATGCACCGAACAGAGTCATAACTATTTTTTTCATTTTTCTTTCTGATTAAAAGTTTATTCAAATTTGCCGGGATAAACCTGGTTACCATAATAAAGAGCAGTTCTCAACCACTTGTAAGAAGGTTCGTTGGCAAAATCATACTCCATGTGATAAGTACCTATGCCACCGATTCGTTTGCCACTAGGCAAGTCCATCGTTGCATAATCAAAGAGTTGTGCCCCATAAATATACCTGAATTCAGGACGCACAGAACTGGAATAATAGGTAATGCCACCGGTTCTCCAACCTTGTTCAAACTCAGCTGTGATAATGGTTTTACGCTCCCAATCCTCTAAATGCGGATGATTGATTTTCCTGATAACACTATTTGTATTACTTTCCCAATAAGCCTGATAGATATAATGATCTATTAATTTAGATGTTTCTGTAGACAAAAGAGCCGGTTGCCCATCCATTACCAGCATTCTGCCTGCAGGACGTAAACGGGCACTCAAAGTTTCTATAAAGGCTTGCATTTTTGTATTACCTTTCGGACTTATTTCCTGACCATTAGCTATGGTTCCCGAATGTCCATATCCCGGTTCGTAGTCAATATCAAAACCATCTATATTATATTTCTCAATAGTGTCACAAATAGCATTTGCATAGGCGATACTTCCTTTTACAGGATCACCGCCACCTAATTCTTCTACCCAGTATTGGTGCATATCCTTACCTTGTGGAGTAATGGCGGAACCAATATCCTGAACAATCCAACAAAGCAGGGCTTTCCCACCTTTTACCTCTTGGAAGAATTTCAAGTCTGCTTTCTGTTCGTCAGATAAGTAACCTCTGGCCCCCCACAGCGAAACAAAGTCTACACTATCGGGCAACATCTTCAGATAATTCTGAGGATTCGTACCTTTACCAGTCCAGTTTCCATACCAGCCGAAACCCTTCACATGAGGAGTTTTACGGTACTCTCTGAGTTGGCGATAATATTCACGTTGCGAAGGCATTAAATCCTCCTCTCCCTGTGCTTCAATAAAAGGGATGTGGCGTGTTATATCTTCTTGTTCGGGGAACGTCACACGCTCTGTCTCTGTCCAATCAGAACAGGCTACAAAGCTCAAAGCTGCAATACCAATGTATAAATAATTACGTAATCTCATAATATTAATTGTTGTTCATTGATTATTAAAACAAGTAACTGAATGGTTATTACTGGACAGGCCTGCCAGAACGTACCCACCAAAGTTTTGTGCCCCCTTTATCCGGACCATTTAGCAAAGTAGAAAGAGACGACATATTAGGGTTGCCCTGATGTTCCTTTGTTGAAAAGCTGAAACGTTCCGGTGTCCGGGCTTTTGCATCTGCACCTATCTTATTGGGCAAGTTGCTGTCAAAGAGAGCTGCCAGATAAGGATAACCTGTTCTGCGATATTCCGTCCACGCTTCTACTCCATTAGGATAGAGAGCCAGATATTTCTGAGTAATGATCTGTTGCAATTTTCCTTCTTCCGAAGCGGCGGCATCCCATTTGGGAGAAACGTTTCCGGCAGTGATGTCAAAACCGTAGGGATTAGAATAATTGGAATAATGATAATCACTCGTTGTCAACGCTGCCGGTTTCACACTGCCTTTGCTTAAGTAGGCAGTAGCTACTGCATCCGTAATGCCCCATTCTTCCATAGACATTTTCACGCCCGCTTCATACAAGTTCTTTACGTCTTCTGCTATCAAGTCATACAATGCCGCTTCAGCTTTTAAGAAATAAGTTTCGGAAGCTCTGAACCAATACAAAGGATCTGCATTTTCCACTTTGGGAGAAGATGCAAATTCTGCGCTATTCTTACCTGTTCCCTGTCCTTGAGTATTGCCGGGAGCAATGCAATAATATCCTTTTGTTTCGTTATATGTACCTTCCGTGTAGTACTTTTCCAAACGCGGATCGCTATAACCGGTAAGATAAGACCAAGCCGTGGCGCCCATCCGGTTTTCTTTATAATCAATTGTGGCGATGAGAGAATTGAGTAACGGGTACTTGCTTGTATTACCGATTTTAGCTTCGTCAGCTTTGCTTTCAATCACGCCTCCATTCTTAGGGTCCAATGCTTTCGCAATATATTCTTTTGCTAAAGCTTCATTGACAAAGTGAACGCGAACTGCCATTCTCAGCATTAACGAATTGGCGAGTTTCGTCCATTTCACGGGGTCCCCATCATAGATTAAATCATATTTGGGCATAATCTTCGAAGTCGCTTTGTTGAGAACATCTGCACAAGTAGCCAAATCTTTCAGCATAGCCTTATACACATCTTCCTGTTTGTCGAGTGCCGGAGCGATGTCACCGTTTCCTGCATTGGTATATACGATAGGACCGAAACAATCGGTAGCTCTTAACCAACCTGCAACTTTCACTACATTAAATATGGCCATAATTTCTTGTTTCTCAGGCTCATCGCTCGTCCCGATTTTTTGGTATATCTGCACCCAAGGCTGATATACTTTCATGTAAAGCTGTTCGTATGCATAGTTCATTCGATTGTCTGCAAAATCCCAAGTTGCTTCCGTGCCCAACCTCCAGTTGTTATTCATCCCGAAATAACCTATATACTGACCGGATGACATCACGTCCGTAACCGCCAGGTCATTGCCCGGTTCGGTTGTCTTACTCGGCGAGCCGATAGGAATAACCCGCTGTTGCATATCCATCAACTGTGTGCCGTATATCAATCCGCCTGCTTCCAGATCTCCATCCGTCACACCCGTAGTACTTTTATTTATGTCAACATAATCTTCACAAGCAGTTAAGAAACTTAGCGAAAAGATTAATAATAAGTATTTCTTCATTTTCATAATATCAATAATTAGAATCCAAATTTCAAACTAAATCCGTAAGTACGACTGCTAGGCAACATAAAATAGTCGTAACCTTGACCGAACGTACCGGTTGAAGCAGTTAGCTCAGGATCATATGGAGCTTTGTTGTAAATCATCCATAAATTGGTTCCATATACAGAGACGTTCACGTTTTTCACCACATTACCAAACCATTTGTTAGGCAGCGTATAGCCTATGCTGGCTTCCTGCAAACGGATATTGGTAGCTGAATAAACATAATAGGAGTCTAAATCGTAGATTGTTCCATAATAATCTTGCGGCTCCATCTTTATATTACCCAGCATCACGTAGCCTGCCTCCCGCGCATCTGCAGATGCTTTTGATACGCCGAAACGGTCAAGCGTAGCTTGAGTTTTAGAAATCACGTTGCCGCCGATTCTTGCAGTAAACATCACGCTGGCATTAATGCCTTTATAGTTAAATCCATGTCTCCATCCCAGATTCCACTTCGGATTGACGGTACCTATTTTAAACGGTGTGGTATTCTCCGTGGCTATGGTTTGTCCGGGATTGTAAGGAATATAACCTTCGTCATTTTTCTCTACGCGCCGATCGGCATACAAAGCACCCACTTCACCACCTTCACGAAGACGGAAACGACCGAGTTTGATATCACTCAAATCCATCAGTTCGCCACTGACAGGATTCTTCACGTCGGAAGCCAGCTTCTTTATCTTATTCTTGTTGGAAGTGGCGGTGAAAGTCGTATTGTAGTTAAAGTCACCGAATGTCTGGTCGTAACCTAGCGTCAATTCGATACCTCTATTCTGCACATTACCGGCTTGCACATACATATATTTATATCCGCTGGTTCCCGGCATATCCGCTTTCAACAACTGGTTGTACGTGTTAGACTGATATATCGTAACCCCTAAAGTAACGGTGTTGTTAAACCATCTGGAGTCGATACCCAATTCGTAGGAGCGGGTACGTTCTGCCTTCAAATCACTTAAAGGATAATATTCGAAAGGAGCTACTGTGCCATTTTCCAGTTTATGGGTAATGGTTCCCGGTGTCAGACCCGTAAATGGAATAGGAGAGCCTACTTCGGTATAAGAGCCTCTGATTTTGAAATAGCCTAATACCGGTTGTATGCTTTCACGAAGACTGTTCGGTAAAAGCTCGGTAACGATAGCAGAAAGACCTACCGACGGATAGAAAATCCATTCTTCTTTACTGTTCACCAGTTGCGACGGTTTATCGGCACGGCCGGTCAGTGTGAGATACAAAGCCGAATTCCATGAAAGCTCTGCCGAAGCAAAAGCTGCGAAGTTTTGTGTACGCGAATCGCCTCCTGTCTCATAAACACTGGCAACGGCTGAATTTACATTTCCATAAGTAAATTTATTGGGGACAAGCAATAAATCGCCGCCATAACCGTGACCTTTTGTATCATATTCCTCGAAAGATGCGCCGGCATTGACCGTAGCGTGGTAAATTTGGGCAAATTGCTTGTCGAAATTTACCATAATATCGGCATATTTCTGTTTATAGAACTCGTTGGAGTATCTATATCGGCCGTTGTCTCCCGCAAAGGTGCTGATGGTGGAAGCGTAACGCTTGTCTTCCGATTCGGAATATGTATTATCAATGCGGGCACGACCTGCGACATTCAAGTACTCCGTAATGTCATATTTCAGATTGGCATAGAGCATATAGCGGTCTTTTGCTTCAGGACGCAAGTTGCGATAAGCAATCCAATAAGGATTTTGCACGTCCATACCCATGCCTCCCGGTTGCCAGCTTTGTTTATTATACCCCAACTCATTGTTGTAGCGTTCAAAATATTTTTCACTTTCAAAATTCATCCCTCTCGGATAGAGGTATGCTCCCACTATGGGATTAAAGTATGTACCGAAGGATATCATGTTGTTGTAGAACTCGCGCACATAACTGGCGGATACATCCAAAGTCAGTTTATCCTTTAGAAATTTAGCCGTATTGCGGAATGTTACGTTATACCGATGATATTTGTTATTTTCTACCATGCCGGTAGAGTTGACGGCCGATGCGGAGATATAGGTCTGGTTCTTTTCCGTCCCCATCGAGAGATTAAACGAATTGTTGAATGTAGCTCCGGTATTAAAAAAGTCTCTGGGTTCCCATGAAGACGTTTTTTCCATTTTATCGCCCCAAGAGAAGTAATCACCTGTAAGATTCCCATACGTATTTTGAAATTCCGGCATTACAAAGGGATTTGCGAACTCGACAGAAGAAGATACGTTCAGACGCATTGTACCTTCGGCGCCTTTCTTGGTATTAATCAGGATAACGCCATTGGCGGCATTGGCTCCATACAATGCGGCAGCCGACGGACCCGTCAATACGGATAGGCTTTCGATATCGTCGGGATTGAAATTGGCGATGCCTTCACCGGACGTTGCTCCTCCGAAGCCGGTTCCGTCTCCCGAACGGTCGGCTTTATTTCCGATAGGAATACCATCCACTACGTAGAGCACATTGTTCTGACCTGCGATGGATTTGTTACCACGCATCACAACACGAGTACCACCACCTACACCGGATGCACTACGCTGTATGTTGACACCGGCGACTTTTCCATTCAGTGAGTTCATAAAGTTGGCATCTTTGACTGCCGTCAAGTCGTCACCTTTCACTTGCTGAACGTTATAGCTCAGTGCTTTCTCCGAGCGCTTGATACCCAAAGCGGTCACAACCACTTCATCCAAAGTTTGAGTATCTTCACCCATTACAATTTTCAGGGGTTGTGTATTAGCCAGCGTGATTGCTTGGGAGACATAACCGATATAGGATACTTCAAGTACATCACCTTTTGTAGCTTGTATTTTGAAATTTCCATCCATATCAGTAATAGTACCATTTGAAGTTCCTTTCACTAAGACACTAACTCCGATTAACGGTTCACCTTTTGCGTCTGTTATAGTACCACTTGCGGCAATCGGTGTTTTTTTCTGTTGGTCTACTTTAGTATTTTTAGCAGAAAGTACAATATGGTTATCGACTATTGAAAAACTGGTATTGACGCCTTTGAATAATTGATTCATTACATTATTCAAAGATTCTTTTGATACTTTGATAGATATGATGCGATTAATATCGACATCATTTGTGTTATATACTACTGACATTGAAGTTTGCTTCTCAATTTCTTTCAATGCAGTGTTTAGGGGTACTTTTGATAGATTAAGAGTGATCGTTCGTTCTTGCCCATAAACTGAAGCAAAACACGAAAAC
>ENA-UONQ01001798-UONQ01001798.1-human-gut-metagenome-genome-assembly--contig:-CS26-NODE-1798-length-16881-cov-48.846725_pt1 | contig 16881 bp, 15 predicted proteins | sample MGYA00242460_ERZ724007 | MGnify/ENA metagenome assembly ERZ724007
ACCAGGATCACCGCATCCGCCAGCGGCAGCCGGGCTTCCGGCAGGCCCACCATATTGGCAATATCCACCGCTGCCTTTACGATGGGAATGATCTGCGGATAAGCCAGACCCACGTCCTCACAGGCACAGACCATCAAACGGCGGCAGGCCGAAGGCAGATCCCCGGCTTCCAGCAGGCGGGCCAAGTAATGCAGCGCAGCATCCGGGTCCGACCCCCGCATGGATTTCTGATAGGCAGAGACGATATCGTAATGGTCGTCCCCATCCCGATCGTACCGCATTGCAGTCCGGCGGGTGACCTGCTGTACCATCTCGAGAGTGATCTGCTTGCCGACAGGCCCGACAGGTGCTGCAACCGCTGCAAAATCCAGACAGCCCAGGGCCTTGCGAAGGTCGCCCCCTGCGCTTTCTGCCAGATAATGCAGTGCATCAGGGGTCATCTCTACCGGCACGCCCTCTGCATCCGAAAGTTTTTGCAGCGCATTGCTTACCCCCCGCTCTATATCCTTTGGCGCCAGCGATTTGAATTCAAACACTGTACAGCGGGACAAAAGCGCATTGTAGATATAGAAATACGGGTTCTCAGTGGTGGAAGCGATCAGGGTGACGCTGCCATTTTCAATACATTCCAGCAGGCTCTGCTGCTGTTTTTTATTGAGATACTGGATCTCATCCAGATAAAGCAGGATGCCCCCTGCCCCTGCCAGGGTACCAATATCCTGCAGCACCGCCTTGATATCACCGGTCCCGCAGGAAGTACCGTTCAGTTTATGCAGGGTCATGCCGCTGTTCTCGGCGATGATGCGGGCTACGGTGGTCTTGCCCGTGCCAGAAGGACCGTAGAAGATCATATTGGGGATACGTCCGCTCTCGATCACCTGGCGGAACACCCGGCCCGGCGCCAGCAAATGCTGCTGGCCGCACACCTCGGCCAAGGTTTTGGGGCGCATACGCTGCGCCAGCGGCTCGTTCATGGGCGGGCACCTCCTTGTTTTGCTTGCTATAAAAGCTCCAGTGTAGATATAAGTATACCGCATTCTTGTACAGAGGACAAGATTTTTTGCAAATGATTCTTATTATAATCTATCTTTAACCGGGCACAGCCTCCCACGCTCGGCTTACAGGGCAAAAATTCTTCTGGATACGCCCGGGGCTCTCCCCTATTACTTTACAACCCGCACAAAAAATGTTATTATCACAGATAAGATGTCCCTATCCCGGTTTTGTACCGGACAGGATACCGAATCTGTCAAAAAAGAGGGGAAGCCCATGCCTAAAAAGACCCTGCCGCCGGAGCAGCTGGCGGCCAAAAAAGCCTTGGCTCTTACGGTGATCGACCGGCTGCGGGCGGAATACCCGGATGCTGCCTGTACGCTGGATTATGACCACGCCTGGCAGCTGCTGGTCAGTGTGCGGCTGGCCGCCCAATGTACCGATGCCCGGGTCAATGTAGTGGTAGAGGATCTGTTTGCCCGCTATCCCAGTGTAGAAGCACTGGCCGCTGCCGAACCCGACGAGATCGAAGCCATTGTACGCCCCTGCGGACTGGGCCGCTCCAAGGCACGGGATATCTCGGCCTGTATGCGGATGCTGCGGGATGAATACGGCGGCAAAGTGCCCACCACCTTTGAACAGCTGTTGGAGCTGCCGGGAGTTGGGCGCAAAAGCGCCAACCTCATCATGGGGGATGTGTTCGGCAAACCCGCCATCGTCACCGACACCCACTGCATCCGGCTGTGCAACCGCATTGGTCTGGTGGATGATGTAAAGGAGCCGCAGAAGGTGGAAATGCTGCTGTGGCAGATCATCCCCCCAGAAGAAGGCAGCGATCTATGCCATCGGTTCGTATTGCACGGCCGGGCGGTGTGCATGGCCCGCAGCCCGGACTGTGCCCGCTGTTGTTTGAAGGATGTGTGCCGTATGGCCCAGCAAGAAAATGCTTGATCCGCCGCAGAGCGGAAAAACAGAGGAGGTTTTGCAATGTTTTCCTTTTTGTTCAGTTTGGTGATCGGCGCCCTGGCCGGTTTTGTGGCCAGCCGTATCATGAACAGTGAGAGCTCCACCTGGCGCAACATCGTGTTGGGCGTGCTGGGCGGTTTTGTAGGCAACCTGGTATTCGGTCTGGTGGGTCTGACTGCCACCGGTTTCATCGGTGACATCATCGTGTCCATCGTGGGTGCCTGCATCTGCATCTGGCTGGGCCGGAAGATGTTTGGCTGAGCCGGACGGCAGCTTTTTCTGCCTAAAACAAATGAAAGCGCGGTGCGCATCCTCGAACGGATAGCGCACCGCGCTTTTTGCTGTTCTTTCGGCGCCGGCCGAAAAAACTTTTGTTACGGGGTCAGACGGTTGGGGCCGCGGAACAGGAACTCGGCCTCCTTGATGGGCAGGCCCACCAGCAGCATGGTCAGGCGGTCGATGCCCAGACCGAAGCCGCCATGGGGCGGGCAGCCATACTGGAAGAACTCCAGATAGAACTTGACATCCTCTGCCAGGCCCTTCTCCTCTGCCTGCCGCTTGAGCACCTCATAGCGATGCTCACGCTGTGCGCCGGTGGTGATCTCCACACCGCGCCAGATCAGGTCGTAGCCCTGAGGCACACCGTTTTCGTCCCGCATATGGTAGAAAGCACGCTTCTCCGCAGAATAGTCGGTGACGAACAGGAACTCATGGTTGTAGTGCTTCTTCACCCAATCGTAGCTCAGACGCTCTGCCTCGGTGGTCAGATCGCCCTTTTCGGCCTCATCCACCACATAGCCAAAGTCCTCTTCCAGGCCCTGGTACAGCTCGGCCAGGGTGACCACCGGGAACGGGGTCTCAGGAACGATGACCTCCTGGCCGAACAGCTCCTGGATCTGGTCGCCGTAGGCTTCCTTCACCGCAGCAAGGCCGGCTTTCAGCAGTTCTTCCTCCATCTTCATCACATCCCGGTAGGAGGTGATGTAGCTGAACTCCAGGTCAAAGCCGGAGAACTCGGTAGCATGCTTGCTGGTAAAGCTCTTCTCTGCACGGAACACAGGGCCCGTCTCAAAGATGCGCTCAAAACCAGCGGCCATTGCCATCTGCTTGTAGAACTGGGGGCTCTGTGCCAGGTAGGCATTGCCGTCGAAATAATCCACCTTGAACACCTCAGAGCCGCTCTCGCTGGCTGCAGCGATCAGCTTCGGGGTATGGATCTCGATAAAGTTCTGCTCCAGCAGGTAACGGCGCATGGCGTTGACCATGCAGCTCTGTGCTTTGAACATCAGCTGGTTTTCATCGGTGCGCAGATCCACCCAGCGGTAGTCAATGCGCTGGTCGATGCTGGAGCGCTCCACTGCCTTCTTCTTCTTGGTAGCTGCGATCGCCTTGCGTGCAATGGGCAGTGCGTCGGCAATGCTCTCCACCTGGATCTCGGTGGGGATCATCTCGATGCCGCCCATCTTTACATAATCATTGGCCACCACTTTGCCGGTGACAGTGATCACCGAATCAGCGGTCAAGGTGTCGATGGTATCCACCAAATCCGGATGATCCGCCTTTTCCACCGTGATCTGAAGTTTGCCGGTGATATCCTTCAGCACAATAAAGGCCATAGCCTTGCTGTTGCGCAGGTTCTCGATAAAGCCCTGCACTTTAACAGTGCTGCCGATCGAGTTTTGTACCTGGTTGATGTAGGTGCGCTCCATAGAAATCCTCCTTGACGATACATTGGTCTCATCTATCCATTATAACGCATTTTTCGATGAAATCAACCCAAAGAACAGGGCGAGTTCAGCTTCCTTTAGAAAAAGCAGCGGCTGTCAGTCCTGCTTTTGCTGGCGGTCCAGCGTGCCGGTGCCGCCCTCTACGACTCCATCATGGGCCAATACCGCTTTGATGGTGCCAAAAAAGCAGCGCACATCCAGCCCAAAGCTCAGGTTCTGCGCATAGTAGCCATCCAGCCGGGCCTTTTCCGGGATCTCCAGTTCATCCCGGCCGTGGATCTGTGCCCAGCCAGTCAGACCCGGGCGCAGATCGTTGGCTCCGTACTGATCCCGGGCATCCAGCAGGTCGTATTGGTTCCACAGCGCAGGACGGGGGCCGATGACCGCCATATCCCCCACAAAGATATTCCACAGCTGCGGCAGCTCATCCAGGCTGGTGCGGCGCAAAAAACGTCCCACCCGGGTAATATACTGATCCGGGTCCTGCAAAAGGTGGGTGGGCATATCATGGGGCGTATCTATGCGCATCGTGCGGAACTTGAGGATCTGAAAATGCTTTTTATTTTTGCCCACCCGTTTCTGCCGGAAAAAGACCGGCCCGGGAGAATCCAATTTGATAGCCACGCTTAAGATCAAAAACAGCCAGGACAGGCAGATCATCCCGCCCAAGGACAAAATGATGGCCAGCAGCCGCTTGATGTAGTTGCGATACATAAAAGCCTCCTTATCATGGCGGAGCATCCGATGCCGAACCCCGTCGGGTCAGACCTTATTATAGCAATGCAGGGCTGTTTTTGCAATCCCAACCGGGGCGGCAGCGCTGAGGGCGCTTGCCCGCAGATCCTGTTGCTGCGCCGCGGGTGGTTTTTGTCAAAAAAGCTGCAGATCCCTGCGCTGCACTCTTGTCTTTTTGAGAGAGCAGCAGTATAATAGCTTTTTGGGTGTGCTGCGGACAGCGGAACTGGCAGCACATAGACCTGTACCGGACAAGCTGCCCATTTAAGGGCCATATATTTGAAGGAGGAAGCAAACAACCATGGCGCAAAAGTCCCTGGCAACGGACCTGACTACCGGCCCGCTGCTCAAAAAGATCGTCCTGTTCTCTCTGCCGTTGGCGGCATCCAGTATTTTGCAGCTGCTGTTCAATGCGGCCGATGTGATCGTAGTCGGACGCTTTGCCGGCAGCACAGCGCTGGCTGCGGTGGGTTCCAACGGTGCCCTGATCAACCTGCTGGTCAACTTGTTTGTAGGACTGTCCCTGGGCGCCAATGTAGTTGCTGCCCGGTGTTTTGGCGCAAAGGATGAGAGCGGCGTGCAGGACACGGTGCGCACCTCTGTCACGCTGGGACTGGGCAGCGGCATTGTTCTGGCGGCAGCTGGTTTTTTGGCCTCTCGCGGGCTGCTGGAACTGATGTCCTGCCCGGAGGATGTGATCGAGCTTTCTGCCTTGTACCTGAAGATCTACTTTTTGGGGATGCCGGCTGCTATGCTGTACAACTTTTGCGCTGCCCTGCTGCGGGCGGTTGGTGATACCCGCCGCCCGCTGATCTGCCTGGCTGTATCCGGCCTGGTAAACGTGGGGCTGAACCTGGTGTTCGTGATCGGGTTCCACATGAGCGTTGCGGGTGTAGCTCTGGCCACGATCATCAGTCAGGCGGTCTCTGCTGCAATGGTGGTCAGCCTGCTGGTCAAGGAGCAGGGTGCGCTGCACCTGGATCTGCACCATCTGGGGCTGCACCAGGGAACTCTGCGTCAGATCCTGCGCATCGGACTGCCGGCGGGCCTGCAAAGCACTGTATTCAGCCTCTCCAATGTTGTGATCCAGTCTTCCATCAACTCGTTTGGTTCGGTGATCGTGGCCGGCAACTCTGCCGCCTCCAACCTGGAAGGCTTTATCTACACCGGCATGAACGCCTTTGCTCAGGCTGCCGTCACCTTTACCAGCCAGAACATCGGCGCACGCCGGTACGACAACCTGGACCGTGTGATGCGCAACTGCCTGCTGTGTGCGGTAGGTGTAGGCGCTGTACTGGGCGGCGGCGCCTATTTGTGCGGTGAGAGCCTGCTGCACTTCTACTCCTCTGACCCGGCTGTTATTGCCGCCGGACTTGCCCGGATGGAGATTATCTGCACCTTCTACTTTGTATGCGGCTGCATGGACACCCTGGCCAGCGGCCTGCGCGGCCGGGGATACTCGGTGCTGCCCATGGTAGTCAGCCTGGTGGGCAGCTGCCTGCTGCGCGTAGTATGGGTGGCCACCATCTTCCAGACATTCCACACCACTACGGTGCTTTATCTGAGCTATCCGGTGAGCTGGGCGCTGACGGCCGCTGCGCATCTGGTGTGCCTGCTGGTGGTGCGCCGCAAGACCCAGCAGCAGCTGGAGGCGGGCACCCTGTAAACCCTGCCCCGGCATCTTGGGCCAGCGCATCAGGATATGCTGAGATTTTTGGCGGCAAAGCCGTTTTATAAACCCGAAAACTGTGGTATACTAGGGCTGCGGCCCGCCGCAGAAACTAGTTCAAAACCGGAAAGGAAACCCTGCCATGAAAGAGCCCAGCTATCTTAGCTCCAGCCGCTTAGGCGGCGCAGTGATCAGCGACCGGGTGGTGGCCAGCCTTTTGCAAGAGCTGCGTACCGGACGCTATGCCGGGGCCACCCGTCTGCCTGCTGAGGTGGACTTGGCCGCAGAGATGGGCGTGAGCCGTACCGTGATCCGTGACGCTTTGAGTGAGATGGAGCGGGACGGCTATGTAGAGCGGGTGCGCGGCATCGGCACAGTGGTCAACCGTACTGTGCTGGGACTGCGCAGCCGTTTGGACCAGAAGCTGGAATATTACCCCCTGATCCGCAGCTTTGGCAGCTACCCCCACGCAGACGGCATCCATATCTATCCCATGCGTGCTGGGGAGGATCTGGCCCACAACCTGCAGATCGCCCCTGGGGACGAGGTGATCTGCATCAAAAAACGCATCCTTGCGGATACCACCCCTGTGATCTACTCGGTAGATTACCTGCCCCGCGCTCTATTTGATACCCGTGACTACACCCGGCTGGACTTGTCCGGCAGCGTGTTTGACATTTTGGAGAAGGACTGCCATCAGCAGATCTCCTCCAACGTCGCTCATCTGAAAGCCAGCTGCGGAGACGATGCGATCCGCGCCGCCATGCGGCTGGCCCCAGGGGAAGCAATGCTGCTGCTGGACGAGATCTGCTTCAACCGCCTGTGCCGGCCGGTGATGCGGTCATTGAGTTATTATACCAATTTCTTTGATTTTTCGATCCTGCGTAAATTGCTCTGAGTTATGGACGGGAGGTAACATCCATATGCGTCATCTGATCGACCCCTTAGACTTTACCCATCAGGAGATCTGCGCCCTGCTGGACCTGGCCGACCGCATCTGCGCCGACCCGGCAGCCTACCAGGAGGTAGCAGCCCACAAAAAATTGGCCACCTTGTTCTACGAGCCTTCCACCCGCACCCGCCTCTCCTTTGAGGCTGCAATGCTGAACCTGGGCGGTCATGTACTGGGCTTCCCCAGCGAGACGGTGTCCAGCGCCTCCAAGGGCGAGAGCGTTGCCGATACCATCCGTGTGGTGTCCTGCTATGCAGACATCGCGGCCATGCGTCACCCCAAGGAGGGTGCTCCCCGGCGGGCCAGCCGCTACTCCCGTATCCCAGTGATCAATGCCGGCGACGGCGGCCATCAGCACCCCACCCAGACCCTGATCGACCTGATGACCATCCGCCGCCGCAAGGGCCGTCTGGATGGGCTGACCATTGGTCTGTGCGGCGACCTGAAGTTTGGCCGCACGGTACATTCCCTGATCAAGACCATGGCCCGCTGCCAGGACATCCGCTTTGTGCTGATCAGCCCGGAAGAGCTGCGGGTACCGGATTACATCATCAAGGACGTACTGGAAGCCAACCAGATCCCTTACCGTGAAACACGGAGCCTGGAGGAATCCATGCCGGAACTGGATATCCTGTACATGACCCGTGTTCAGAAAGAGCGCTTCTTTAACGAAGAAGATTACGTCCGACTGAAAAACAGCTATATCCTGACCTTGGAAAAGATGGAGCTTGCAAAGCCTGATATGGCTGTGCTGCATCCCCTGCCCCGGGTGAACGAGATCGACCTGGATGTGGACGATGATCCCCGTGCCGCTTATTTTGAGCAGGTACAGAACGGCGTGTATGTGCGTATGGCGCTGATTATGACGCTGCTGGGCCTGGCAGACCCCAAAGCACCGAAGGAGGACAACTGATATGCTGAACATTGATGAAATTCAGAATGGCCTGGTGATCGACCATATCCAGGCTGGCACCGCCATTGGCTTGCTGGATCTGCTGGGCATCAAGTCCAACCGGACGGCCAGCGTTGCACTGATCCAGAATGCCCGGTCTGGCAAGTCCCCCTCCGGCCGCAAGGACATTATCAAGGTAGAGGGCGATGCTTCCTGGCTGAAGCTGGACGTATTGGCCTATCTGGACCCCGGCATCAGCGTGACGGTCATCCGGGATGGCAAGGCTGTAAAGAAGGACAAGCCCCAGCCGCCGAAGCAGCTGGTAAACATCGTTCGCTGCTGCAACCCCCGGTGCATCTCCTCTATTGAGGAGGAGTGCGACCAGATCTTTGAGCTGAGCTCCAACGGCAAGTACCGCTGCATCTACTGCGAGCAGGAACTGCAGGTCAAGCCGGAATAAGCTGCACACCTTCCCCTAAAAAGACAGCAACAAGCCCCCTGGTATTGTGTCCGCAATGCCAGGGGGCTTTGTTTGGTTATTGGGTTATTCCCGCAGGGCGTTTCAGACAAAGTCCTCCCGCATGGGGGTGAAGATATCCAGCAGCACCCCTGCCTCCAGGCAAGTGCAGCCGTGGACTACGCCATCCTCCTTGAGGATGGTATCCCCTGTGCGGACGGTATGGGTCTCCCCTTCTACCGTAAACTGGAACACACCGGACACCACATAGGTGATCTGGGTATGGGGGTGGCTGTGCAGCGCCCCCACAGCGCCGGTCTCAAAGGTGTTCTCCACACACATCAGGCCATCGGTATAGGCCAGTACTCGGCGGGTCACACCCGCACCAGCAGGCTGAGCCAGAGCATCGGCGTGCAATGCCCAGCGCTGTTTCTTTTCGATCATTGTTTGCTCCCTCGTTTCCGGCTGCATAGCAGCCTATTTTCTTTGTTATACCGTGTCGAAGGCCGGTTTGTCAAGAGGCCTCCTCCAAGCGCACGTCGTCCAACAAGCAAAAAGCAGACCCTCCGAAAAGGATCTGCTTTTTACTTAAACAGAGCATTTATGCAAAAAACTTATCGTAGATACCAAACACAAAGATGAACAGCACGATCAGCGGCAGACCGTAGGTCAGATAGCCCCGCATCCAATCCTGCATCTTCAAGCCGGAGCCAGCATTGGCTTCTGCTTTATAGTTCTTCCAGCCCCAGCCATAACGGGACACGCAGAACAACAGATAGACCAGAGAGCCCAAGGGCAGCAGCAAGTTGCTGACCAGGAAGTCTTCCACATCCATGATGGTGCCTCCAAAGGCTGCAAAGCCATCCCACTTCCAGACGTTGAAGCCCAGCACGCAGGGCATGGACAGCACTATGATCAGTACAAGATTGACCAGAGCCGACTTTTTGCGGTTCCAGTTGAACAGCTCCATGCAGCAGCAGATCAGGTTCTCAAACACAGCCAGCACAGTGGACAGAGCTGCAAACTCCATAAACAGGAAGAACAAGCTGCCCCAGAAGCGCCCGCCTGCCATATTGGCAAAGATATTGGGAAGGGTGATGAAGATCAGGCTGGGGCCCGCCGTCTGGTCCACCCCATAGGTAAAGCAGGCCGGGAAGATGATCAGGCCCGCTGTGATCGCCACAAATGTATCCAGAACGACCACCCGAGCCGACTCACCCAGCAGCGAGTGTTCCCGGCCGATGTAGCTGCCGAAGATCGCCATGGCGCCAATGCCCAGACTCAGGGTAAAGAACGCCTGGTTCATAGCACTGACCAGCGTTTTGACCACGCCGACTTCCTGCATACGGGCAAAGTCCGGCACCAGATAAAAGCGCAGGCCCTCTTTTGCGCCTGGCATAAACAGGCTGTTGCCTGCCAGGACCACCATGATCAGGATCAAAGCGATCATCATCACCTTGGTGACCCGCTCCAGGCCATTTTGCAGACCCCTGGCGCAGACAAATATGGAGAAGCACACGACCACCAGCATCCAGAACGTCATGGTGCCGGGACTGGCCAGCATCTGATCAAAAGCAGCGGACACCTGCTCCGAAGAAACACCCGACAGCTTACCGGTGGCAGTCATATAAAAATAGTGCATCATCCACCCTGCCACCGTGGTGTAGAACATCATCAGCAGGTAGCAGCCCAGCAAGGTGAAATAACCGTGGATGTGCCACTTCTGGCCCGGTTTTTCCAGAGCTTGGTAGGCACGCACCGGGCTTTTGCGGCTGGCACGGCCCACCGCAAACTCCATGGTCATAATGGGCAGGCCTAAGATCGCCAAAAAAAGCAGATAAAACAGCACAAATGCGCCGCCGCCGCCCTGTCCCGCAATATAAGGGAACTTCCACACGTTGCCGATGCCGATGGCGCAGCCAGCAGACAGCAAAATAAATCCAAGCCTCGATTTGAGGGTTTCGCGCTCCATTGGGATTCCTCCTTGAACTTTTGCAAACTGAATCTGTCTACTTCCCTGCACCGCAGCATAAGAAGTAAGACCCGTTCATTGTATCATAGTTTCAATAAAATGAGAAGTCGTGTTTCATGCCTAATCGATAAAAGCGTTTCTTCCTGGGAATGGATAGATTTTTGTGAAGATACGCAGCCCGTTTTCCGCCATTTTTGTTGTGACGCCTTTTTTGCGGAATGCTGCTTTTGCGCCTCTCATAAGCACAGATCTGCTTCTTTCAAAACGTGCCTTTTCTGTGTGCCGACAGCCTTTTATTGAAACGCTGTTTCAGTATCTATTTTTTGCAGCGGAACATTGTATCCAACAGCTTGTCCATCTCCACAAAACAAAAGAATTACTTTTATCGGTTTTTTGCCCAAAAAACACAACATTTCCCCTTGACAAAACCACACCCAATCGGTAAAAATATAGTAAAGGGCATTGATAACGATTTCACGCCCCGGCGTTTTCTGGCCAAAACGCCGCTGCTCAGCCGCTTTGTCTGTCGTATGCGGCTGTTACTCACTCGATTATTTTTCCAGCCACTGCGCTATACTGAAAGTGAAGGAGAGATGTGACATGACGATTGCTATTTTAGCCCATGACTCCCGCAAAGAACTTGCGCTGCAGTTCTGCACTGCTTACAGCGCGATTTTATCCAAAAACACAGTCATCGCCACTGGTACCACTGGGCGTATGCTGACCCAGACCACCGGACTGCCGGTGCAATGCTACCTCTCCGGGCGACTGGGTGGTCTGCAGCAGATCGCAGCCCGGGTGGCTTGCGACGAGGTGGATCTTGTGCTGTTTTTCCGGGACCCGCTGCACGCAGATTCCACCAATGTGACCGAGCAGAACCTGCTGCGGCTGTGTGATATGCACAGTGTTCCCATTGCCACCAACATTGCCACCGCCGAAGTTCTGCTCCGCGGGTTGGATCAGGGGGATCTGGATTACCGGGAAGCTATGCACCCTCAGGTGATCGACCCCTTCCCCTCCCGCCGGGCTGTATAAATCCGCCGCAGAAAACCACACATAAAAACGCCGCAGCATCTGAGAGTATATCTCTCCCAGGCTGCGGCGTTTTCATTCTCTTAAAAGCATGACAGTCCTACGTTTGCACGCAAAAAAGCCGTTCCCGGCATTGCCTTGCGGCAAATACAGGGAACGGCCCAGGAAAGGGGTCAGCGGATTTGATCGCCCAAAATAGGGAGAACTCAGATCTCCTTCTTCAGGGTCTCGGCCATGATGTAGCCATAGCACAGTGCAGCGTCAAAGCCCATGCCGTACTGCTTGGCGTCCTTCTCCTCGATGGAGCCGCAGACGTCGCCTGCTGCGTACAGACCGGGGATCGCCTTCTTCTCTGCAGTCAGCACATGGCAATCGGTATCGATCGCCAGGCCAGCGGTGGTCAGGTAGAAGGTGGGATCCACGCGGATGGCCCACAGGCCGTCACGGGTCTCGATGTAGGGGCAGCCACGGCGGCCGAATGCATCCGGCTCACCGGACAGAGCGGCGTCGTTGTTTGCCTCGATAGCAGCAGCCAGGTTGGGCAGGCTCAGAGCGTCGCTGGCAGCCTCGATGCTGTCGTAGTGGACAGCCTCGCCCTTCTCGAACATAGCGGTGTAGCCATTGAAGCCATATGCCTCGCTGTCACGCAGCTTGATAGCAGAAGCCTCGTCGAAGATGTAGTAGAAGGTGTCGCCGTTGTCCTTGTTCAGCTTTGCCTTGGCCATAGTATAGTGGTTATCGGAGATGATGTTGCCGATATTGTCACCATTGATGTTGACCATGATGCCAGGAGCGGTGGAGTGGATGAAGGCCAGCTCGAACTTGCTCTTGTAGCTGGACAGGAAGGCGGGCAGCGGACGATCCTCGCACTCCACAACGCCGCCTGCATCCAGACCCAGCTGGATGCCGTCGCCGGTCACGCAGGATGCGCAGTTGAAGAAGAAGTCCTCGTAGCCGGGGCTGTACTTCTTGATCATCTCAGCATTCTTACCAAAGCCGCCGGCAGCCAGGCAGACAGCCTTGCCGTGCAGGGTGTAGGTAGCGCCGTTATCGCCCTGTGCGCGAACACCCACAATGCGGCCGTTGTCGTCCTTGATCAGCTCGGTAACGCTGGTGGAGTAGATGATCTTGCCCTTCTCGTACATAGCGATGCGGTTAGCCAGGAACATCATAGCGTAGCCTGCGCCGCCCTCATAGCAGCCGGGAGCCAGGTACGGGGTGGAAGCGCCGTAAGCGGTAGCACCCTCGTAGTTGCCCAGGGTGTTGAAGCCGATGCCGATGCCGGACATCCAGTCCACCAGATCGCCAGCAACAGTATACTGTTTGGTCATGAAGGGCATCTCGCCGGTGAAGAAGTCCTTGCGCTGATACTTATCCATGGTCTTCCAGAAGTTCATCATGCCTTCCAGAGTGCCCATAGCAGATGCGCGGTACTCACCATTGACGTCGTAGTTGTACTGCATCTTGGAGCCTGCAGTAGCAACGCCGCCGTAGGTCATAGCCATGGAGCCGCCGGGGATATCCCGCTTCTCCACCAGGGTGACGCTGTAGCCGGCCTCCAGCAGGCGGGCAGCGCAGACCAGACCAGCGGTGCCAGCACCCATGATGACCACATCAGCCTCTTCCTCGAACACTTCGTTGGAGGTGGGGTTCTCGATCTTAGCGGAGAAATCATCCACATTATAGCCAGCCTGCTCAATGGCTTCTTTAACGGCATTCTTGATCGCCATGGAGGTGATGGAAGAACCGCGCAGGTTAGGCACATTGATGCTCTGATGCTCTACGATCGCAGCCGGAATGCGGGTGCAGGCATAGTTGCCGATGCCGATGGTCTCCTCATGAGAGAGGACCTCACAGGCAGCAATGGTGCCCTCACGGAAGGTGGTAGCCACATAGACCCAGCTCTCGTGGCCCATGCCCTTGGTCACATACTTGCCGTCCACCGGTGCGGAGGGCTTAGCAGGTGCGGAGGAGCTGGCAGCCTCGGAGGAGGCAGCCGGTGCAGAGGAGGCCGGAGTCGAAGAAGATGCGGCGGAATTGCCGCAGCCAGTCAGCAGGCCAGCAGCTGCAACGCCCATGGTGCCCACAGCAGCACCACGCATAAAGTCGCGTCTGGAAATCTTGCTCATAAGTCTTTTCCTTCCTTTTTGGATCTGTCTCACTGGCTGTATACACCAGTGTAGCCGATGCTTCGTATTTTTTGACCCCCAGCACACAGGAAGTGCCGGGCTTTGATACAAGTATAACAAATTTCTCGACCAGAGTGAAATTCAAAAAATTCTCACATCCATAAAATTTTCTTATAAATGAATTGTCTATTTACGGGGTTTTAAGGATGTATTATAATAATGTTACACATCTATAGCCTGAAATGGGAGGGACCATCTATGACAGTTTACCAACTGGAGTGTTTTATTGCTGTGGCAGAGGAACTAAATTTCAGCGCAGCAGCCGCGCGGATGTTCACCACCCAGCCCTCTATCACCTACCAGATCAGTGCCCTTGAACGGGAGACCGGGCTGCATCTATTTGACCGCTCCACCCGGCGGACGAAGCTGACTGCCGCCGGGCAGGCTTTTTACCTTGATATGGTGCAAATGACAAGTTTTTGCCGTCAAGCCTTAAAAAAAGCACAGGACATCCAGGACGCCGACCGTTCCCACATTGTTGTGGGGCTGCGGCAGCTGTTTGATTACAGCACATTTTCCAACATCGTTGCAGAGTTTCAGCATGAATACCCCAACGCCTGCGTAGACGTTGTTCCTCAGGACAACCGCCGGCCGTTGGAACAGCTGCGTTCCGGTCAGATCGACATAGGATTTTTTTATGGATCCGAACATAATAAGGACCGTGACATCGCCTTCACTCCCCTGTTTTCCTTAGGGTATCATGTACTGATGAACCCCAACTCCCCCTTGGCTGATCGACGTGCTTTGCATTTGGCCGACCTGAAAGGACAGAGCGTGGTCTCCTCCGGCTCCTTTGACAGTTTTCTGTCCGCATGCCAGGGACCTTCGCTGGAGCAGCTGGCTCAGGTCGGGGTGGATTGCAGCAAGGTCAGCCCCAGTTTTGAGGGGGCACTGATCATGATCCAGATGGGCACGGCCATGTCCATCGTTCCCTGTCTGGCCAACGCAGTGATCCCAGGTATGGTAAAGATCCCCTTGCTGGACTATCCCCCGGTAATGGTCGAGATCGCCGCCATGCGTCATGCCCCCCGGCTGGAGGTGCAGTCCTTTATCGAGATCGCAAAACGCCGGTATGGACGCTACGCCCACAACAGCTCCTTGTCCAGTCCGCAGCTATAAAACAGCAAAAACAGCGCCGCAGGTTTTTGAACACCTGCGGCGCTGCATCGTTTCAGCTTATTTTATTAGGCACAAAAGCGGATCATTCCAGACCTGCCATCTGTTTGATGGACTTGATGGCAAAGGTCAGGGTCCGGCCACAGGCAGTACCGCCCATGACGCAGGGGTAGTTGTTCTGGAAGAAGCTGCCCGACATATCGCCGGTGACGTACAGGCCGGGGATGGGCTCGTTGTTGTCGTCCTTGGCCTGGCAGTTCTCGGTGATGGAGATGCCCTGCAGGCTGCACAGCAGCGAAGCGCCCAGCCAGCAGCCATAGAAGGGAGCGGTCTTGATGGCGCTCAGACGGCTGGCAGGCTTGCCGAAGTCCTCATCCTTCTGCATGTCGTACAGCTCGTTGTAGCGGGCCACGGTGGCGACGAAGGTATCCTTGTCGGCGCCGGTAAAGCCCATCTTGTCGGCCAGCTCCTCGATGGTGTCGGCCTTCATGATGAGGCCCTGGGCCTCAAACTCTTCCAGCTGGCTCTCCATCATGCCGGGGATATAGCGGGTCAGAGCCGAGCAGCCGATGGTATGGAAGCGGTCCACATCCTCACGGAAGTTGGCGTCGTGGATCATGGCGTAGACATGGCCGGGCTGCTGGAAGGAGGCGTGGGAAGCGTTGTCGTACTCCTGGCTCTCGTTCATGAAGCGCTCGCCGTGACGGTTGACCTTCAGGAAGGGCTGGCTGCCGGGGTTGTACTGGCCTACGGTGCCGGGGAATGCCTTGCCGCCGAAGGAAGAGGGCGACTCCACATAGCCGGAGTTGACGCCGGGAGCCACCAAGCCGCGGTCAAACAGAACCGGAGCGGCCTCGGCATCCAGGTGTGCGCCGGCCCAGATGGCGGCGCGGATGCCATAGCCCTTGTCGGCGGGGGCGTAGGAGCAGGCGGTGGTGACGCTGGTGCCCAGGGGGTCCAGCTGCTCCATCATGTAGGGGTTGCCGGCGTAGCCGCCGCAGGCCAGCAGAACGCCCTTGGCTGCGTTGATTCGGATGAAGTGGCCGTCGTCGGTGCTCTGGGCGATGACGCCGGTGATGCGGCCGTCGCTGCTCTTTTCCAGCTTGGCCAGGCCGGTATTGAAGTCGATGGAGTAGCCCAGGCTCTCAATGTACTCCTGGAACACCTGATTGCGGGGCTTCTCGGCGCCGCTGTAGTCCACCTGCTGGACCGGGAACATCAGCTTGCTCTGGCTGATCTGAGTGTCGTCGGGCCACTTGGCCTCGTCGCCCAGGGTCAGGTTGCAGGTGTAGTTGTAGGGTGCGCTCTCCAGAATGCCCGACACAAAGTCGTGCATGGCGGCGGACTCATTGATCCAGGTCTTAACCACACGCTGATCGCAGCGGCCGCCCATGGAGCGGGAAATTTCGCTCAGCAGCTCGGCGCGGTCCACCGGCGGAACGCCCTGCTTCTTGGCCTCGCTGCTGTCGATGGTGCCGTACCAGTGGCGGGTCTCCATGACGGCGGAGTTCTGCTCGATGATGCGGAAGTTCAGGCCGTTCTGAGCGGCAAAGGCGGCGGCACACATGCCGCCGTTGCCGGCGCCCACGATGACGATGTCGGTGTCCCAGGTCTCGGTGATGGCGTCCTCGTCGATGTCAGGCTCGGTGCCCAGCCAGTCGTTCTCATCGCCGGTGGGCAGCTGAACGGAGGACACAACGGCCTCGCCCTTGGCCTGTGCATAGCAGCTCTTGGCAGCCTTCATGACGGCCTCGGAGGTGATGGTGGAGCCCGACACGCCGTCGATCTCAGCCGAACCGGCTGCCAGCAGCTGCTCCTTCAGCTGGTCGGCGGCAGCAGCGCCGTAAGAGGCAGTCTCGCCCGAGGTATCCACCACCACGTCGGTGACGGCGGTCTCGCTGAAGGTCATGGTGACCTTGACGGTGGAGGAAATGCCCTCGGCGGTGCCCTCATAGGTGCCAGGAGTGTACAGCCCGCCGGAAGCGGAGGCAGAACCGGAAGCAGCAACGGAGGAGGAAGCCGAATTGCAGCCGGTCAGAGCACCAGCAGTGACAGTGCCCATAGCCGCAGCAGCGGCAATCTTCAAAAAGCCTTTGCGGGAGATCTTATTCATGATAAGGGGTCCTTTCTGTTTTTGTTCCACCCGTGGAGCACAGGCCCACGGAACTTCGTTCGACAATA